>Charlie_p2__coassemble_1217_pt1 | contig 29291 bp, 23 predicted proteins | sample Charlie_p2__metabat2_low_PE_014 | metagenome-assembled genome bin Charlie_p2
AATCGAACCCCTGTTTATAGAGTGAAAATCTATTGTCCTTACCACTGAACGAACGTGGCAGGTTATGGTGCGTCATACTGGGCTCGAACCAGTGACAACATGATTAAAAGTCGTGTGCTCTACCATCTGAGCTAATGACGCATCTTTGTATGGAGCGGGAGACGAGGGTCGAACTCGCGACATTCAGCTTGGAAGGCTGACGCTCTACCAACTGAGCTACTCCCGCATCACTTACAAAGATATAGTACCACAATTTATAAACTTTGTCAACAAACTTTTTTATTTTTTTATAATTATTTTTTCTTTTACCGTTCCCTCATTGTGTACCTTGTCTACTGGAGCTATTTTATAGTAGTATGTCCTACCTTTTTCTACATTTTTATCCAGATATTTTAACCCATATTTTCTTTTTATTGTTGTTAAGAGGTACTGCGGATCAGTTCCTTTAAAATCTTTATCTGTACTTCTATATATAGCATAGTAATCTGTATAGTTTTCCACTGGGTCTTTCCAAGTTAAAAGTATCCCATCCTTTGTAGTTTTTCCAACTAAATTAGTTATAGGTTTAGGAGCTACAACATCTATCCAAGGAGTTTGTGGTGGTAATATCTGTGTTTCATAAACTTTTTCTTTTAAATTCGTTTTAATATTCAAACTATTTTTTTGAATCTTATCAAACCCAAAAAATACACTTCCATCAACTTTTTTAGACTCTCTATTATAGTTTATCTGTTTAATTAACTCATTCTCATTTTTCCATGCTTTAGTTGTTCCCAATTTATATGCTGCATGCCCTATGTAAAGATGAACGTTACTATTTTTTACCTCATTTATCCACCAATCTACCAACACATCATATTGAGCAACCTTTAGATTAAAGTCCCAGTATATTTGAGGAACTATATAATCTATCCATTCATTTTGTATCCATGTTCTAGTATCTGCATAAAGAGTGTCATAGTTTTCAGCTCCAGCTCTTGTTGCTGAACCAGTTGAATCTTTATCATTATTTCGCCAAACTCCAAAAGGACTTATTCCAAACTTAACAAATGGTTTTGCCTTTTTTATCTTCTTTGATAGATCCCTTACAAAAATATCTGTATTTTTTCTTCTCCAGTCCTCTACGCTCATACCTTTTCCATATAGCTTATAAGTTCTAGTATCTCCAAATGGAACCACTTTTTTATTTCTATCTAAAACTGGATATGGATAGAAATAGTCATCCATATGAACACCATCTATATCATAGTTTTTCACCACATCTACAATTACATCCTCTGTGAATTTTCTGGCCTCTGGATTTCCTGGATCATAGTAATATTTACCTCCATACTCTATAACCCAACTAGGATTTTTTTTAGCTATATGATTTGAAGGTATAGGTTCCCCATTTTTTAAAGTGATTCTATATGGATTAAACCAAGCATGAAACTCTAAATTTCTCCTATGAGCTTCCTCTATAAAAAATGCCAATGGATCATACCCAGGGTCTTTACCGCTCTCTCCTGTTATATACTTAGACCACGGCTCTTTATTTACTTTTTTATAAAATCTATCAGCTGTAGGTCTTACCTGCATTATAATAGCATTCATATTTAAGCTTTTAATCTCATCCAGTATCTCTATATACTCCTGTTTTTGTTCCTCAATTGACAACCCCTGTTTTGAAGGCCAATTTATATTGTCAACGGTTGCTATCCAAACCCCTCTAAACTCTCTATTATTTTTACTAAATATTGCAGAAAAACTCATTAAAAATACTAAAAATAAAAAAGTTAATTTTTTCATAAAATCGCTCCTAGCCCTTTATTATTGAAAACTTCTCTTTTAACTCATCTTTTAATGCACAGATAAAATCAATTTTTTTCCCCATAATTAAAGGTATAATAATCTCTCTTTTATCTTTTGTTACAATTCTTACTATCACTTGTAATCTACTTGCTTTACCTACAACAGCCTCTTTTAAAGTACAACTATCAATCTCATCAAAAGATAGATTCAATCCCTGCCCCACTATCTTTTTATTTTCACAATCTAAAACTATTTTATACATAAGAATATTTTTCAGATGTTTAAATCCTAAAAATAGTAATAGAGCAGCTATCGCTATATACGGTATACTAAAATTTTTTGTATATCCTATATACCCTTGAAGCAATCCTATCAAAATCAATGGCACCCCTGTTCCTAACCACATAATCATCTTTTTACTCTCAAGTCCATATTTTCTTACTGGCTTATACTCTATTTTTGTTTTTTCAATTTTTTTTATAAAATCATCATAAAAAAACATTTTTCCTCCTTATTAAAGAAGAAAAGTAGAGAGTAATCTCTACTTTTCTATTCAATTATTATATTATTTTACTAATTCCATTATATCGTCAGGTTTATAATCTAAGTTATGAACAGCGTTTATATATCTAACTGTCTTACTTTTTCCTCTTATAACTAAAGTTTGAGTTCTGGCAATATTTCCTTTTCTCTTCACTCCCTCTAAAAGGTCTCCACTTGTTATTCCAGTTGCTGAGAAAATAACTTCATCATCTTTTACAAGATCATCCATTTTTAAAACGTCTCCCACTCTAAGACCCATCTCTTCACATCTAGCTTTTTCATATGCCGATATCTTATCATTTTCAAGTGAAACACCTTTCACTTCACTTCTTAACTTTAATCTAGCTTGTATATCTCCACCTAAAGCTTTTATTACCGCTGCCGATATAACACCTTCAGGTGCTCCTCCTATACCATAAAGTACATCTACATCAGAATCTACAACAGATGTTAAGATAGAACCTGCAACGTCTCCATCTGGTAATGCATAAACTTTAACATTTAAGTCCTGTAAATCTTTTATTATAGTTTTATGTCTTGGCTTATCTAAAATTACCACTGTTAATTCGTTTAATGGCTTCTTTAAAGCTTTACATATATTGTCAATATTTTCCATCAAAGGCTTTGATAGGTCAATAACTCCCTTAGCTTCAGGTCCAACTATTAGTTTTTCCATATACATATCAGGTGCTTTTAAAAAACTTCCCTTATTTCCAACTGCTAGAACTGCTATTGCGTTAGCTTGCCCTTGAGCTGTCATTCTTGTTCCTTCAACAGGATCTACAGCTATATCCACTTGAGAATATCTATCTTTATCTGGAGAATCTAAACCTACTTTCTCTCCAATGTATAACATTGGAGCTTCGTCTATCTCTCCCTCTCCGATTACAATTTCCCCTTGAATTTTTATCCCATTTAGCACAGTTCTCATAGCGTCTACTGCCGCTTGATCTGCTGCCTCCTTATCTCCTCTACCTACCCATTTGTAAGCTGCTAAGGCTGCTGCTTCTGTAACTCTAGCAAACTCTAAAGCTAACTCTCTTTTCATTTTTCCTCCTACTTTGTTTCAATTAATCTATAAATTTTTTCTCCTGGTAAAACCATTTGGAGTTGATTCCTAGCTACCTTTTCTCTGTAAAAGGGATTATTTATATTCTCAATCATCTCATCATATCTAACAATTGAGCCTTCAATCTCTTTTTTTTGTTTAATTTTCATCTCTTGCTCTATTTTTAATTTATCGATTTTAACAAATGATCTAAATATATTCTGTCCTAAAAATGCAAAATGTATTACTAATGGGATTATCCAAAGTAAATTTTTCATTAGTTTTTACCTGCCTCTTTTTTTAAAAGCTGTAATTTTTTAGAAACCATTCTTTTGGCAACTGGCGATATTTTATCAACAAATAAAACCGCATCTAAATGGTCATATTCATGTTGAAAAGCTCTTCCTAAAAGCTCTGTCCCCTCTTCAATAACCTCTTCGCCCTTTTCATTCAAGTATTTTATTTTTACAGTTACAGATCTTTTTACTGGCTTATAGATTCCAGGTACACTTAAACACCCCTCATCTATATTTTCAACTATATCCGATAACTCTATTAACTCTGGATTTATAACTTTTCTTACAACTCCATCTCCCACATCTATTACAAACATTCTCTTGCTTATTCCCACCTGAGGTGCAGCAAGTCCAACTCCATTTGCTTCATGCATTGTTTCTACCATATTATCTAAAATTTCAAGTATCTCTGGTGTTATTTCAGCCACAGGCTCAGCCACAGTTCTTAAAGATTCATTTCCATATATTTTTATATCATATACCATGTTTTTCCTCCAATTCTCTTTTTACCTAAGATATATTATATCATATTAGATTAATAGGGTCTATATCTACAATAACCCTATATTTTTTATTCTCTATTTTTTTTAGTTTTTCCTCTAATAACTTTTTATAACTATTTATATTTTCTCTGCTGCCCTTTATAAAGATATTGCATCTATATCTTCCCTTCACTTTATATACCAATGACCTCATAGGCCCATAAAGTTCTACATTTTCACTCTCAATCTCTTTAAAAACCTCATGACAATACTCCTCCAATCCGTTCTCTTCCTGAGATGATATACCTATATTTATGATTTTTGAAAAGGGTGGATAAAAAAGTATCTCTCTTTTCTCAATCTCTTTTTCATAAAAGTTTACAAAACTATTCTCCTGAATCTTTTCAATTATATAGTTCTCTGGTTGGTAAGTTTGAATTATAACTTTTCCTTTTTTCTCCCCTCTTCCAGCTCTACCTGCCACTTGAGTTATCATTTGATAAGTTCTTTCACCTGATCTAAAATCTGGAATACTCATTATTGTATCCGCATTTATAACTCCGACTAAAGTTACATTTGGGAAGTGTAGTCCTCTTGATATCATTTGCGTTCCTATCATAATATCATACTTTCCGCTTAAAAAATCATTATACATATTCTCATAAAAATTCTTCTCTTTGGAAACATCTCCATCAACTCTTATTATATTAACAGGAAATCTCTTTCTAAGCTCTTCCTCTACTCTCTCTACACCTCTACCACTGAAAGCTATATTTTTACTCCCACATTTTGAACAATGGCCTAAAAATCTTTTAGATATACCACAATAATTACACTTTAAACTATTGCTACTCGCATAGTAGTTCAATTTTATGGAACAATGTTCACACTCCTCCATATGTCCACAATCTTGGCACTGAACCAATGTAGAATAGCCCTTTCGATTCAACAGAAGTATTATCTGCTCTTTTCTTAAAAGAGCTCCCCTAATCTCCTCTAAAAGTTTTTCACTGAAAAAGGTATCTTTCTCCTCTTTCATATCTACTATCTCAATTTCTGGCAATTTTGCATCCCTGTATCTATGTTCTATTTCAAAGAGTTGGAATATACCCTTTTTCCCATAGTAATAGCTTTCTATAGACGGAGTTGCCGAACCTAATACTACCTTTGCATTTTCTAGTTCGGCTTTTTTTATTGCCACATACTTTGCATTATATCTAGGTGTAGAATCCTGTTTATAACTATTTTCATGCTCTTCATCCACTATTATATACTCTAAATTTTTTACAGGAGCAAAAATAGCTGACCTAACTCCCAGTACAACTTTTTTCTCTCCAGTGTATATGCTATACCACTCCTTAGCTCTATCGGCGCTTGATAATCTACTGTGTAGTATTGCAACTCTCTCTCCAAACTCCCTTTTAAAACGTTTTACCATCTGAGGAGTCAAAGATATTTCAGGAACTAAAAATATCGATCCCTTACCTCTCTCTAAAGCTCTTTTTATAAGATGGATATATATCTCTGTTTTTCCAGAACCTGTAACTCCTCTTATTAGAAAGTGTTTTTTCATGGATACTTCAATTCCATTTTTTATCTTTTCCTGCTCCTCATTTAATCTAGTATCCTCTACAACTCCATCCTTCTCAAATTCTATTTTAAAATTTTCCTCATTAAAGCTTTTAATCTTTCTTTCAAAAATTAAAGTTCCATTTTTTAGATGTTTTTCTATACTTTTTTTATCAAACTTTTTCTCTAAAGTTGACTTCCCTATCTCTTTTCTACCTTTAAAATAGTTTTTTAACCCCTCATCCTCTATCTCAATGTTTTTCTCCAAAGTATACCAGCCATCTACAACTTTTAAAATGCCACTTTCAGTATAACTCTTTACCTTTTCTTTGGAAAATCTATCAACTAAAGTTTTTTTTCTAACTCTATATTTTTCGGAAAAATACTCTAAAATCTCATCTTTTATTAAAACATTATCCAAATCTTCAACTCTGTATATATCTTCATACTTTATTTTTACTCCAGCTGGCACCGCTGTTGAAAAGACCTGATCAAAAGGACTCATATAGTAATCCTTTATCCATAGAAGTAGGTCTATAAACTTCTGGGAAAAACTTACCTCTTCATATAAAACTTTTTTAATATTCAATACTTTAAAACTATACTCTTTATCTCTTTCCTCTTGAATAATTAATCCCACTCTATCTCTATTTCTAAAGGATACTAAAACTCTATCTCCCACTTTTATATTCTCATCATCACTGGCATAAGTATAGAAATCGTTTGTCTTTTCTATATAGACGCTATAATATCTCATTACTTTCTCCTAGTTTAATTTTATTTTTATTTTTTTTATATCAGTTAAATCCTTTTGAGGTTCTAAACTCTGGCTCTCTACCACTCCAGTTCCACTCAATTCAATCTCTATGTCGCTCCCTTTAAATATCTCTATTACCTCTCTAGCGCTCAGTCCCTTTAAATCTGGCATCACAACTAGCTCCTCATTATTTTCAACACTTCTAAGACTTTTTTTACCTTGAACCCTTATGTTTTCAATCTTTTGAGAGTATATATTCTTTAATTTTGTAACTCTTTTTACAACTTCACCTAAAACTGGTGCTGCTGCTGTACCTCCATACTTATCATATAAAACATCCCCTTGAGGCTTAAAAAACATCGCTAAAAGTATATACTGAGGTTTATCCACTGGGAAAAATCCCATAACTGAAGATAGGTACTCATGCTTTACATATCTTCCATGCTCACTATATTGGGCAGTTCCTGTTTTTCCTCCAACTCTATAGTCATCCACATGAGCTTTTTTTACTGTCCCCTCTAAAACTGCTAACTCCATCATCGCTCTCATCTCTTTAGAAACCTCTTCACTCAGAACCTTTCTACTCTGAATAGGCAAATTTCTTCTAATAACTAATCCATCCTTATCTGTAATCTTTTCAACTATATATGGTTGATACATAATCCCACCATTAATTACTGCTGAAAAAGCAGTTATCATCTGAATTGGAGTTACTGCAATTCCCTGTCCAAAACTCATTGTACTTTTCTTTAATCCATTCCATCTTTTTACAGGTTCTCTTCTTGGCTTTTTTTCATATGGATAATCAACACCCGTTTTGTCATATAGACCAAATTTTTCTAAATATCCATCGAACTCCTCATTTGTAAATTTATCACCAATTAATACCATTCCAACGTTACTTGATCTTTTTAATATCTCCTCTGTTGTTAAAATGCCTTTCACACTTCTGCTACTCTCTTTTATTGTATGCTTATATCTTTTTATTGTTCCATCGCCGATATCAAAATTTGTACCTCTTCTTATCTTTTTATCCTGCATAGCTGCTGCTATTACCAGTGGTTTAAAAATAGACCCCGGTTCTACCTGTGATTGAAATATTGGATTGGCCACATTTTTCTTATTTTTTCTAAAAAATGAGGTCGCTAACACTTTTCCATTATTGGGATCCATCATAACTGCATATGCTTCTTCAGCATCTGTTTTCTTAAACTGTTTTTCCATCTCATCATTTAATATATATTGTAGATCATTATCTATTGTTAAGTGTATATCCATTCCATCTAGATTGACCTTTGTCCTCGCTCCAGAGGTTGGTAACCCTATTCCAAGACTTCTTATACTTGGAATTATTTTTGACGTTTTATCCCCTTTTAGATACTTTTCATAGAAGAGTTCTATTCCAAATACTCCCTCTTTTTCAGTTCCCTTTTTAAATCCAATATTCCCTACTAGGAAGAAATATTGTTCTGGTTTATAGTATCTTCTTTCCTTTCTTCCACTTAAAAATATAATATTTTTTCCTTTTATCCTGTATTTTTCTAATATATCTTCAATCTCTTTTTTCTCAACATCATCTATATTTCTATTTAATCTTTTATATACTCTTTCCTCTTTTCCAAGCTTATTTATTGTGTTTAAAAGGGGTTTATAGTTGTCTCTAATATATTTTTTATTCACTAGCTCTTTCAATGCTGCCGGTGCAATATCTGATTTTATAAATCTCTTTGGGTCTACCGATAGCTCATACATATTTATACTATAGGCAAGTCCCTTACCTTTTGAATCATATATATTTCCCCTTTCTCCTCCCTCTTTTCTTTCTACATTAATCTGCTTATTTATAGCTTCTTTATAGTTATTTGAATCAAATAATTGTATTTGAATCATTCTAAAAATTAACACAAAAAAACAAAATAGAATTATATCTGATACTATGAATGATCTCAATATAAAATTATTTTTCATTTTTATTTTTTTCCACTTAAAAAAAATGTACAGATTATATATCAACATCAATACAACGGCTACTGTTAATAAAAACTTTCGATAGTATAGTGAAAGTCCAATACCAAACATCTGTATTAAAAGTAAGAATATCTTAAGTTTTTTATTCAATTTTCCACCCTCTTTTATATTTTTCTTTTAAATATTATATCAAATATTAACAAAATAATGTATAATAAGAATAAAATTCCACAAAAAGGAGTAAATTATATGAATGTTTTATTTCTATTGCTTTTTATGACCACTTCAGCCTTTGCACTCAACATTGGAGTTATTGATTCCGAATATATCTTTAGCCAATACAATAAGCGTTTTGAAATGGAAGAAAAACTTGAGAATAAAAGATTGGAACTAAATTCAGAGATTGAAGGTCTAAGACAAAGCTTATTAGAACAGGAAAAAATCATAAAGTCAAAATCAAAAATAACAGAGGATGACAAAAATAAACTGTTAGACTTAAAAAAACAATTTCAAGAAAAAATCGAAACTTCAGAGAGAGCTTTCCAAGAGGATCAACAGAATTTTATATATGACATAAAATTTGAGATTGATTCAGTTGCTATTTTAATTGGAAAACAGAAAAATTTGGAGATGGTTATTGAAAAAAGTGCAACAATTTATGGTGGAGTAGATTTAACTGAGGATGTAATTAACTTTTTGAACAACAAAGAATCTTATAAACTAGATACAACTAATCTATTAAAAAAGCAGCTGTGAAGAAGGTTATAAATGTAATTATAGCCTTTTTTTATGATTTTTATTTGAATAAAAAAAAGCACTTACGTGCTTTAAGTTACTTAAATGGTGGAAACAACTGGACTTGAACCAGTGACCCCCTGCTTGTAAGGCAGGTGCTCTCCCAACTGAGCTATGCTTCCAAATGGTACCCCGTAGGGGAATCGAACCCCTGTTTATAGAGTGAAAATCTATTGTCCTTACCACTGAACGAACGGGGCAACTTCGCGCTTTTTGCGTCGTTGCTACATAATAATAGTACCATTTTTTTTATAAAATGTCAACATAATTTTTTTATTTTTTTAAAATTTCCCACTCTTTTTCTTTAAACCCTATTAACACCATATCTTTTCCTATTAATAGAGGTCTTTTTACAAGCATTCCATTTGTAGATAGAATATCTAAAAGTTCATCTTCACTATCTTTTGCTACTCTTTCCTTTAGATTCATCTCTCTATACAAGATTCCACTTGTGTTAAAGAATCTTTTTATAGGCTGCCCACTTAAATCAATCCATTTTTTTAACTCCTCTTTTGTTGGATTGTTTTCAACAATATGTCTAGATTCAAATTCAACTCCATTTTCCTCTAACCACTTTCTTGCTTTTATACATGTTGAGCACTTTGGATAATTTACAAATAAATACTTCATATCTCATCTCCTTTTTTTTCTATAGCTTACCACTAAAATATAAAAAAGGGAAGAATAAACTTCCCTTTTTTTGTATACTATTATCTATTTAAATATTTTTTTAGCTCTTCAACTTTATCTACTCTCTCCCAAGGTAAATCTAAATCTGTTCTTCCAATATGTCCAAAAGCAGCTAAATCTTGGTAGTTAAACTTACCACTTCTCAACTCTAAATCTCTTTCAATCCCTCTTGGAGTTAAATCAAATACTTTTTGAACAGCTTCAGCTAATTTTATTTCGTCCACTTTTCCTGTTCCAAATGTCTCCACTTTTATTGATGTAGGCTCAGCTACTCCAATAGCGTATGATAATTGAACTTCACACTTATCTGCTAAATCTGCTGCTACAATATTTTTAGCAACCCATCTAGCAGCATATGCTGCTGATCTATCAACTTTAGATGGATCCTTTCCAGAGAAAGCTCCTCCACCATGTCTAAAGAATCCTCCATAAGTATCTACTATTATCTTTCTTCCAGTTAAACCAGTATCACCATGTGGTCCTCCAATTACGAATCTTCCTGTAGGATTGATATGGTAATTTTTTACATCCTCAGTGTTTAAGTTATATGATTCTAAAACTGGCTTAATTACTAGTTCTTTAATATCTTGGTGAATCTGCTCTTGAGTTGCCTCTGGGTTATGTTGAACTGATACAACAACAGTATCCACTCCCACAATTTTTCCATTTTCATCATAAGCTAATGTAACCTGTGATTTTGCATCTGGTCTTGCCCATAGAAGATCTTTTGATCTTGTTAATCTTGTTAATTTTACAATTATCTCTCTTGCTAAAACTAATGCTAAAGGCATTAGTTCTGGAGTTTCTTTTACAGCTCCTCCAAACATGATACCTTGGTCTCCTGCTCCACCAATATCTACTCCCATAGCTATATCTGGAGATTGTGAGTGAATTGCATTCAATACTCCACAGTCTGCGTCAAATCCCATTCCATTTTTATAACCGATCTCATTAATCTTATTTCTAACTATATCCTGTATATCTATATAAGTTGTCGTTGTAATCTCTCCACCAACAACTACCTGTCCTGTTGTACAAAATACTTCACATGCTACTCTTGCTGCTGGATCATTTTTTATACATGCATCTAATACCGCGTCTGATATTTGGTCTGCTATCTTGTCTGGATGTCCTGGTGATACACACTCCGATGTGAAATAAATTAAATTCTTCATTGTTTCCTCCTAATTATTTATCAAAAGAGATAAAAAAAGCCTTTTATCTCTCCAGAAAGATAAAAGGCTTTGAGATCCTCTATAAGTCATCTTTCTGGAATTAGCACCACACCTCTTAGGTAGGTTGCTGAAACGTCATAGGGCCAGTCCCTCAGTCTCTCTTGATGATTTTGTTTTTTATGACTAAATTATATCGTATTCGTATTATTTAGTCAATATTTTTTTTATTTTTTCTCTTCAATTAAAGTTAAATTAACCATTTTATTGAAAATTGTTGCTATATAGTTAAGTTGTGATAATCTATTATTTTTTATAGCCTCATCCTTATCCATTACCATTATAGATTCAAAATATCTATTTATTACATCCTCTGTTGATAATAGCACATTTAGATATCCTATATAGTTTTTAGCAACTAACATCTCTTTTGCGTCTCTTGCTACCTCTTGAGATTTATTAAATAACTCTTTTTCTACCTCTTCCTTTAGAAGATCAGAATCAACAATTACTCCCTCAAATCCTTTAGAGATGTTTCCAACTCTTTTCATCAGTGATACTAGATTGTTAAAGCTATCCATTTTTGCAAACTCATCCACAGCTTTTATTCTCAACAGTGTATCCACTAGATTATCAAAACTCTTATCCACAACTGCAGATACGATATCCTTAGAGTATCCCATCTCTGTAAATACATTTAAAGCTCTCTGTTTAAAGAAATCCATCACTTCATTTAATACTTCAGCCTTATCTCTTTTTAAAACTCCCTCTGCTGATAGAGTATCTAAAGCTCTCTCAACTAAAGTTTTTAAAGAGATATTTAAGTTTGAATCTAAAATGATATTTACAATTCCTAAAGCTGCTCTTCTTAAAGCAAATGGGTCTTTAGATCCACTTGGAATAATTCCAACTCCAAAACATCCACATAGAGTATCTATTCTATCTGAAATTCCAGCTATAACTCCCTCTACACCTTTTGGTAAAAGGTCTCCTTGGTATCTTGGATAGTAGTGCTCCTCAATCCCTTTAGCCACTAGTTCTGACTCTCCAGATTTTAAAGCATAATCTGCTCCCATGAACCCTTGAAGTTTTGTAAACTCTTTCTCACCAATCATGTTAGATACCAAGTCAGCTTTAGCTAGTAGAATTGTTCTTTCAATTGTTTCTCTTCTGCTCTCCATTCCAGTAGCTTCTATTAAATAATCAGCTATTTTTTTAGATCTTTCAATCTTATTATAAATAGTTCCTAAATCTTTTTGGAATACAACTTGCTTTAACTTCTCTACATTTTCCACTAAAGGCTTCTTTAAATCTTCATGATAGAAGAATCTAGCATCTGCAAGTCTTGCTGATAACACTTTTTCATTTCCTTTTCTAACTTGCTCTGAATCCTCAATTCCATTTCTTATAACTACAAACTTAGGTAAAAGTTTTCCTTCTAAATCTAAAATTGGGAAATATCTTTGGTGTACTTGCATAGATATGATTAGAACATCTTGAGGTACCTCTAAGAAATCAGAATTAAATGTTCCCACTATTGGGAATGGATACTCCACTAAGTTGGCAACCTCTTTCAATAACTCCTCATCTATTAATACTTGCTCATTAGCCTCTTGACAGTTCTCTTTAATAAGTTTTTTTATTAAACTCTTTCTCTCTTCAACATCTATGATTACGTTGTTTTCTTTAATTTTTTCAAAATATTCATCTATAGTTGAAACTTCAAAGTTTTGCCCAAAGAATCTATGCCCTCTTGATGCTCTTCCACTTTTAATTCCCTCTATCTCAAAGTTTACTACCTCATTATCCACTAGAGCTAAAAACCATTGAATTGGTCTAGCAAACTTTAACTTTTTCTCTCCCCACTTCATCGATTTTGGGAAGTTTACCTCTAGTACTAACTCTTTTAAAAGATCTGAAAGTAGAGCTTTAGTACACTCACCTTTTAAAAACTTTCTAACTGCTATGTACTCACCTTTTGGTGTTTCAATAATTTCTAAATCAGTAGCTTCCACTCCTTGAGATTTAGCAAATCCCAATCCTGCTCTTGAAATCTCTCCATTCTCACCAAAAGCTACCTGTTTAGCTGGCCCCATATTTAGAATATCTAAATCTTCCTGAGTCTCTGCCAATCCTTCCACTAAAACTACAAGTCTTCTTGGTGTTCCAAAAGTTTTTATCTCATCAAATTTTATTCTTTTTTCATTTAACTTACCTTCTAAGTTTTCCTTCATCTCTTTTAGAGTTTGAACAAGGAATCTTGCAGGTAACTCTTCCATTCCTATTTCAAAAAGTAATCTCACTTTCTATTCCTCCTCTTTTTTCCTTTTACTTTTTCTTCAGTAAAGGATATCCTAGTTCTTTTCTATTTTGTACAAATACCTCTGCACATCTTTTAGCTAGGTTTCTAACTCTTAAGATATAAGCCATTCTCTCTGTTGTAGATATAGCTCCTCTTGAGTCTAGAACGTTGAATGTGTGAGAACATTTTAAAACATAGTCGTATGCTGGCATTACTAGATTCTCATTTAAAGCTCTATCTGCCTCTTTCTCATAGTCATCAAACCATCTGAAATGGCTTTCTAAATCTGCTACTTCAAATGAATATTTAGAGTTCTCATACTCATATTGATATCTCATATCACCATATTTAATTCCAGGTGCCCACTCTAAATCATATACATTCTCTTTATTTTGAATATATAGTGCTAATCTTTCTAGTCCATATGTTATCTCTACTGGTACAACATCTAGTTCCAGTCCTCCAACTTGTTGGAAATATGTGAACTGAGTTACTTCCATTCCATCTAACCATACTTCCCAACCTAATCCCCAAGCTCCTAATGTTGGTGACTCCCAGTCATCCTCAACAAAACGGATATCATGCTTTAAAGGATCGATTCCTAAAACTTTTAATGATTCTAAATAAAGCTCTTGAATATTATCTGGTGATGGTTTCATTATCACCTGAAATTGATGGTGTTGATAAACTCTATTTGGATTCTCTCCATATCTTCCATCTTTTGGTCTTCTTGATGGCTCTACATATGCTACATTCCATGGCTCTGGTCCCAAAGACATTAAAAATGTATTTGGATTAAATGTTCCAGCTCCTGTTTCTATATCGTATGGATTTCCAATGATACACCCTTTTGAACTCCAATACTGTTGAAGAGCAAATATCATCTCTTGAAATGTCATTTCACTTCCTCCTAATTTTTCTTTTTCCTTTTACTGTCTAATAAGCTATCTAATATTATTAGAATAACCCCTATATTTATCCAAACATCAGCTAGATTAAATACGAATACCCATACTCCTCTAAAGTCAATCATATCAATAACAAAGCCTCTATAGACTCTATCAATTATATTTCCAATTGCTCCACCTAAAATAAATGAATACCCTATTTTTTCTATAACTGAAATTTTTTTTCTATTCTTAAAAAAATAAAATCCCAATCCAATTATTACAACAATCGTTAAAATAGAGATTATATCTAATTTTCCTTGAAACATTCCAAAAGCTATGCCTCTATTTTTTACATAAGTAAGATGGAAAAACTCTCCCACAATGGGGAAAGTTTCTCCTTCTACTAACCAAGTGTCTATTTCATATTTGGATATCTGATCTAAAAAAACTAATAAAAATATTATCCCTATATATAACACAGCTCACCTCTTTGAATAATTAATCAACTAGCGCTGATGTACATCTTGGACATACTGTTGGATGCTCTGGATTAGTTCCTAGCTCTGTTGAGTATTTCCAACATCTTTCACACTTTTCTCCATCTGCATGTTCAACTTTTACAAATAAAGCCTCTTGCTCCTCACCTTTTACAAATGAATCATCTTTTTCATCAACAATTACCAATTGAGAAACGATAAATACTTCCTCTAAAACCTCTTTATTATCTTTTAAGAATTTAGCTAACTCTGCATTGTCAGCAGCTAAAATAACTTTTGCATCTAAAGAGTTTCCTATTATTTTGTTTTCACCTTGTCTTGCTAACTCTAGTGTTTTATTAACATCTTTTCTTAATTTTACAATCTCTTCCCACTTTGTATCTAACTCATCATTTATGTATTGATCATTATTTACATACCAATCAGTTAATAGAACTGATTCAGAATCCTTTAAAGACTCTGGTAAAGTTTCCCAGATCTCTTCAGCTGTGAAAGATAGGATTGGTGCAACCATTTTTGTCAATGTTACAAGAACTTCTGACATTACTGTTTGAGCCGCTCTTCTCTCTTTTGAATCCGCTTTTTCAGCGTATAATCTATCCTTGATCATATCTAAGTAGAAAGCTGACATATCGATTCCTGAGAAATAGTGAATCTCTTGGAATAGGTTATAGAACTCATATTTTTCATACGATTCTGTTACCACTCTTTTTAATCTCTCTAACTTATTTAATGCCCACTTATCGATTTCCATTAAGTCCTCATAAGCTACCGCATCTGTTGCTGGATTAAAGTCTGCTGAGTTTCCTAAAATATATCTAGCTGTATTTCTTACTCTTCTGTAAGCTTCAGCCATCTGTTTTAAAATATTATCAGATATTTTTACATCCTCTCTGTAATCAACTGATGCACACCATAATCTTAAGATATCAGCTCCATAAACTTTTATAACATCTTGAGGTGCAACAACGTTTCCTACAGACTTTGACATCTTTTTACCCTCTCCATCATTTACGAATCCGTGAGTCAATAACATCTTAAATGGAGCATCTCCTGTTGATCCTACAGATGTTAATAGAGATGTTTGGAACCATCCTCTATGCTGATCTGATCCCTCTAAGTATAGGTCTGCTGGTCTACGAAGTCCCTCTCTAGTCTCTAAAACTGATCTGTGAGAAACCCCTGAATCAAACCAAACGTCCATTATGTTTGTTTCTTTTCTTAACTCTATCCCTTTTAAGTTATATTTTTCTAATAACTCTTCTCCAATTAGCTCTTCAGCTGAGTATTTTACCCAAGCAGCTGAACCCTCTTTTTTAACGATTTCAATAACTCTATCTAAAATCTCTCTTTCAAAAATCTCTTTTCCTGTAGCTTCATTGTAGAATACTGGAATTGGTACTCCCCATGTTCTCTGTCTTGAGATACACCAGTCAGGTCTTGTTTCCAACATAGATCCAATTCTATTTCTTCCCCACTCTGGAACAAACTTAACGTCATCTAAAACTTTTAAAGCTTTTTCTCTTAAATCTGATCCTTCACATCTGATAAACCACTGCTCAGTAGCTCTAAAAATTACTGGAGTTTTTGATCTCCAATCATGTGGATAAGAGTGCTCAAACTCTTTATAGCTCAATAGATGTCCTGTTCCTGTTAAGTATTCAGCTATAACTTTATTTGCTTTCTTATAGAATAATCCTGCAAATTGTCCTGCCTCTTCAGTTAGTACCCCTTTATTGTTGATTGGAGAGATGATTGGTAATCCATATCTAACTCCTACAACATAGTCATCCTGTCCATGTCCAGGTGCAGTGTGTACAACTCCTGTTCCCGCTTCTGCAGTTACGTGAGTTCCTAAAACAACTTTTCCTGTTCTCTCTAAGAATGGGTGCTTGTAAGTTAAGTTCTCTAAATCAGCTCCAAGGAACTCTTTAACTAGCTCCACCTCTTTTATACCCATATCATTAAACGCTCTATCTGCTAAAACTTTAGCTAAAATAAGGTTTCCTTTTTCTGTCTTATAGATTCCATATTCAAACTCTCCATTTAAAGCGATTCCTGTATTTGCAGGTAAAGTCCATGGAGTTGTTGTCCAAATTACTAGATATAATGGCTCTGTCATTTCTAACTTATCCATAATATCCTTATTTGCTTCCATCTTTACATAAATTGATGGCGATACATGGTTTTTATATTCAATCTCTGCTTCTGCTAGAGCTGTCTCTGTAACTGGAGACCAGTAGATTGGTTTTAATCCTTTGAAGATATATCCATTTTCATAAAGCTCTCCAAAAACCTCTAATTGTTTTGCTTCATACTCTGGATTTAAAGTTAGGTATGGATTATCCCACTCACCTAAAATTCCTAATCTTTGGAACCCTTCTTTTTGAATCTCTACCCATTTTTTAGCGTAGTTTGTACACTTCTCTCTAATTTCAAGAGGTGACATCTCTTTCATTTTTTCCCCTAACTCTTCGCTCACCTTTAACTCTATAGGCAATCCATGAGTATCCCATCCAGGAACATAAGGTACTGTATATCCAGATAATCTCTTATACTTTAAAATAATATCTTTTAATATTTTATTTAAAGCATGACCTATATGGATTCCACCGTTTGCGTATGGAGGTCCATCGTGAAGTATAAATGTTCTACTTCCCTTTTTTAATCCCTTTTCATAAATCTTTTCATCATCCCATTTTTTTAAGATGTTTGGTTCCTTCGTTGGTAAGTTTGCCCTCATTTGGAAACTTGTTTTCGGAAGGTTCAACGTTTTCCCGTAATCTCTTTCTTCCATTAGACTTCCTCCTTATATGCATTTAAAGTTATTTTTACTTCTGTACTGCTACCCTCTTCTGAGAAATGTTTTATTACTCCACCATGATCTTTTATTATTTTATGAACGAAAAATAATCCAAGTCCCAGTGTTTGTGGAGAGTAACTTATAAATGGTTCATATATATCTTCCAATTGTTTTGAAGATAATCCCATTCCATTGTCAATAATTTTTAATTCAATTTTTTCATTGATTTTTCTTTTTGATAGAATTATATCAATTCTTCTATTGCTTTGTTTATTTAATAGAGCATTATAAGCATTATCTATAAGCTCTTTTATAACTTTTTGAAGTTTTCTTCTGCTTCCTAAAACAGTACCACTAGTGGCATTGAAAAAGGATACAGAGATATTTTCACTTTTAAACTTTTGACTATATTCAATAATGGTTTCATTTATTATTTTATCCAATGAAACTCTTTCATACTTGTCATCAATCTCTTCTGAATATGCTCTTAGAGATTCATTATCCTCTTTTATTCTAGCTAAGTAAGGCTTGATTGTAGTCAATTCCGCTATTATCTTCTCTCCAGGATTCTCTGAATCAATACACTCCAATAGCTTCTCAACAACCTCTCCTCTCAATCTTAAGAATCTTTTTGCTAACTTTTCTATTGTTAGAACTCTTTGGCTCTCTAGAATATCCAATCTTGTCTCTTTATTATTTATACCAATAGAGAAGTTCATAGAAAGTAGATTTAATAGCTCTAGCTCCTCCTGATTGATTCTTATATCTTTGGTATAGTTATCTACAACTATTACACCCGAGAATTTTCCAGCTCCATGAATAGGGAAAATAAAAAAGTTTTTCAACCCTATGGCCTTTAAAACATCATTTCCCAAATCATATTTATATCCCGCATCATTTTTATAGATAATTTTTTGTTCTCTAAAAGATTTAGCCAATAAATTTTCATTATTAATGGGAATTTTAGCAAATAGAACTAACTCTTTTAAGTTTTTCAATTGAAACTTAAATCCTTTTTTACTTTCTTCTGTTAAAGTTCTATTTATAGATATCTCCTCACCTATTAGGTAATCGTTCTCTCTACTATATCTAAAATACATAGCTCTACTATAACCTAACCCAACTTCAGAAGTAAATCCTGAAACCAATTTCTTTATGGTTTTAAACGTATCCTGCTCTATATTCATACCCATTAAAAGTTTATCAATGGCTTCAATTCTTTCAATGTTTCTAACCAACTCTTTATTTTGGATTGTTAAATCCTCCTGTGCTATATTTAGCTTTTCAATCATCTCTTTAAAAGAGATCGATAGAGAGCGAATCTCTCCTTGTCCAACCACTTTTATATCATCAACTCTTTCCCCTTTAGAGATTTGATCTGCCAAATCAGCTATCTGTGTAAGTGGCATCAGCAATTTTCTGAATACCTTACTTGAAATTGTTGAGCTTATAATCATAATCAGTAAAACTAAAACTCCTATATAGACAGATGTCATTAACTTTTCCTCTGTTAATCTCTCTTTGGAAAGGGAGATTACAAAACTTCCTAAATAACTATCATTATAACCTATTAAATTATAAATTCCAACATAATATGATAAACCATTTATTTTTTTATTTAAATAATAATTTTTATAGTCCTTTTTTAGCATCTCTCTATAGGTTCTATTTGAAAAGAAAAATTTAGCCTGTAATTCATCTTTATCTGGGACATTTGATACAAAATATACTCTGTCTTTTGAGCTGAGTTCTAACCCATCAGTTAAAGATGTTAAAAAATCCCGATTTATTGGAATTGACACCACTAAATAGTATGTTGTCATCTCATTTCCATATGGAATTACCACTCTACCATAAATTTTATCATCCACAGTGGCCAAATAGTATCCAGTCTCTTCAAACTCCTTTTTACTAGAAGTCTCAAGTAAAATATGGATATTATCTTTATTTAAAGTTCCTAAGTTATCTTTATTACCATACTCCCCTAATAACTCCCCCTCTGATGAGATAATAGTTATCACTGAATTATAATAATTTCTAAAATCCTCTTTTAGCAAATTATATTTTAGCATCTCTGCTATTTGCTGATTCCCTTCACTAATTCTATATTTTCCAATCTCTTTATAAACATCGTTTCTAATCTCTCCAAAATAGGATTTATAGTTCCCCATAAGGAGATTCATCTTATTTTTAGTTGTATCCTCTATTCTTTGCTCCATATCTTGAAAGGAGGTCAATATTACAACTATCGCGATCAAAATTGAAGTTAGAAATATTGCTATATCATTGTAAAAAATTATCTTTATTAACAAGGAATCTTTTCTTATTCTCATCCTCTAAAGCCCCTTTTTAGTTAATCCAACTCTTTCCCTTTCTCTGTCAATATCCTTTATTTTTACCTTTATAATCTGTCCCACTGAAAGAACTTTACTAGGATCATCTATAAACTTATCCGATATCTCAGAAATATGAAGTAATGCATCATTTTTTAGTCCTATATCTATGAATGCTCCAAACTTAACCACGTTTCTTACTGTTCCCTCTAATTCCATACCTGGTTGAAGATTATCTATTTTCAATATATCTGATTTTAAAAGAGGCTTTTGAATACTATCTCTAGGGTCCCTTCTCTCTTTAACTAGAGCCTCATATATATCTTTAACAGTTTCATAACCGTAGTTATTCTCTTCTGCAAATCCCTTATAATCAAATCCAACTAGGACTTCTTTAGCTTTGTTTAAATCACTTCCATATGCTTTTAAAGAAAGGCCTACAGCCTTTAATATCTCCACAGCTATTTTATATGACTCTGGGTGAATTATTGTGTTATCAAGAGTGTTCTCTCCATCTAGGATAACTAGGAATCCAGCCATCTGCTCATAGGCCTTAGCTCCCAATCCCTTTACTTTTAGTAACTCTTTTCTATTTTTAAAATTTCCATTCTCTTTTCTGTAGTCAACAATACCTTTTGCAACACTTTTCTTAACTCCAGAAACATATGACAGTAGTGCCCATGAAGCGGTATTCACATTTACCCCAACATTATTTACCACCAATTCAATAACTTCAGTTAGTGACTGATCCAATCTTTTCTGATTAACATCATGTTGATACATTCCAACACCAATTGATTTAGGGTCAATTTTTACTAACTCTGCCAACGGATCTTGAATTCTTCTTCCAATAGAGATTGCTCCTCTAACTGTTACATCTAAATCTGGGAACTCTTCCACTGCAATTTTTGAAGCTGAGTATATTGATGCTCCTGCCTCATTTCCAATTAGATATTTTACATCTTTATCCACTGTTTTTAAAACTTGAGCTACAAAGCTCTCAGTTTCTCTTGAAGCAGTACCATTTCCTATAACAACTATATCAATGTCATATTTTTTTATAAAATCTTTCATTTTTCTCTCTGCATCTTTTAACTGATTCTCATGATGCATCTCTTTTACTAGATAAAACACTGTGTTCTCTCTAAAAAATCCATTTTTATCAATTACTGCAACTTTGCACCCTGTTCTATACCCTGGGTCTAGAGCCAAGATATTTTTTTCGTTAAGTGGTGGTTGCATTAAAAGATTTTTTAAGTTTTCTTTAAATACTACAATAGCTTCATCTTCAGCCTTTTCTGTTAATATGTTTCTAACTTCTCTCTCAATAGAAGGTAAAATTAGTCTATCTAAAGCATCTATAACAATCTCTTTGTGTAGTGGATTCAACTCTTTATTTTTAAAATCCTTTAAAAGGTATCCCTCTACTCTCTCTCTATCTCTCTCTTCAAAGTTTAGAGAGATTGTTAATATTCCCTCATTTTCTCCTCTATTTAAAGCTAAAATTCTATGAGATAAAGCTTTATTTACAGGCTCTGTATACTCATAATAATCCTTATATATCTGTTTTGTATCAAGTTCCTCAGCTTTCTTGCTCTTTTTAGCTACAATACTAGCTTTTTTTAGCATCTCCTCTCTTAGTCTCTCTCTGTATTCCAAAGTTTCAGATAAGTTTTGAGCCACAATAAGCTTAGCTCCCTCAATAGCTTTTTCTATACTCTCAACCTCTTCATTTATAAATAGTTGAGACTCTTTTTCAAGTTCATCCATCGATTTTAACTCATAGATTTTTTGAGCTAGAGGTTCTAATCCCTGCTCTTTAGCTATATCAGCCTTAGTTTTTCTCTTCTTCTTATAAGGAAAATACAAATCTTCAACTGTTTGAAGTTTTTCCGCTGAAATTATTTGGTTTTTTAACTCCTCAGTTAATTTACCCTGCTCCTCAATTAATCTGATAACCTCCTCTTTTCTTATCTCTAAGTTTCTTAGGTAAGCTATTAGTTCAGATATTTTCAAAATATTTGTTTCATCTAAATTTCCAGTAACTTCTTTTCTATATCTTGCTATAAACGGTACTGTTGAACCTTCATCCAAAAGTTTTACTGTATTTGTAATCTGTTCAATGTTTAATCCCGTTTCTTTTGCAATTCTATTAAAGAGTGTCTCCATTAATCCATCTCCTTTTCATAGTTGAATTTACCTTGTATTATACCATATTTTAATAATCAATGTCTAACACAAACAGAAAAAAAAGGTGCCTTTTCAGGCACCTAAAGTTATGCAATTAGTTTTTCTTTGCAGCTTCGAACTTTGCCCAAACTCCAGCTTTGTCTAATAAAGACTTAACTGTTCTTGTAGGTTGTGCTCCGTTCATAAGGAATTTTACGATCTCCTCTTCTTTAAGAGTTACTTTTCCTTCCTCTAATGGATAGTAGTTTCCTAAGTAAGCTACCGCTTTTCCATCTCTTCTTGATAAAGCTTCCATTGCAGCTATTCTGTATACAGGTCTCTTTTTGCTTCCCATTCTAGTTAATCTTAATTTTAACATTTAAAATCACTTCTCCTTTTATATTTCTATTTTTTTATTTTTGGTATTACTTCTAATCTCTATTTAAAATGGAAACTTCATTCCACCTTTTCTTCCACCCATTCCTGGAAGTTGTGGGAACTTTCCAGTTGAGAACATTTTCATCATCTCTCTCATCTGCTCAAATTGTTTCAATAACTTGTTTATATCTGAAACGTCTGTTCCACTACCCTTTGCTATTCTTTGTTTACGACTAGCTTTTAGTATCTCTGGCTTTTTTCTTTCCTCTCTAGTCATAGATTGGATAATGGCTTCAACTTTTTTCATCTCTTTCTCTGCTGGTGCTAAATCACCAATCTGTCCCATACCAGGAATCATTTTTAATATGCTTCCTAAAGAACCTAATTTTTTAATATTTTGTAGTTGTTTTAAGAAGTCATCTAAATCAAATTTTTGAGTTCTTATCTTCTCCTCAAGTGATTTAGCATCCTCTTCTCCTATCGCTTCCTGAGCTTTTTCAACCAGTGAAACAACATCTCCCATCCCTAGGATTCTCGAAGCTAATCTTTCTGGATGGAATAACTCTAAGTCATCTATTTTCTCTCCAGTTCCAACAAATTTTATTGGCTTTCCAACTACTGATTTAACAGATAACGCTGCTCCACCTCTAGTGTCTCCATCAAACTTTGTAAGAACTACACCATCAATACTAAGCGCATTATTAAATGATTGTGCAAGATTTACTGCATCCTGTCCTATCATTGCGTCTACTACCAGTAGTATCTCCTGAGGTCTAACTACCTTCTTAACCTCTTTTAACTCTTCCATTAATTTTTCATCTATATGTAATCTTCCAGCAGTATCTATTATTAAATATGTTGCTCCAGCTTCTTTAGCTTTTTGTAATCCTCTTTCACAAATTCCAACAGCATCATTACTTCCTAATTCAAAGTAAACATCTACTCCAATTTGTTGAGCTAAAACTTCCAACTGTTTCATTGCAGCTGGTCTATATATATCCGCTCCAATTAAATATGGTTTTTCACCTTGTTTTTTTAAATATTTTGCCAATTTTCCAGCAAAAGTTGTTTTTCCCGCTCCTTGAAGTCCTGCAAGCATCACTACTGTAGGATTCTTAGCACTTTTTGTAAGTCTAGAGTTAGTTCCACCAAGTAGTTCTATTAACTCATCATTTACTATTTTTATAAATTGTTGCCCTGGGTTAATCCCTGTTAACACCTCAGAACCTATTGCTTTTTCTTGAATTTTAGCAACAAAATCTTTTACAACTTTATAGTTTACATCGGCCTCTAGTAAAGACATTCTAACTTCACGTAAAGCCTCTTTTATATTACTTTCGCTTAGTTTTCCATGACCTCTTACTTTTTTCATTATGTCTTGGAATCTATTTCCTAAATTTTCTAACATTGGCCACCCCTACTAAAAGTTTTTTTCGATTATTTTTTCTAGATTTTCGATTTTAAAATCTTTTTTTAAGCTCTCTAACTCAGCTAAAAGCTCCAGATCTCTCCTATAAAATCCTATCTTTTCTTCATAACCTCTTAAAATCTTTATTCCTCTTTTTATGTTATCATAGACAGCTTGTCTACTTACATTATACTTCTTTCCAATCTCAGTTAGAGAAAGATCTTCCTCGAAGTGCTCTAACAAATATTCTTTTTGTCTATCACTTAAAAGATTTCTATAATAGTCAAGCAGAATAGAGACTTCTAACATCTCATTCAATTCCATAATATCACCAACATATTATATATAAATCTACATTTTTTGTCAAGCATTTTTTCTTTACACACTTTCTGATTCCCCCATTTTTTTTATATCTTTACTCAATAAAAATATAGGCGATTCCTCTCTCCAACTAAAAATTGGAGGTATCCTCGCCTAAAAAATTATCATACTATCCTCTTACTTTAATAAAACTCCTCTATTAGGTAGAGTGATTATAACTCTAGCTCCCACTTTAATCTCTCTATCAACTCTCACTCCATATCCCTCTCCATAATAAAACTTAACTCTTTTATTTACATTTTTTATTCCTACTCCACCCACTCTAATATTTTTTTGTCTATTTTCATTTTTAAATCCTACTCCATTGTCTTCCACAACAAGCTCTATCATTTCATTTAAAACTCTGGTATAAACAAGGATTTTCCCTCCATTTTTCACATTTCTAATCCCATGATATATAGCGTTTTCCACAAGAGGTTGTAAAATTATTTTAGGTACTTCTAACTCCTTTAATTCTACATCTATATCAAACTCATACTCCAACTTCTCCTCATATCTTTGCTTTTGTATATATAGATACTCTTTAACATGTTCTATCTCCTCTTTCAGGGTTATCATCTCTCGCCCTTCACTCAAAGATATTCTAAAGAAACTTGCTAAAGATTTCGTTAGTAAAATCACTTTTTGAGTATCTTGAAACTCTGCCATCCACACAATTGTATCTAAAGTATTGTATAAAAAATGTGGATTGATTTGACTATATAGCGCATTAATCTCATACTCTCTAAGATAATTTATTTTGTCCACCATCTCATTAAAGTGCTTTTCTAAACTTAAAATCTCTTCACTAACATCACCTTTTAAAGATATTTTAGACAGATTATTGGAAAATTTTCGCACATGACTCTCTAACTCTTGAATTGGTTTTGTAATTCTCTTTAGTATAAAGATACTTATGACAACTGTTATTACAAGGGAAATCAAGCTACTAAAAATTATCATTTCAAAAAAATGGAGTTTTAAACTTTTAATCTCCTTTAAAAAAGATACTCCATACAATATCCAATTGGTATTTTTTATGGGATACCTTATAACTACTCTATTCTCCCTTTGATTATATCCTAAATCAATATTTTTAAAAGTTTCTAAATACTCTCTTTCACTCTCTTCACAAGGTATGTCTTTATGGTATACCACCCTCTTATTCTTATCAAAAATAACTATATCCTCATTTTTTTCCATGCCCTTTTCTTGTAAATACTCATGAAACACCTGATATTTCATATCAATTAATAGAACCCCTAAATTTTCTCCACTCTCATTGCTTATCTCTCTACTCACTGAGACCACCCAATGATCCATATCATCCTGTGAAAACCTCTGTTTTCGTAGTGGATTTAGTACTGGCATATGGTTTTTTAATGCCTGTACATACCACTCCTCATTCATCATATCACTGGATACTTTCATATCTATCTCTTTTTCATTGGAGATTATAGCCCCATCTTTACGAATTAAAAGAATGGATTTTATATACGGATCTGTTGATAACACATTTTCCATCATATTTTTTATCTCTATTTTATTGGCGCTCTCTTCGCCCTCTAAATATCTATATACTTCACTATCCTTTGAGATAATCTCGCTCAGAGTTTTAATCTTATTTATATATAGCTCTATATAGTTTCCTCTTCTTTGAATACCCTCAGTTGTAGCTAAAATATTTTTTTTTATAATAAGAGTGCTAGAGCTAAAATAAAAAATCCCTCCTAAAAGAAGCACAAGTATTAGATTTGTTATTAAAAAATAAAATCCGATCTTTATATTTAAAGGTTTATTTATTTTCATTTTGTATTACCTGCTCTTTATACTGTTTAGGAGATATTCCATAGTATCTTTTGAACTTCATTCCAAAATAATTAACATCTTCAAATCCAATCTGTTCGGCTATCTCATAGTTTTTTAACTCCGTTGTTAAAAGAAGTATCTTTGCTTTTTCCATTCTTTTCTGTAAAAGATAGTCTTGAAACGGTATGCCAAATATTTTTTTAAACATAACACTTAAATACCCCTGACTTAAACCTAACTTTTCAGATAAAGCAACCAAAGAAAATTGACTATCACTGTAACTATTTTCCATTATATTTTGAATAAGTTCTCTATAATCATTTCTTGATTCCTCTTCATCCACTGCCTCTCTTTTTAAAATTCGTTGCAAAAGCCTTTCTGTTTCCATATTTTTCTTATCTATCTGTAATAGATAAACAAGTTTTGCAACAATTTCAGAAACATCACTTTTAGATATTGGTTTTAATATATAATCCTCCACACCAATTTTTATAGCCGTTTGGGCATAATCAAAATAATTATACCCAGTTATAATGGCTATTTTAGTATTTGGAGCTATCTGTTTTATTTTTTTAGCAGCAGTAAGCCCATCTATTTTAGGCATATTTATATCCAAAAGAACTATCTCTGGGCGAACCTCTTCAAATATTTGAATAGCCTCCTCACCTGTCTCTGCCTCAAATATCTCTTTAATCTCCAAGCTAGACAGGTCTATTAAATTCCGAATCCCTCTTCGCATCAATGGTTCATCATCTGCTATCAATAATTTAAACACATACTCTCCCTCCAACTTTTCTATATTATTTAACTGATGGTATTAAATATCCATACCCCTTCTCTTTCATTTTCTCCACAGGTATAAACTCTAAAGATGCACTATTTATACAGTATCTCTTGCCACCTCTATCCCTTGGCCCATCTTCAAATACATGTCCTAAATGAGCCTTTCCACTTCTACTTCTAACCTCTATTCTCTTCATATTATAGCTGTTATCCCTATGATAAGTTACCACCTCTGGCACTATTGGTTTTGTAAAACTAGGCCATCCACACGCTGAGTCATACTTATCCTTTGATGAAAATAGAGGTTCTCCACTTGTTATATCCACATATACTCCATCTTCAAAGAAGTTCCAATACTCATTTCTAAAGGCTCTTTCAGTATCTGCGTTTTGAGTGACTCCATATTGCTGTTCATTCAATTTTGATTTTAACATATCATCTGACAATCTAGGATATTTTTTTTCATCTACTATTATCTCATTGGCTTTAGAAAGATCTATATGACAGTACCCATTTGGATTTTTTTTCAAATAATCCTGATGATATTCCTCTGCTAAATAGAACCCTTTTAAAGGTTGAAGTTCCACCACAATCTTTTTAGTATAGTTCTTTTGTTGTGCTGTAATCTCTTTTTCCACAATCTCTCTATCTCTCTCATCCACATAGTAAACCCCTGTCCTATACTGTGTTCCTCTATCATTTCCCTGTTTATTTACGCTAGTTGGATCAATTATTTTAAAATAATACTTCAATAATGTCTCTAAACTAATCTCATTAGAGTCATACTTCACACGAACTGTTTCTGCATGTCCAGTCCCTCTATATATAACATCTTCATAGCTTGGATTAATAGTGTTTCCATTGGCATACCCTGAGACTACCTCCTCTATTCCATGAATTCTTTCCATATAGGCCTCTACACCCCAAAAACATCCACCTGCTAAGTATATCTCTTTAATATTTTTCTCACTTTGCCCTTTAACTACGTCCTTTTTCTCTATTTTTGTACTACCTGCTTTATCATCTATATTACTCTCTATTTTTGTTATATTCAATGCATTTTTTTCCACATTTTTCTCAGTTTTTTCTATATTTGACACAAATATTTTCTCTATCTCACTCTTTGATAGATGCCCTGGAATAACTCTTTCCACTGTACCCTCTCCATTTAAAATTGCAGATGTAGGATACACTCTCACATTAACTAGATTTAAACTATCCCCTTTCTCATCTAAAAGAACCTTAATATTTTTGTATTCCAGTGATTTATACCATTTTTTAAACTCTTCACTACTTTTCTCCCCTTTTTTTCCTGGAGATACTATTGTTACAATCTCATACTCTCTGTCCTTTGCACTTAGTTTATTCAGCTCCTCCAAACCAGAAAGGCATATAGGACACCAAGAAGCCCAAAATTTCACATATGTTGCCTTTCCACTAGCTCCAAATGTATACTCTATGCCATCTATATCCTTCAGTTTAATATTTGAAAAATCTTTCTCCTTTCCATAACTTAAACTATATCCCAAAATAAGTAGAGATATCCAAAGTATTTTTTTTAATATTTTCATAATATTTACCTCCTAATTTTTATCATAAAAATAGATTTAAATTATCAGTTAAAAGTAAAATCCCCATACCTACTATTAAGACTCCTCCTAACTTTTTTAATAAATTAAGATGTTTTCTTATCCCTATCAATTTTTTTCCAGATATCTATATGAATATGAAAATATAACAAAGGGAGTAGCTAGTCCCAAAACGTATATAAACATCATCATTGCACCATAAATTGGGCTTCCTCCCCCACTGGATATAAATAAAATTGATGTTAAAATTGGACCTACACATGGTGTCCATCCCAAACTAAATGTAAATCCCAAAAAAAATGTTCCTATGAATCCATCTTTTTCTGCCACTTCTAAATTCATTAACTTTGTTCTCTCTAAAAGAGGTATTTTAATAATATCCATTTGAATAACTCCAAAACAAATCACCAAAATACCACTGACTATTCTAAATGTATCACTCATTAAAATCTCACCGATAATACCTGCTCCAAAGCCAAGTAAGACAAAGCTCATTGAAAGTCCCAATACAAAGACCAGAGTTTTTAGTATGGACCTCTCTCCTCCTCTACTTAACATCCCGATATACACTGGAAGTAGAGGAAATATACAAGGTGAGAAAAATGACAACAATCCTGCAAAGTAAACAACCCCTATAAATAACTCATTAGTAATCACTCTATCACGCTCCTGTAAAATAACTTTTTTAATTTTATCTCCCTTTTACAACTACCTCATATATTTATAATTATAATTTATTTTTTTTTAATAATTAATAGAATCTCCATATAAAAAACTTAATTTTAATCATTATTTTTAAGGAATAATTTTTTTTAAATCTCAGCTGTGATATAATTGTATATATATCAAACTTTTGAGG
>Charlie_p2__coassemble_1219_pt1 | contig 29283 bp, 30 predicted proteins | sample Charlie_p2__metabat2_low_PE_014 | metagenome-assembled genome bin Charlie_p2
GTCTATATTTATATTATAATTTATTTTTTTTCGAAAAATATGCTATAATGTATAAGATTTAAAAAAATATAAGCAGTAACACTTAAGGAGGAAAACAAAAAATGAAAAATTGCATATTGATCGGAGTAGCTGGAGGAAGTGGAAGCGGAAAAACTACAGTAGCACACAATTTAGTAAAGGCTTTCAAATCAGAAGATGCAGTACTAGTTGAGCAAGATGCTTATTATAAAGAGCTAACTAACTTAACAATAGAGGAGAAGGCTGCGGTAAACTTTGACCACCCTAACTCAATAGAGTTTGATCTACTTAAAGAGCACTTAACAAAACTTGTAAATGGGGAGTCAATCGATAGACCGATATACGATTTCACAACACACTCTAGAAAAGAGGGGTGCGTAAAGATTCATCCATCAAAAATAATAATCGTTGAAGGGATACTTATCTTTGCAGTTCCAGAGATTAGAGAGTTATTTGATGTAAAAATATTTGTGGATACAGATGCTGATGAGATGATTTTAAGAAGAATTGAAAGAGATATGACAGAGAGAGGAAGAAGTTTTGAATCTGTTAAAAATCAATACTTAAAAACTGTAAAGCCAATGTATTTAGAGTTTTGTGAGCCAAGTAAAAGATATGCAGATGTTATAATTCCAAGAGGTGGAGAGAATAAAGTTGCAATTGGAATGGTAACAAGTAACTTAAAAAGATTCCTTCAAAAAGGAGTGTTAGCATAAGATTATGAAAAATGTTATCTGTATAGAGGGAGTTGTTGGAGCTGGGAAAACAACTTTAGGGGAGTTATTAGCTAAAGAGTTATCTATTGAGTTTTTTCAGGAGCCATATATAGATAACCCATTTTTAGACAAATTCTATTCAAATAAAGAGAGATACTCTCTATTGAGTCAAATGTATTTTTTAAACAAAAGAATAGAGATAATAGAGGAAGCTTCTAAATTCAATGGTTGTATAATGGATAGAAGTATTTATGGTGATTATTTATTTGCTAAAATGCATTTGAAAAATGGATTTATGACAGAGGATGAGTTTTCACTATATCAATCTTTTTGGGAAAAACTGATATCAGCTAGAGATAATCCACTATTGATTATTTATTTAGAGACAAGTGTTGACAATGCTATAAAAAAGATTAAAGAGAGAGGACGAGAGTTTGAACTTGGAGTGGAAAAAGAGTATTGGGACTCCCTAAACGAGGAGTATTCTAACTTTTTTAACGAGTATGATGAGACAGTTGTTCTAAAAATAAATATAGACAATATGGATATAAGAGATAATGAAGAGGATAGAAAAGCATTTTTTGATATAGTTAAAGCTAAATTGAAAGAACTGAACCTGTAAACTCCCAATTAAAGGAAATTGCTTTCTATTTTAGTAGAATTATGCTAGAATTGATAAATGAAAAAACATTTATAGAAATACACTTTTGAGGAGAAAAATCATGATTTTTTTAAAAGGGATTATAACAGGTTTAATATTATCGCTTCCCTTTGGACCAGTGGGCATTTATTGTATGGAAAAGGCTATGATCGAGGGAGAAAAAAAAGCGTATGTATCAGCGCTAGGAATGGTAACAGTAGACATAATTTATGGTATTATATCATTTCTATTTATAAGTAGAGTTGAAAGTTATGTTATTAAATTTGAAACTCCGCTAAAAGTGTTGATAAGTGTATTTTTAATCTTTGTAGGAAGTAGAAAGTTTTTTGGAAAACCTAAAGTGAAAGAGATTGAGGATGATAATTTTACATTGGTTCAAGACTACTTTGAAACTTTTTTACTTGCAATATTTAATATCTCATCAATTCTTGTAATAGCAGGAATATATACACTTCTTGGGATATTGGATAGTCCTATTAGAGAACTGACAGTATTGGAATTAGGAACTGGAATTGGAATTGGAGGAGCATCACTTTGGTTTACAACAATCTTTTTGATATATCATTTTAAAAAGAAAGTAACTATGGATATTCTTTTAAAATTAAGCAAACTTTCAGGTCTTATAATTCTAATCTTTGGAATTGCAACTATTATATTTGCCTTCTACAAATAATAATAGAATATATTTATTAAGGATGGTAATATTTATGAACTTAGAGTTTAATAAAGAAAATGAAAACAAGGTTATAGCTGTGGCTATGAGTGGTGGAGTAGATTCGTCTACAGTAGCTTATCTTTTAAAAAAACAAGGTTACAAAATTTTTGGTGTAACAATGAAAACTTGCGGAGAAGAGGATAAGGATGCTAAAAGAATATGTGATGATTTAGGAATTGAACACTATCTTTTAGATGTAACAGAGGATTTTGGAAAAGAGGTTATAGATTATTTTGTGGATGAGTATAGTTCAGGAAGAACACCAAATCCATGTATGGTTTGTAATAGAAAAATAAAGTTTGGAAAACTTATTGAGTTTGCGAGAGAAAAGGGAGCAGAGGTTTTAGCAACTGGTCACTATGCTAATATTATTGATGGTACATTGGCAATAGGTGATGATATGAATAAAGATCAAGTATACTTTTTATCGCAAATAAAAAAAGAAAACTTAAAATATATTATTTTTCCAATTGGAAAAATGGAGAAACCAGCTGTTAGAGAGTTAGCTAAAAGTTTAGGTGTGAGAGTTTATGCTAAAAAAGACTCTCAAGAGATATGTTTTGTTGAGGATGGAAAATTAAAAGAGTTCTTAATGGAGAAAACATCTGGTAAGATTGGAAAACCAGGACAAATTGTTGATTTAAATGGGAAAGTTTTAGGAAAACACAATGGATTGGCATTCTATACAATAGGGCAGAGAAAAGGGCTTGGAATAGCCTCAGCAAATCCACTTTATGTAATAGAACTAGATAGGAAAAATAATAGGGTTATTGTTGGAAGCAATGAGGATCTTATGAAAAAGAGTTTAGTTGCAAATCAACTTAATCTATTTTTAGTAGATGATGTAAAAGAACTAGATGGGATGAATTGCTTTGTAAAAGCTCGTTCTAGAGATAAGTTACATCCATGTAAAATAAAAGTAGTGGATAAAGATACAATTGAAATTTTATTTACTGAGGACAGCGTGAGAGCTGTAACTCCTGGTCAAGGAGCTGTTTTATATACTGAAGATGGAAAAGTTATAGCAAGTTCTTTCATAATTAAATAGATTTTTATAGCCTGTAAATAATAATTTGTTATTTATGGGCTATTTTTATTTTTTTTTAAAAGAATATACTTGTTAAATAGGTAAAATTAAGTTATACTTATATTGCCAAAGTGTTTATTTTTAAAAGAAAGAGAGGTGTTACTATGAGTTTTTTCAATAAATTTAATGATACAGATAAAATTAATCTTTTTTTAGGGGATTTCTTAGTTAGAAATGCTGGATATCCAACAAGAAGAGAGTTAGCCAAACTGTTGATGAAAGATATGAAAGAAAATATAAAAGGTTATATAAGAGATGAGAACTCTTTGTTTCAAGTTAGCCAAGTATATTTAGATGGAGTTGTTAGCAGTAGAAGTTCATTATTGAAAAAAATCAAAAATTTGTACGAAACAAACAGAGAAACTGCAGAGGTACTAAATATTTTCTCTGAAAGTAATAAGATTAATGCTGTTTTTTCAACAGATTATGATATAGTTTTAGACGATATAAACTGTAATAAAGTAGTTAAGATACTGCCTACAGACGAAGAGTGTGTAATAGCATCCAACGGAGAGGTTAAACATTATAAGATTCTTGGAGATGTAAATAGACATGAAAAGATTTTTGTTTCTATCCAAGACTTTAGAAAGTTAAAAGTTTTAGATTTCTACAAAAACTTTTTTAAAAGTATTAAAGAGGATATAGAGAATTACCCGACGCTAATTTTAGGATTAGACTTGAATAACTCAGATTTTATAGATATGTTAGAGGTTGTGCTATCAGGAGTAAAGACAAAGGATGTTATCTACGCTGTTAGCAATTCAAATGTTTTAAAAACAAAGACAATTGAAAGATTGAATGAGCTTGGAATAAAACTACTACCTCACAGTGAGGAGGAGTTCTTTAAAGAGTTAAAGGGATACCTATGCTCAATACCAATGGATGATTCTGAATTAAAAGAGGCATATATTGGAAAAAAGCTCTTTCGGTAACTTCAGATATTTCTGATGAAATTATAGTGGACGAAATCTCAGAGGAGATGTTGGAGGTGGCTCTTGAAGAGACTACTGAAAATATTGAAATCACAGAAACAGTTTTAGAAGTTTCAGAGATTGAAACTGAGGATAAAATTTCAGAGGAAAGTAAAGAAGAAATAGAGATTAGAGACCCAGAAGTATTAGAAGTTAAAGATGAAGATTTTAAAATGATAGAGAGTGCTTTAGAGATAAGGTATAGCTCATTAAAATTGGATAGGTTACCAATTGAATTTTCTACGATAAAAGATGTGAAAAATCAAAACCTAATAAAAACTTTTGGAGTTACCGATTTAAAACTGGATCAACTACATTTAAAAGACTGTAATAGTAGAATAGTTGAGATAAACAGAAAAAAATATTTAGAATTAAAAAACAGAGAGTTTAAGTTAGGGTTAGAGATTGACTTGAAAGATGATGGTTCTTTTAATACAATAGTAAATAATTACTATTACAAAATATACCAATGCAGTAACTTAAAGAGATTTATGTTTAACATAAAGTTTTTAAAAGAGATTTTTATGGGACAACTTATACAATTATCTGGTAAGTTAGTAAGTGGAAAGGTATCTTTTGAAAATAGAATAGAGGTTATGAAGTTAGATCTTTTAGAAAAGGAGATTTTAGGATTAGAGGATATAAAGAAAGAGAGATTACTACAGGAGGAAAACTCATTGTACTCTTTAGCTTTACTGAATCTTATTGAAAAAACTCCAACACTTCAAAGTTGGGTAAACTTTAGATGTGATCTGGATAAAGTTCAGTTAATAGAAGGAGATAGAATATCTGTTGAAAGAGTTCACGTAATTAAAGGAAATGACTTTAATATTAGGGAAAAGATAGTTACAATAGCTCCAGTAGAAATAAGAGAGATAAAAACTACTGAAGTGGTAGCTTATAGAAAAACTTGTGAAATTTCATTGGAGAAGATACCTAGAAAATAATAAAGAGGTGTTTATTTTGATATTAGACAATACGATAGACAGAGAGGAATTTTTTAAGGCATTCTGTATAACAGAGGAGTATTTCCATTCAACGGGACTTGATTGGGATGAGCTGATGAAAATTTATGCTGACTATATTAAATTAGTTCCCTATTTAGAAAAAGAAGCTGAACATATAGTATCTAAATTAATTGATAGTGAAGGGGTTCACTCAGTTAGAAGAAGAGTAAAAAGAGCGACACATCTTATTGAAAAAATAATAAGAAAGGGTCGTAAATATGCAGATCGTGGAATTAGTGTAGAAAACTATAAAGAGATTATAACTGATCTTATTGGAATACGTGTACTTCATTTGTTTAAAGATGATTGGCGTGGAATCCATTGTGAAATAACAAAGTTATGGGATACAAAAGAGACTCCCCAGATCAATATAAGACGAGGGGATTACAATATTCAAGATTTAAAAAATACTATTCAGGATTTAGATTGTGAGATAATAGTAAGAGATCATGGATATAGATCCATACATTATTTAATTGGAGTTCCAGTTACAAAACAGGATGAAGTTCTCGTAGAGATTCAGGTGAGAACTGTTTTTGAAGAGGCTTGGAGTGAAATAGATCATCTGATGAGATATCCTTATGATGTTGATAATCCAATTATAACTGAATACTTAGGTATTTTTAATAGAATAGTTGGAAGTGCTGACGAGATGGGAATGTTTATAAAAAAAATAAAGAAAGAGTTTTCTAATGGAAAAGGGTTAGAAGATAATTTTAGAGAGTTGGATTTAAAATTCAAATAAAAAGAAGAGTTTCGACTCTTCTTTTTTTCTAAAAAAGTTAGAGGTGACTAGATGAAAGAGATATTAATAGCATTAAAAGACTACTTAGTATTTGTAAATATTATATTTGCATGTATCGTTATATTTTTTGAAAGAAGAAGACCTGTTTTTACACTATTTTGGATAACGATACTTCTATTGACATCATATTTTGGATTTATAATGTATCTATTTTTTGGTATTAGCTTTAAAAAACGTAGAGCTTTAGCAAAATATTATCTAAAAAATAGCCATGACTATTTAAAAAATTTAAATAAAAAATCTATGGTTAGTATTAAAAAATGGATAGGATTAAGTAGATATTTAGATGGTGTTCTTCTAGGAAAGATGACTCATAACAATAGCTTTACATTCTACCCAGAGGCTCAATCTTTTTTTGAAAATTTAACACAAGCTATAAAGAGTGCTAAAAAATCTATCTATATGGAGTATTATATATTTGATGATGATGAGGTAGGAATGCCTATATATGATCTACTTTTAGAGAAAGTTAAAGAGGGTGTAGAGATAAAAATAATAGTTGATGGTGCAGGTACAAGAGGAGTATCCAGAAATAGAGTGGAGGAGTTAAGAAAAGCTGGAATAATGTTTGAAGTGTTTTTTCCATCATATTTTCCATTTGTAAAGGTTGGAAATTTGAGAGCGAACTATAGAGATCATAGAAAAATAGCACTTATAGATAACAAAATATGTTTTTCTGGAGGCTTAAATATAGGAAAGGACTATGTTGGAAAGGGACATCTTGGTAGATGGCAAGATATAGGTTTCTCTTTAAAAGGGGAGGCTATAATAGATTATCTACACGAATTTGAAAGAAGTTGGAAATTCTTAAAAAAGGATACCACAGATATTTTTCAAACAATTGCGATAGATGAAGATGATTACAATATGACACCAATTCAAGTTGTAAGTTCTGGGCCAAACTATGAGTTTCACACTATAAAAGATACATTTTTAAGCCTTATAATAAAAGCTGAAAAAAGTATCCATATAGAAACACCATACTTTATACCTGATGAACCTATTTTAGATGCTTTAAAAGTTGCATTGGTATCGGGAATAAAAGTTAAAATAGTTATTCCAAGTGTGGGAGACCATGCTTTTGTATATTGGGCTAACCAGTATTTCTATGGAGAGTTAATAGAGCTAGGTGCTGAGATATATAAATATAAAGATGGATTTATACACAGTAAACTTGTTGTTATAGATGGTGAAATCGCATTTTTAGGAACAGCTAATTTTGATTATAGAAGTATGTATCAAAACTTTGAGATAAGCCTTTTGATTTTAGGAAGCAATATAACTGAATTGGAAAGAAGAATAGAGAGCGATATTTTAAACTCTAAAAAAGTTACCTTAGAGGAGTATAAAAATAGAGGTAAAAAAGAGAGGGTGCTTGAATCTATTTCAAAATTATTAGCACCAATATTATAAGGAGGAGTTATGATAAGAGTAGCTATAGTGACATTAAGTGACAAAGGAGCAAGAGGAGAGAGAGAAGATATAACGGGACAAAAGTTAAAAGAGATATTTGAAAAACATCTGAGTTATGAAACTGTCTATTATAACATGCTTCCTGATACTTATGAAGAGATTTGTGAAGAGCTTAAAATGTTGGCAGATAAGGATATAGCCGATTTAATAGTAACTAATGGAGGGACAGGATTTTCTAAAAGAGATGTAACACCAGAGGCGACACTTGCAGTAATTGAAAGAGAGGCACAGGGAGTTGCAGAGTATATGAGAGCAAAATCTTTTGAAATAACTCCAAAGGCCATGTTAAGTAGAGCTAGATGTGGAATTAGAAAAGGAAGTATAATTTTAAATCTACCTGGAAGTCCAAAGGGAGCTACAGAAAATCTAAATTTTGTAATAGACGCGTTAGTACATGGAGTAGAGATATTGAAAGGTGCAGCTGTAGAGTGTGCAACACCTATTAAAAAATAGGAGGTTTTAATGAAATTTGAATATATAAGCTACGGGGGGTCTTTAATTCAGGGATTGAAAAAAGATCCCTCCATTGTGTATGTGTTTTCTGATTATCCTTTAAAAAATAGTCAGAGAAAAGAGAGTAAAAGAAATATTTTTGAACCAGACCCTCTTTATTTGACGATAGATGAGTTTAAAAATTTAGCTTTTAGTACAGATAGAATAGTTCTAAGCGAGGCTAAGAGATTTGTAAGTTTATACAATCATATGAAAAAAGAGTTTGCAGAGATAAATATAAATAACTATTTTGAGTCCATAGAGTTTTCAGATAAATTTTTTAAATACTATACGGACTTAAATAGAAGTTTGTGTGAGAAGGAGATAGAGTTAGAGGAGTGGCAAAAAAAATATTTTGAAATATTTGAAAGATTTAAAGTGAAATATGATGCCTTTTTAGATAAAAGAAACTATATACCAAAGGATTGGATTGAAGATATAAAATATCTAAATCTATCCATATTTAAAAAGTATAAAAAGATAGTTTTTGTAGATGTAGTCAACTTTTCCCCATTGGATAAATATATAATCTCAAAGTTGGATGAATTTATTGAAGTTGTTATTAGAATTCAAGGGGAGATTGGAGTTTTTGATGAGGATAGATTAGAGTTAAAAGATGTGTATTTACCAAAGATACAAAAAGTTGATATCTCCATACTAGAGGTTCAAGATGAATTGGAACTTGTTGGGAATCTATTGGATATTATGAGAATGAAAAATCATATGACCAATATATTTTCACCAGAAGCCGATACAAATGAATACTCTAAAATCTTTCCAAATAACTTCATGAGAGGTAGTTTTTATACTTTAAATGACACAAAGTTTTTTAAATTCTTAAATGCTCAAAGTGAACTAATTGGATCAATGGAGCCAAGAATGGATAATCTTATACCCATTAAAAAGTTTTTAAATGGGATAAAAAATCTTGAAATGCAAGAGTATTATGATATATCCAGGGAGGATATGGAATATATCTATAATCAGATAGATTGGGATTATAAATATATTGGTCAAGAGAGCAATGAAAAAATATCTCAAATCTATGAGGATATTATAAAAGTATCAAAAATTGAGAGTATAGATAAGTTTATTATATACTTTAATGAACTGCTATCACTAGATATGTTTAGAGAAAAAATCTATGTGGATTTCTATGATAAACTTCAAGAGTATATGGGATATGCCAAAACTACAGAGATAATGTTGGAAGAGAGAGAGATTAGAAATTGTTTTAAAAATGGTGGAGATATATTAAAGTTTTTACTTCAATACTTCAATAATGTTGAGATTATAAGAAATGATAATAGTGAGGGTAAATATCTGATAAAACCTATGGAAAATTGTAAGGTTATTCCATCTAGGGAGTCTATTTTTATAAATTTAAGTACAAGATATCTTCCTAGAACAAAAAGAGATTCACTTTATTTAACTGAAAAACAGAAAAAGGATAATGGATTTACTTACTATGAAAAGGAAAGAAAAGAGGAGAAGTATAGATTTTATCAAAATATTTTAAAAAATAGATTCAATACAATTATCTATATAAAAAATGAAAATAGTGGTGAAGGAGTATCCCCAATACTTTCTGAGGTATTAAATAAATATAGAGTACAAAGACTTGAAAAAACAGTATACAGTGAGGATATTTTAGAAAAGCTAAAACTATTTACATCTAAAGAGATTCAAACCTTCCCCCAAAATGAGTTATTAAAAGATAGAGATGACTTTAAAAATAGACAGTTAAGTTTAGGACCATATGACTATGATACTTTAATTAGATGTGAATATAGATTCTATTTAAACAAGGTGTGTGGATTGAGCTCTTTTGAAAAAGAGGACTCTTTGGGAATATCCCTTAAATTTTTAGGGACATATGTGCATGAGGTATTTGAAAAATTAACAGATAAGATGTGGAAAAAAATCCTTAATATATCTGATTATTCAGTGTCTGTTGAAGAGGTTGAAGAACTACTATATAAGAGTTTCTATGCCAATAGAAAAAGAGTTCCAGTGTATTTAGATAACTATTTTATTCAAATACTTATACCTCGTTTTACAAGAAATATTATTAAGTTTTATAAAGAGATTGAAAATCAATATATAGAGAAAAAAGTAAAGCGTATTGAGAGTGAGAAGAACAGTAAAAAAGAGCCTTTTTTAAAGGGTGATGTAGAGGTCACTTTAAATGGAAGGGTTGACTTAGTTATTGAAACAACAACCAATAATCATATTATAGATTTTAAAACTGGAAGTAAAATTGACAATCAGCTAGATTTTTATTCAATTATGCTATATGGAGATGAGAATAACGCATTAAAATCGATATATAACGCTTTTGAAGGGAGTATAGAGAACCAAGAAAAGTCAAAATTAACCAGAGAGATTTTAAAAGAGAGATTGATTGAATTTTTTAAAAGTGATAACTACTCTTTAAGTGAAAAGAAAAGTGGATGTCTATATTGTGAATATGGGAATATTTGTAGGAGGGAGTTTTAGATGAAAGGGATAGTTTTAAAGGCAAGTGCTGGAACTGGAAAAACGTATAGACTATCTTTAGAATATTTAGCCACTCTTTTAAAAGGTGAAAATTATAAAAATATTCTAGTAATGACCTTTACTAAAAAAGCTACCTCTGAAATTCAGGAAAGAGTAATCCTATTTTTAGAGGAGATGTATAGAGATAAAGAGTCCAGTTTATATGAAAATTTAAAAAATCTATATCCTGAAATAGACCTTTCTTTTGAAAATGTAAGAAAGGTTTACTATGAGGTTTTAGATAATAAAGATAGACTTAAAATATCCACAATAGATGGATTTATAAATAATATATTTAAAAATGTTATAGCACCATACTTAAATATATTTTCCTATGAGATTATTGATGACACTGAAAATATAGAGATTTTATTAAAGTGTTTTGAAAAAATTGTAGAGAATAAAAGTGAATTTGACAGATTTAAAATTTTCTTACAAAATAGAACAGAGCGTAATATTGAGAACTATTTAGAGATACTTAGAAAACTGATTGATAATAGATGGAAGTTAATTTTAATAGGTCAGTCTCAAAATTTAAACAGTAAAGATGAGAGAAAGGGAGATATAACTATTGAAAAGCTTATAAAACATCTTACAGATGCCTTTTTGTCCATAAGAGAAAAGAAAAAGGATGGAAAAGAGCTATCTGACTATATGAGCAAAGTTATAAAGTGGGTTTTAGAAAAGGATAGTTCATCACATAGAGACTATGCCATTGAAAATTGGAATGATATTGTTAAAAGTGAAAAGTGTTGGGATGGACGTAGAGTAAAAACAACAAGTAAAGTTGATTTAGGTTGCGAGATTGAGATTTTACAAAAGGCTTTTACTCAGTTGAAAGAGGAGATATCTAAAGAGGTTTTTAATAGAGAGATTTTAACTTTTGAAAAAGAGATTCTATATTTTATTGAAAACTTATACTCAATATATGATGAGATAAAATTCAGTGAAAAACGTTTTACACACTTGGATATAAGTAGTTATATGTTTCAATATATAGATAAAGATGAGATTAATCTTATAAAAGATGGATGTATAACTCAGTATTTTAAAGATATATTTGACAGTGAGTTTAAAACTGTATTCATAGATGAGTTTCAAGATACAAGTGTACTTCAATGGAGAATTTTAAAAGGATTGATAAACAGTTGTGAAAATCTTATATGTGTAGGGGATGAGAAACAAAGTATATATGGTTGGAGAGGGGGAGAGAAATCTCTTTTTGAAAACCTTCCCAATATAATAGGGGTAGAAGAGGAAACAATGAGTGTTTCATATCGTAGCTGTAGAAACATAGTGGATTTTACAAATGGAGTTTTCAATGGAGTAGCTGAAACATATGAGGAGATAGCTAGTTTAGAAAATCATAGTCACAGATGGGAGTTTACTTCGGTAGAGGGAAAAAGTGAAGAACTTGGATATTTTGAAGTTATACGAAAGAGTGAACCCTCAGAGGATGAAGAGGATATTCAAGATGAAAATATGGTAGAAACTATGGTGGACTCAATAGAGAGTAATTTTTGTGGGAACTATGGTGGGATTGGGATTATTGCAAGGAGTAATAAACAGTTAAATGAGATAGCAAATGCTTTAAGTGATAGAAAAATTCCCTTTGTAATAGATTCAAATGATTCAATAGTTTACCACAGAGCTGTTAGTCCAATTTTTAAAATCTTAAAATTTATTGTCAATAGAGATATTTTTTCTCTACTTGAATTTTTAAGAAGCGATATAGTAAAAATAGGGAACTCTGAAGTTAAAACTATTTTAGAGAATAGAGAAATAATTGAAAACTATATATTTTCAAATGAAGAGAGTATTTTAGAGGAGAGATTTAGCACTCTTTTAGATGTTTTAAATAGAGTGAAAAGAGTGGTTGTTAAAGGGCTTGGAAATAGAAATTTTGTTCTAGATGTTATTGAAGAGTTTAATATAGGAGAGTTTTTTTCTGGGAAATCAGATTTAAAAAATATCTTTCACTTTTTTGAGATGTCCAAAGAGCATGAAAATATCTTTGACTTTTATAATACATTGATAGATGAGAAAGAGAATCCTAAATTTAAACAAGTATCTTTAGAGGAGGAGAAAGCTATAACTCTTTTAAGTATTCATAAATCTAAAGGTTTGGAGTTTGAAACTGTCTATTATTTCCATCAAGGACAAAGAAGGGGCTTAGAAAGTGGAATACAGTTCCATATAGATTTTAAATCTCCATTTACTGACATAGAAAACTTTATATTTGTAGATAAAAAGTATGAGAAGGTATTAAACTATTTAGGAGATGACTATAGCTTTTTAAAAGAGTTGGAGATAAAGCAGGAACAAGAGGAGATAAATAATATCTATGTGGCATTGACTAGAGCTAAAAAAAATCTGTTTTTGGTTATGGGAGAGAATGAAAATAAATATTTAAAGAACTCAATAGATGGACTATTTCATGTAAAATGTGGTAAAATTAGTAGAACTGAAAAAAATGAAAGTGCACAGAGATTGAAAAATACAGATCTTTTAGATTCAATAGATTTTATTGAAAAGGGTGTAGATGAGTGTGAACAACCAAATAGAGCTCTATTGGTAGATATAGTGACAGAGGAGAAAAGAAGGATAGGAAATGCTATTCACTACTATTTAGAGTTTATTATAAACAACACCACAGATGAACATAGAGAGGCAAAAATAAGGACGTATTCAAAATATGCATCTATTATTGGAGAGGATAGATTAAAAAATATCCTTGAGGGTGCAGAGTTTAAGATTTTCTTTGAAAACAATCCAATTATTTTCTCAGAGGAGTGGGATTATATATATCCTGAGTATGAGATATATGATGAAGGTAAATTAAAAAGAATAGATAGAATTATGATAAAAAAACCAACACCAACCAGTGATGGACGAATCCTTGTGGTGGATTATAAAACTGGAGGAATAAATCAAGCTCAATTGGATGAGTATATTGAGATTATAAAAAATCATCTATTAAGATTAGGTGAACTTGAAAATTACAATATATCTGGTGAGTTTTTAGAAATTAAACTATAAAAATTAACTATTAAAGAGGGGATGAAATGAAAAAAACAGTTTTAACAGGATTATTTTTAATGAGTTTAGTATCATTTGGGGAAGAGGTTGTAATCTATGGGCCAGAGTCAATGAAGTGGATAGAAACTTCTGCTGGGGAGATATTTAAAGAAAAAACAGGAGCGAGTATAAAATATATCCCAATTGATGGAGTTATACCTAGAATGAAATTGGAAAAAAGAAATCCAAAGGCAGATATTGTTGTTGGATTAAATGATATTAACTACTTAGAGGCAAAAAAAGATGGGCTTTTAAAAAACTATAAACCGACAACAGCTGGAAATATAGCAAAAGAGGAGTTTATAATTGATAAGGAGTGGTCAGTAACTCCTATTGACTATGGAATGTTAGCACTGAATTATAACTATGATAAGATAAAAAAAGATTTAACAACATTTGAGGACTTAAAAGATTATCCTAAAGAACTTCTGATGCAAGATCCTAGAAGTTTTACTGGAGAGGCATTTATGCTTTGGACAATAGGAGTATACGGAAAAGATTGGTTAAAGTTTTGGGAAAGTTTAAAGCCTAGCATATTAACAGTTTCGTCAGGTTGGTCAGATTCATTTGCTAAGTTCTCAGTGGGAGAGGGAGCAATAATGAGTGGATACGCTTCTAGTTCTATATATTTTTACCAGGATGGAAATGAGAACAAATATAAAAGTTATATACCTAGTGAGGGAGGATATGCTTATTTAGAAGGAGCTGCTCTAATAAATAAGAAAGATATTAAAGAGTCAGCTGAAGAGTTTTTGAACTTTGTTTTAGAACCTGAATTTCAAAAACTTGCTTTGGAAAAAAACTATATGTTTCCTGTTATAGAGTATAAGTTACCTGAAGATTATAAGTATGTACCTACAACAGATAAAATAGTTAGATTAGATGCTGAATATGTAAATGAAAATATGGAAAATTGGAAAAAGCAACTGATTGAGGTATTGAAAAAATAATGGGAAAGAATAGAGCCTATAGTTATATATATCTTATTCTATGGGTAATCCCTCTAATGTTTTTTATAAAAGATTTCTTCTATCTTGAAGAGATTAAAAATTTAGATTTCTATGAATATTTTCAACTTTTTAAAATATCATTGGTGCAAGGTGTATTATCAGTTATTTTTTCTACAATAATTGCGATAATACCTGCGTACTATATGAGTTATAAAAAAAATATTCTTACAAAGATGTTAGAGGGATTGATATTTATTCCATTTTTCTTTCCAACAATTTCTACGGTAGTTGCTTTTACCCTTATATTTAACTTATCAATTTTTAAAAATTTTAATATCTTATATACGTTAAAAGCTATAATTTTGGCAAATGTTTTTTATAACAGTCCCATTATGATTAAATATTTAAGTGAAGGTATGAGAAATATTCCTAAAAATATTATTGAAGCTGGAAAAATAGATGGCTTAAATGAGATTGGAATTTTCTTTAAAATAAAATTACCACTGATGTTTCCACAAGTTTTTAGAGGTATGTTTCTAGTTTTTATCTACACCTTTGCCTCTTTTGGAATAGTACTTGCACTTGGAGGTATTAGATATTCCAACTTAGAGGTGGAGATAGCTAATACACTTTTAAGAGATGCAAACTTTTCAAAAGCACTTGTTTTAGGAGCGGTACAATTTATCTTTTTAATAGCTTTAAATCTCATGGGAGACCTATATCCACCATATGAGTTAAGAGAGGATTATAGAGAGAAAAGGGTATCTTTAATGACCTCTATATCAACAACTGCATACTTGATTATAGAGTGTTCAGTTGTTTTAATGGGAGTGTTCTACGGGTTTTATAACTACTATATTGGAAAATTCTCATTGGAGGGATTCTATAGGCTATTTTCAAAGGACTTTAATATCTATTATCCAGTGCTACAAGGTATTAGGAACTCTTTGCTCCTAGCTTCAATAACACCTATATTTGTAATAATATTTACGTATCTACTTCTTAAAAATTTCACTCGAGTTACAAGTGCCGTTGTTTTCTCTACAATGGGATTCTCAAGTGCTTTTTTAGGAATAGCACTGATATATATAAATATACTTTATGATATAAAGTTATGGATACTTTTAGTTATAGGATATTTTTTAGTTACAGTTCCAGTGGCATACTCTTTTATGTACCAATATGTGAGAGAGTTTCCAAAGGATATACAGGATTTAGCTAAAATAGATGCATTATCCCCTTTAAAAACGTTTTTATTAATAGAGTGTCCAATTTTAAAAAATGTTTTTCTAGGAACCTATTTACAAATCTTTGCAATAATATTAGGAGAGTTTACAATATCATATTCAATGCAGTTAGGAAGGGATTTCCCAACTATTGCCTTAGTGAACTATTCACTTTTTTCAGATAAAAAACTTCTAGAAGGTGCAGCACTTTCGTCTGTAAATATCATAATAGTTGCTATATTATTTTATTTATCAAATAAAATTACAGAAAAAGAATAAAAGGGAGGGAAATAACTATGATAAACGCAATATGGTTAGGACTTATATTAATTGGAATTGTCATTTCAATGTTTACAGGAAATGTACAGGCAGTGACAGATTCTGTTATATCATCATCAAAAACGGCGGTGGAAATTGCAATAGGACTTATTGGAATAATGTCTTTTTGGTTAGGGTTGATGAAAGTTGCTGAGGAGGCTGGGTTAGTAAAGGCTCTAGGTAGAGGACTAAGACCTATAATGAAAAGACTATTTCCAGAGATTCCAGAGGATCATCCAGCAGTTGGAAGTATTGTTGCAAATGTGGCAGCAAATTTTTTTGGATTAGGAAATGCCGCTACACCTTTAGGGATAAAAGCAATGCAAGAGTTACAGGAACTAAATGACAATAAAGAGGAAGCAACAGATGCTATGGTACTATTTTTAGCTATAAATACATCTTCAGTAACTCTTATTTCATCAAGTGTAATAGCGTATAGAGCTGCAGCCAATTCAGCTAATGTAACGGAGATAATAGCTCCTACAATTATAGCGACAGCAATATCTACAGTAGTGGCTATTGTTTCATGTAAAGTTTTACAAAAATTACCGAGCTTTAAAAGAGAATCAGTATTGAAACCTGAAGTTGCAGGGGGGGATAAGTAATGTTTACACTAATAATGGAAAAAATATCTCTATATGCAATTCCTTTAATCATATTACTGATAGTTTCATATGCTTATTTTGTTAAAAAAGTAAAAGTATATGAAGTGTTCTGTGAAGGAGCAAAAGAGGGGTTCTCAACAGCGATTAGAATAATACCATTTTTAGTCGCTATGTTAGTGGCAATAGGAGTTTTTAGAAGTTCAGGGGCTATTGATGTAATAATAAGATATCTGAACCCAATTTTAGAGTTTATAGGCATGCCAGGAGAGGTTTTACCTATGGCTATAATGAGACCACTTTCAGGTGGAGGATCAACTGGAATCCTAAATGATATATTTATAACTCATGGTCCAGATTCTATGATTGGAAGAATGGCATCAGTTATGATGGGCTCAACAGAAACTACATTCTATGTTTTAGCAGTTTATTTTGGTGCTGTTAGTATCAGAAAAACAAGACATGCGGTTGCAGCTGGACTTTTAGCTGATATAGCTGGAATTTTGGCAGCAGTGTGGATTTGTAACCTTATGTTTAGTTAAAGGTGATACTATGAAAAGATTAAAAAAAGGGGATACAATAGGTTTGATAGCTCCAGCAAGTAGCGTAAATAGAGAAAAGTTAAAGGAAGCCATCAAGAATCTAGAGGAGCTTGGCTTTAATATAAAAATTGGAAAGAGTGTTGAGAGTGTATGGTACTCCTTTGCTGGAACAGATGAGGATAGAGCCAAAGATATTAACAATTTTTTTCAGGATAGAGATATAGATGCTATAATGTGTGTTAGAGGAGGATATGGAGGCATTAGAATGCTTACACTTCTAGATTATGAAAATATTAAAAAAAATCCTAAGCCTTTTATAGGGTATAGCGATATCACCTCTTTGCATATGGCATTTTTTAAAAAATGTAACTTAAAAACTTTTCATGGACCAATGGCTGTAAGTAATTTTTCTGGAAGTTATAATATGGAAACTTTAAATAACTTTATAAAAGTGATGGACGCTAGAGAGGACTATGTAGTAGATAACTTTAATGAAAAGCTATTTTTCTATAATAAATTAAAGGGAAGTGGACAGTTAGTAGGAGGAAATTTAGCAGTATTAGTATCCAGTTTAGGTACAGAGTATGATTTAGACTATAGGGATAAAATACTATTTATAGAGGATATAGGTGAGTCAACATACAAAATTGACAGAATGCTTTGGCAATTAAAAAACTTAGGAATTTTTAATAGGGTTTCTGGAGTGATTTTGGGAGATTTTGCTAATTGTAATAAATCCAGCGAGGATGATATGTCCTTACAAGAGGTTTTTGATAGCCATTTTAAAACTTTAAAAAAACCAGTATGCTATAATTTAAAATCAGGGCACTGCACTCCAATGCTAACACTAGAATTTGGAGAGATAGTGGAACTAGATGGAGAAAAAGAGCGGTTAATAGTTAAAAAATAAAAAAGTGGGTAGACATTTAATGTCTTACCCACTTTTATTATATTTGGTTGAAAAATTTATTACTGTGCTCTTTTAAAGTAGAATGCAGATAGTATAAGATTTGCACCACTGAACAAGATATACCAAGCTATACATAGGAATATAAATTGTTGTGAGAAGAATGGTAAAGTAATTAAAAGAATACCAAATAGTAAATCTATAACTCCTGATCCTAAACTAAAATCAACTAAACTTGGGAATATTTTTCTATTAAATAAAATATTTAATACTATAAATATCCCTTTAAATATCATAAAGATACCAGCGTATATAATCATATATATCTGACTAGCAAATGGAGTACTGAATAGAGATAAAGAGATTATAATCTCTAAAACACCTATAAAAATATAAAGCCCCCAGTGAAAGTTAGGTACCTTTCTAAATTGAAATCCTTTAGTAAAATTTTTAACTCCACTAACTAAGAAGAAAGCAGCTAAAATATCAACAAGATATATTGAAAATATAGTAGGACTAAAAATTCCAAAAATTCCAACTAAACTAAATAGAATTCCTGTTACTAAAAGATAGGTAAAAATTTTTTTGTTAAACTCTTGCATAAAAATCCCTCCTTAAAATAAAAACTATCTTCTACATGTATTATTCTATTAAATTTGTAAATCTCCTTTAAAAATTTTTTTTGCATAAAAATTAATTTTAATATACGAAATCTTTTTGAATAATTTTTTTAAAAAAAATTAAAAAAACACATAAAAATCCTTTGATAGAGAGTGTTTATAAAAAATCTATATACAAAAAGAATGGAGTATATATTATTTATATATTTGAAAATGTACTTTTTGGGAAGTATACTTGTGCCAAGATGCAGTACAAAAATATATAGGAGGGATTTTATGTTTGAATATCAATTTAACATGGCAGAAACTTTAGCAGTAGCAGTTGTTTTATTATTACTTGGAAGATGGGTTAAGAAGAAAGTTAATTTTTTTGAAAAGTTTTTTATTCCAGCGCCAGTAATTGGAGGAGTGATATTTTCAGTATTTACATTAATTGGTAGACTATCTCAAACATTTACATTCTCATTTGATGGTGCCTTAAAAGACCTTTTAATGATTGCATTCTTTACTACAATTGGATTTTTAGCAAGTTTAAAACTATTGAAAAAAGGTGGAATACAGGTATTTATATTTTTGTGTGTAGCAAGTTTGTTAGTAATTATACAAAACCTTGTAGGTGTTGGTTTAGCTAAATTCTTTGGATTGAATCCACTACTTGGAATTGCAGCAGGGTCAGTACCACTTACAGGTGGACATGGAACATCAGGAGCATTTGGTCCTGTACTTGAAGCACAGGAGCTACTGGAGCTATGTCTGTTGCTATAGCTTCAGCGACATTTGGTTTAGTTGCTGGATGTATGATAGGAGGACCAGTTGCAAAAAGATTGATGCAACGTTATGGATTGGTTGGTCACAAAGAGGAGGATTTCTTAATTCCTGAAGAGGATTCAAAAGAGGTTGTAAAAGAGCAGATAACAGAGGAGAACCTATTCCATGCTATTGTGTATATAGTTATTTCAATGGGAATTGGTGGGTTATTAATACCACTTTCTAAAAAAATTGGAGTAGTTCTACCAGCATATATTGGACCAATGTTAATTGCAGCTATTATAAGAAACGTTATTGACAATAAAGATACAGAGTTACCACTACATACAATTAATGTTGTGGGGAATATATCTCTTCAATTGTTCTTAGCAATGGCTTTAATGTCAATGAAGCTATGGGAGTTGGCGGCATTAGCAATTCCATTGGTAGTTATTCTATTGGTTCAAACAGCTGTAATGGCATTATACGCTTACTTTGTAACATTCAGAATTATGGGGAAAGATTATGATGCAGCGGTTATCTCAACAGGGCATTGTGGTTTTGGAATGGGAGCAACACCAAATGCAATGGCAAACATGGAGTCGTTTACAGCAGTTAATGGACCATCTCCAACAGCGTTCTTTGTATTACCATTAGTTGGTGCGCTATTTATAGATTTTACAAATGCTTCTTTAATAACCGTATTTATAAATATATTTGGAAAATAATCTGATTAAAAAAGGAGGAGCAAAGTGAGAATAGGTGTTTTTGACTCTGGTGTTGGCGGATTAAGTGTCTTAAAAAAAATAAAAGAAAAAGTGGACTTTGCGGATATAATTTATTATGGTGATAGTATAAATTCTCCTTATGGAAGTAAAAGTATAGAAGAGATTCAGGAGCTATGTTTAAAAATTGGAGAGTTTTTAATAGATAATCAAGTCAATATAATAGTTATAGCTTGTAATACGGCAACCGCAGCAGCACTGGATGTATTGAGGGAACGTTTTACAAGTGTGCCAATAATAGGAGTAGTACACCCAGGAGCAACAATGGCAATTAAACAGAGCAAAAATAAAAAAATAGGCGTTTTATCAACTCCTTTAACTGCAAAAAGTGGAGTTTATAAAAAGGTAATAAAAGAGTTAAACCCTAAATATGAGGTTTTCCAAAAGGGATGTGAACTATTGTGTCCTATGATTGAAAGAGGATGGGAGAGCAATGAGAAAAACACAGAGCTTTTAAAAGGCTATATAGATCAACTTCCAAAAGAGATAGATACTTTGATTTTAGGATGTACTCATTATCCTTTAATAAGAGAGGAGATTGAAAAACTTATAGATAAAAAAATAGTAGACCCTGCTGAGGAAACAGCTATGTATGTTCTATTTGAACTAAATAGATTGGCATTAAAAACAGGTGTTAAAAAAATTAGAAAGGATAGAGTAAATATAGATTATTTTGTAACAGGAGATATTAAAAAGTTTAAAGAGGTTGGAGAAAGGTTTTTAGGAGAGGAACTATTAAACGTGTATCAACCTTTAATTGGATAGCTTGGTAAAAGGTAATGGTAGAGATATCATTACCTTTTTTATAAATTTTTATTCAAAAAAAAGAAATAGAGATACTATTTAGTAGAATAAAGTAACAGATGTGGGATAAAAAGGAGGAGAGACATGAATAATTTAATAGACGAAAAGTTAAAAACAATCTATAAGATACAGCCATATCTAGTTTATATAGACAGTATATTTTATATCTCAGGATCTGTAATCCCTATTGATGAGTTTAAAAAGTATGTGGATAATATAAACTACATAAAAAGTCATACAGAAGCTTTGGAAACTTATGAGAACTACACTAAAAATAGTTTACATCTTTTTTTTGATAAGTACATATCTATTTTTTCAGCAAAGGATATAAAAAAATATATCAATGAAATTTTTAAAGATAGATTGATTATAAATCGTTCAGATTTAATAGAGGGATTGGAAAATTATAATATTTTAAATGAAGAGTTCATAGATTACTACATAGATAAATCTATTTATTTTGATCAGATATCAGATAGAATAAAAAAGAACTTTTTAATAGATGATTTTGAGTAAAAACTTACAATAATTGAACAAAAAACTTGAATTTAGACGAAAAATATGGTATATTATATATAAATACGGGGGTATTAGATTTTAAAAGAAAAGGCAACTTCAATGTTATCATTGAGAGTTGCCTTTTTAGTTTTTGTTTTATTTAAAAAGTATTTTTATAAAGAGTTTCATCTGGAAGCATGTCTCTATCCAGTTCAATTTCAAGAGAAACAGGTAAAGTTTTTCCTGATTCAGTTTGAGCATATTTTGCCATTTCAGAAGCAAGAACTTCTAATTTAGCTTTATCTAATTTGTCATATTCATTTTTTAATTCATCGCCCTTTAGTTCAACTTTTAATTCGATTTTGTGATAATCTAAATCAACATCATATTCATGCACATTAATAGTTGTTTTTCCATCTGTAAGAGTAGGATATTTGTTCATTAGCCCCATCTCTATCATATCCTCCTTAGAGTTAGCAAGAGATGTAACTGATAATAAAATAGTTAGACTTAAAAGTAATTTCTTCATAATATAAACCTCCATATTTTTTTGAAACTCCTGAAATATTTATTCTTAATTTTTTTCTTTTTCCTTTTTTTAATAAAATAAAAAAACTCCTTTTGGGGAAAAGGAGTTTTCTATTAACACGGGGGAGTGTTAAAAAATAAAAAAGATTAAAATAGATTTTTGGGGGGTATATAGATCTATTCAATCAAATTCGGTCTCAAGAATATGGTACTATAAATGTATAAAAATGTCAAATATGTTTTTAAATAGTAAATTTTAATAAAAATAGTGTATTAAAAAAAAACTTAAAAATTAAAAAAAAAACAAAAACTGAGTTGTAAACGAAAAAAATAGGAAGCAGAATATAAAAAAAGGGAATATTAAACTATTCCCTAAGCTACTTTTACTGATGATACAAGGAAAAACTCCTCTCCATCATATTCAGCTCTCTCAACATTTAATCTGATATTCTGGTTTAAGTTTGAACTTTCTAAAAGAAAATATTGATGTCTATCCTCCTCTATCAATGTCAATTGAAATTCACTACGTAAAAGTGAAAAAATATCATCTTTTAACTCCTCAACAGTGTATTCAAAGTCTTCCATTAAAAGATATAAAGTCTCTGCAAAACTTTTTGCGTCCTTCATGAGCGCCTCCATTTGATTAATATTTAATTGTTTAGATAGTGTAAAAGATAGATTCCAAATCTGTCTAGTTTATAACGATTCTCTCTTGAGTTGGCTTTTATAATTAACTCCTCTCTTAAAAGAATCTCATAGTCCATAGAGTAATGCTCCTCTTTTATAGGTAATAAAATATCTACTATTTCAACTGCCTCTTTAGAATCTTTTAATAAAGTAAAATTATTTTCTATATCATTTTTCTGTATTTTATAGCACTCTTTAAGTACTTCATAGCATCTTTCTGGCAGTCTCTCTTTTAAATAGAAAAAATATTCTCTGTAATACATAATAAAACCTCCAAAATATATTTATATAGAATATATACTCAGATATATGCAAAATCCTTTAAAAAATTTATACCATATATATTATGGAAGATAGTAAAATTATTATACCAGGTATAACGATTCTTTCAGTTTCAAAAAGATAGTAGTGAGGTTCAGAGTCCTCTATCTCTTCCACTGTAGTTGGATAAAAACTGTTAACTAATGAATCTATAAAATCTTTTTCAGAAAGTTTCTTATTTTTTAACTCTTCAAGAGTATACTCTCTAAAATTTAGAAATGTAAATTTCAAAACTCTTTGGTTTTTATGATTGATAAAATCCTCTCCTAAAATTAATGTTTTACTCATAATCTCATCATTATTTTCTACAAATTTTGGTTTTAAATTAAAATTGATAAGATTTTCAGGCATAATATTTCCATATAGATTTTCAAAAAATTTTTTTTCTTTGGAACTTAATAAATCTCTTGTTCTAACTCCAGTATCATGCTCCTCTATAGGTTTTTCCTTAGATATATTCATATGTTTTTCCCAAATATAAAATTTTTCTTGTAAACTAATAAGATAATAACCATCTCTTGGAAATATTTTTTTCAGTTGTTCCACTAGCTTAACTGATTCAATTGTAACTTGCCTATCCATTAAACTCTCCTTCTAGTAATAAAAACTCATTACAATTATACACTTTTTGAAAAAATAGGTCAATAATTAAAGCAAATTATAAATTAATTTGTTTTAAATTTTCAGAATTTAAAAAATTATATGGGAACACTATCAATCCCTTATTTGAATCCAAATCTAAATCATACCCTAAATCTTTGGCAGTTTTATAGAATAAAAACCAAACAAATTTAGAGCAATAAAAATCAGCAGGTTTCTCTTTAAAAAAGGAGATTCTATACTTTCCATGCCCATATTTTTCAACATTTTTTAAAAAGGTCTCCTTAAATTGCTGATTGAAATATGGATATCTTAGAACAATAACTTCACGATTAGGTTCATTTAACCAAGCTTTAACACTTATTGTATAGTACTCATTTCCAGGCATTGGAAAATCTCCAATATGAGTATCGCTCACCATAACGGAACTATGCCCTAGCCAAGAGATTGGATCAGTTATCAGTTTATCTTTTATAATGATATCACCAGTTTGAAGTTTATACGAATTGGCAATGGCTACATCTGTTGGTTGCCAACTATATCTATTATTAGAACAGCCGATAATCATATATAATAAAAAAACAAATAAACAAATCTTTTTTAAAAAAACTCTCATTACTTCATACACCTCCTCACATATTAGTAATACCATAAAAAATAGAAAAAAGTAAACATTAAAAAAAGAAATTATAACAAAAAATAGTAGTAAAGACTATAAAAATAAATTTAATTAGGGGTGTGATAAACTATGATGTTTTCTATTGTACTTTTTATAGCTGTATTTATAACTTACTTACTTATAAGTAAATTAAAAGAGATTGGAGGGTGGTAAAAAATGGAAGAACTTAAACTTTTAATTTTAAATAATGTGACACTTAACATTATTGCATCAATTATTATTCTGCTAATTGGATTAGCTTTAGCCTCAGTTATTGTAAGCAAATTAGATCATATCTTAACAAGAACCAAACTATTCTCAAACCTAGAGCATGAAATTACAGGTAAAGAGGGAGGAACAAGTACCTCAGCAATAAAGATATTACTTAAATTTATATACTATATCTTTGTTATATTTATTATTGGAATAATAATGGAGAAATTAGGATTTAGTAGATTAGTAAATCCAATATTGAATCTTTTGGATCCTATATTCTCATATATCCCTAATGTATTAGGTGGAGTTGTACTATTAATAATCGCTATTGTTTTAGCTAAGCTTTCACAAAAATTTTCAGAGATATTTTTTATTAAATTAAAAATAGATGAAAAAGTTCACTCCAATAAAGAGAGTGGAGTTTCATTAGCTAAAGTTTTTAGTGAAATAATATCATTGGTTATTTTTATTCTTATCTTACCAGGTGTTCTAGCAGCTCTAAAACTGGATAAGATTTTAATTCCTATAACAGATATGTTAACTAAGTTTTTAAACTATATACCTAGCTTAGTAGCGGCAATATTAGTTTTAATTGTAGGGTGGTTTATAGCTTCAAAATTAAGAGATATTTTAAAAGGTGTATTGGATTCCTTTAAACTAGATGATAAATTAAGTGTTGATGGAAAGGTTTTATTTGAAGGAAAGCTATCAAGTATAGTGGCAAATATAGTTTATATTTTAATTTTAATCCCTGTATTTTCAGCTTCTTTAAATTACTTGGGATTAGATATAATAATATCTCCAGTTATAAGCATGTTAAATATACTGTTTAACTATGTACCAAATCTAATAGGTGTAGCTTTAGTTTTAATAATTGCTCTGTATTTTGGAAGAATTATAGAGAGTATTATAGCGAACCTATTAATAGGATTAAAATTTGATACATACCTTGAAAAAGTAGGATTAAAAACAGTTGAAAATAACTACTCAAAATTAGTTGGAAAGTTCTCTAAGATTTTAATAATTTATTTCGCTATTATCCAATCAATTGAAATTTTAAACTTTATCTCTCTACAGGATTTAAGCTTAAAATTAACTCTTCTTTTAGGAGATATTTTATTGGGAGTTATTGTTATAGCAATTGGAATTGTTATAGCGAATTATGTTGCTAAGATTATAAAAAATACGGAGTTAACTAATAAAGATCAAATTGCAAATATAGCAAAAGTAGCAATTATAGTCTTTGTAGGTGCTATGGGACTTAGACAGATGGGAATAGCTAATGAAATTATAAATATAGCTTTTGGATTTACAATTGGAGCATTGGCAGTAGCGTTTGCAATAGCTTTTGGAATAGGTGGAAAAGATTTAGCAAAAGAGAAACTTCAAAAGTTAAGTTGCTATAAAAAAGATGAAAAAACAGAAAATAATCAAAAAGAAGACAAAGAAGATTAAGTAAAAAATCCTCCTGATAAAAGATAAAATCTTATTATTGGGAGGATTTTATTAATCTAAAGGGGTATATTTATGAAAAATAGAAAACTTATTAGCATTATTTTCATTATTATTTTTTTGACACTAACAATTTATATTATATTTTTTCATAAAAAAAAGGTGGAAGCTATAAAAGCTGAAAAAAAAGATTTTGTAGAAAAAATCTTAGTTTCAGGGATAGTTAGCGGTATTGAAAACTCTACAATTTCCAGTGATATAAATGGGACAGTGGAAAAAATATATTTTAAAGAGGGGGACTTTGTAAAAAAAGGTGATCTACTTATTAAATTTAATTCAAAAGATATAGAGGCTACTGTGAAACAAAAAGAAGCTGAATTACTAAATGTTCAGGTTGAGTTAGAGAAACTTGAAACAGTACTATTAACAAATGCCAATCTTCTTTTCACCAACTCTGAAGTAGAATATAAAAATGCTTTAAATGAGTTTAATAAATACTCTAAACTCTATAATAGAGGATACGTAAATATTTTGGAACTAAATGAAAAAAGAAACACTTTAGCTGAAAAAGAGGTTAAAGTTAAAAATGCCTTAAATGATTTAAACTCTATAAAAAATGGACCTAATAGAAAACTGATTTTAGCAGATTTAAAAAGTAAAAATGAGGAGTTAGAGTTTGAGAGAGAGCAATTGAAAAAATACTCGATACTTGTACCCTATGATTCATATATTAGAGAAAAATATGTCGATTTAGGTGAAACAGTAGCTCCATATACCTCTCTGTTTTTAATCTCATCCATAGGGGATAAAATAGTTGAAATAGAACTGGATGAAAAATATTTTGAAAAAGTAAAAAAAGGGGATAAGATAAATATATACTCCTATGGAGATAGTGATATAAAGACATCTGGAGAGATATTTTTTATCAATAACAGTGTAAATGAAAAAAATGGTACAGTTAAAATAAAGGGAACTTTATTGGATAATTTAGAAAAATTTATATATGGTAGCACTGTTAATGTAGAAATCAATGGTCAAAATATAAAAAATGGAATCCATGTTCCTAAAGATTATTTAATAGTAAAAAATAATAGATATTACATTATGATAGATAGAGGTGGTAAGGCAACCATAGAGGAGGTTGAGGGGATAAAAGTCCTAGACGGATATGTAATAGTGAGTGAATTAGATAAAAATACAATTATTTTAAACCCTAAGAGTTTAAATGAGGGAGATAGGATTGTATATGAAATATGAGATAAAAATAGCATATAATTTTTTAGCCAAATCTAAAGGTCAGACCCTATTCCTTTTAACAGCCATAGCCACAGGAGTTGCCGTTCAAGTTTTTATTTCATCTTTGATTGTCTCTCTCCAAAACAGCATAATAGATACAGTTCTAGGAAATATACCTCATATAGTAATTGAAGATGGTAATACTAGAGACTCTTTAATACAAAAAGATTCTGTATATAACTATGGAAATTTTATAAATGAAAGAGATAAAATATCCAACTATGAAAGTTTGATAACTCTACTAAAAACCAATAGAGAGATTAAAGATGTTGTTCCCACTTTAGAGGGAAATGCTCTATATGAAAGACAGGGAAAATCACTTGCTTTACAAATTAGAGGAGTTGATTTAGATTCTGGGGATTCAATGTTTAAGGTAAAAGAGAAGATATATTTGGGAGACAAAAATATCGACTCTGACAAAATACTTATTGGGAAAAGAATAAGTGAAGATTTTAATCTCTCTCCTAGAGATATTATGAATATAACTCTTCCTGGTGGAGATAAAGAAAAATTTAGAATCAATGGTATTTTTGATTTAGAAAATCAGCAGTTTAATAATGGATTAGTATATATGGATATAGTGAGAGCTCAAAGAATATTCAATAAAAAGGGGTATGTAAATAAAATAAATATTCAATTAAAAAATATCTTTTTAGGAGAAAAGATAGCTGCGGATATAGAGAGTAATTTTCCAGATTTAAAAGCTACATCTTGGATGAAAGATGGAAAACAACTATTAAATGCTTTAAGGTCTCAAACAATCTCCACAACAGTTATACAGGGAGTTATTCTATTATCTACAACCTTGAGTATAGCTAGTGTTTTATATATAACTGTAGTTCAAAAAACAAAAGAGATAGGTATACTAAAAGCTATTGGTGCCAATGATTTTTCAATAGGATTTATATTTTTATTTCAAGGAGCAATAGTCGGATTTTTAGGAGCTCTTTTGGGATGTGGAATAGGTGTGTTTTTAATAAAGTTATTTGAATGGGGAGCAAAACCAAATTTCCTTATTGAACTAAGAGGTATACTCATTCTAAGAGTTTTACTATTTTCTACAATATCAGGTGTAATCGCAGCATATATACCTGGAAAAAAATCCATGAAATTAGATCCAATAGAGGTGATAAAAGGTGAATGAAATTCCGATACTAGAGCTTAAAAATATATTCAAATCCTATAATGGTCAAGATTTAGCTTTAAAAAATATAAATTTAAAAGTAAAGAAAGGTGAAATTGTCGCTATAATTGGTCAAAGTGGAAGTGGTAAAAGTACACTTCTAAATATAATTGGAGCTTTAGATACACCTACAAAAGGTGATATATATTTTTCTGGTGAAACTATATCCCACTATTCATCAAAAGAGAGAGCAGTTTTTAGAAATAAAAATATAGGATTTATATTTCAATTTCATTTTTTACTATCTCAATTCAATGTTTTAGACAATATTCTCATACCAAATTGGATAGAGAGTGGTAAATACTCTTATGAAAAGAAAGATGAAGCTTTAAAGATATTAGAATATATGGATTTAAAAGAGATTGCGTATAGAAATTCGCAAAATATATCTGGAGGTCAACAACAGAGGGTTGCTATTGCTAGAGCTTTACTCAATAAACCTCAAATAGTTTTAGCAGATGAACCAACTGGAAATTTAGACTCTAAAACAAGTCAGCAAATATATAACCTATTGAGAGAGATCAATAAAAAATATAACACGACATTTTTAATTGTAACGCATAATCCTGATATAGCTTTAATGTGTGATCGCGTTATTGAAATTAGTGATGGGGAGATAAAAAAAGAGAACTAAAGTTCTCTTTTTTGTTTAATATAGTTTTAACTCCATAGCGACTTTAGCATCCTCTTCTCCAGCTAGAAAATACTCGTTACTTCGAAGAAGTCTCTTAATTTTCATTATTTGAAAGAGTTTAAAAAATCCACCAATTTCAAATTTAATT
>Charlie_p2__coassemble_1220_pt1 | contig 29129 bp, 25 predicted proteins | sample Charlie_p2__metabat2_low_PE_014 | metagenome-assembled genome bin Charlie_p2
TATAAGTATAGATTTTTTATGAAATAACATATAATCACTCCTAATTTAAAATTAGTTTCCTAGGAAACTAAAATTAATTTTACTACTTTTTTAGAAAAAATACAAGACAAATTTTTAAATTGAGTATTCAATTTTTACCTGTCATTTACAAGTAATTTTAAATATGTTATCATCATATAAATATAAAATTAGAAATGGGAGGGGGATAGAGGTGTTAAGTGTTGTAATTCCAGCTTATAATGTTGAAAATTATATTGAGAGATGTATAAACTCTGTTTTAAATCAAAATTTAAAAAATATTGAAATAATAGTTATAGATGATGGTTCAAAAGATAAAACCTCAGATATCTGTTTGGAGATATCTAAAAATAATAGAAATGTAATATATAGAAAAGTTCAAAATAAGGGTTGTAGCGCTGCTAGAAATTTAGGGATTTCAATGGCTAAAGGAAAATATATAGCTTTTTTAGACTCAGATGACTGGGTGGATACTGAAATGTATATGGAAATGTTAGAAGAGGCTGAAAAAAAACAAGCAGATATCGTTATATGCGGTTTTAAGAAGCTAGATGAAAATAGAAATCTCCTTTCAACAGTTAAAGTTCCTAAAAAAAGTGATAAAGATGAATATATAGATTGCACAACAGAGTGGTTTTCATCTCCCTGCAATAAGCTTTATAAAAAAGAGATACTGGATAAAAATAATATTAAATTCTTACTAAATGTGTATACTGGTGAGGATATGTTTTTTAATTTTATGTGTTTCTTCTATAGTAAAAAAATAGTCTCTTTAGATAGACCATTTTATAACTATTTTATGAATCAAAGCTCTGTTTCCAATAATTATAAAAATAGAACAGATATCTATACTGTTATTGAGGAGTTGATATCTTTTTATAAAAAAAATGGGGTTTATGAGGAAAATCTAAATAAAATTAGGGAATGCTTTAAATATCATGGTATAATGTATCCCTTTGATGTACTTCAAAGATTAAGTGAAAATAAAGTTGAAAACTGGAAAAGGTTTTATGTGAAAATAAAAGAAGAGATAAAAGAGTTTAAAGAGATAGAAACTTTAAATATAAGGTTGTATTACTACTATAGAATTTTTAGGTTAAAGATGATGAGATTTAAGCAACTAAAAAAAATGTTAACAAGAAAATAGGGTGAGGGATAGTGAAAAAAATATTAATAAAGGCATATGCACAACTAAATTTAGGAGATGATCTTTTTATAAAAATGCTTTGTGAAAGATATAAAGATACAGAGTTTTATCTTTTTGCAACTCCTGAATATGAAAATTTAAAGGGGATAGAGAGCAATAATTTAAAAATTTTATACAATGACACTTTTGCTAAAAAAATACTGTTTCGTCTGGGAAGAAAATTTGGAATTTCAAATATATTAGAGGATTTAAAGGTGAAAGAGCTAGATGGTGTTGTCAATATAGGAGGATCAATTTTTATAGAAAATGATTTTTCAAAAGAGGACTTTAAAGTTAGAGAGAGAAACTTAGAGTTAGGAAAGAACTATTTTGTTTTGGGAGCAAACTTTGGACCTTATAAAAATGAAACTTTTAAAAATATGTATCATGAGTTTTTTAAAAAATGTAAGGATGTATGTTTTAGAGAGAGATATTCCTATGAACTATTCAATGACCTTGAAAATGTGAGGTTTGGAAAGGATATTGTATTTAGTTTAAAACAAAACGCAGTTGAAAGTGAGGATTATGTCGTATTCTCAATAATTTTACCTTCAGCAAGACCAGGGTTTAATGGAATAGAATCAGAGTATTTTAACAGATTAAAAGCGTTGACATTGGATATTATAAAAGGTGGAAAAAAAGTGAAATTTATGTCTTTTTGTCAAGGTGAAAGGGATGAGGAAGCTATAAATAGATTACTGAATATGATACCAAATGAGCAACATAAATATATAAGTAAGTATTTTTACAGAGGAGATATGGGTGAGGCTTTAGAGGTGCTTAGCAGAGCTGACAGTGTTGTAGCTACAAGATTCCATGCAATGATACTGGGATTTGTTCTTGGAAAACCAGTATTTCCAATAGCTTATAGTAAAAAGATGACAAATGTTTTAGAGGATTTAGAGTTTAAACAAAATTTTGTATCTCTAGAAAATCTTCAAGGGCTGAATTATGAAAAATTCACTGAGAATGAGGCTTTATCTGTTAATACAATTTTAAGAGCTGCTCAAGATGGAGAGAGACACTTTTTAAAATTAGATGAGTTTTTAAAGAGCTAGAGGTGAATATGAGTAGAAATGAGTTAAAAATAGGAACAGTTCTTTCAATGTTGACAATAGTTGTAAGTTCAATTATTCAAATAGTTTATACGCCTTTATATATGAGATATTTAGGGCCGGGAGATTACGGTATAAACTCATTGGTTCAGTCTATAATGGGTTATATTTCTATTTTAAACTTAGGGCTTGGAAATACTATGTTAAGGTACACTACAAGGTATAGAGCTGAGGGTAGAATAGAGGAGGAAAACTCTTTAAATGGGATGTTTTTAGTTATTTTCTCAATTTTAATGGCAATAGCTTTTATCATAGGCGTATATATATATGTGAATATAGGAGAGTTTTTTGGAGAAAGATTTACTTTTGAGGAGCTAAAAAAAACAAAAGCAGTATTTTTAATATTGGCTTTAAATGTGGTAATCTCTTTTCCAATGGGAGTTTTTTCAACTAATATAACATCTAAGGAGAAGTTTATATACCAAAGGGGGATAAAACTTCTAACAATAATATTGAATCCAATTGCTGGAGCACTGTTAATGATAAATGGATTTGGTCTAATAGCTGTGACTGTTTCAACAGTTTTCTTTGCGTTTATCTCCTATCTATTTGATATAGTGTATGCTTTTAAATTAGGAATGAAAATAAAGTTTTCAAAATTTAATAATAGTATTTTAAAAGAGATATTTCTCTACTCTTTCTTTATATTTTTAAATGTTTTAATCGACCAGATATACTGGGGAACAGATAGAGTTATTATTGGAAAGTATGTGGGAGTTCAAGGTATTGCTATCTACTCTGTAGGTGCTATTTTTAACACTCTATATATGGGGTTTGCATCAGCGGTTTCAGGGGTTTTGTTTCCAAGAATAAATCGTTTAATAGCAGAGGATAGACACAGTGAAGTGGATGAGATGTTCTTAAAAATAGGAAGATTACAATATATACTCTTGGGATTGATATCCTCTGGATTTATACTGTTTGGAAGGGATTTTATAACTCTATGGGTCGGAAAAGATTATATAGAGGCATATAATATAGCCTTATGGATAATGATTCCTCTAACAGTGCCATTGATTCAAAGCACAGGAGTAAGTATAATGCAAGCTAAGAATATGCATCAGTTTAGATCGGTAGTTTATTTTATAATAGCTATTCTAAATCTGGTTTTAAGTGTTATTTTTGTAAAGAGGGTTGGAGCAATAGGATGTGCCATAGCCACTGGAATCTCTTTTATATTGGGACAAATAATCGTCATGAATATCTATTATAAGGTCGCTGTAAAATTGGATATGGTTAAATTTTGGAAAAATATTTTAAAGATGTCAATACCAATAGGTATTGTAATGATTTTTGGATATGTTTTAAACAGTTATCTAAGTGAGGTTAATTACTTCAATTTCTTGATTAAAACATCTATTTATACAGTTATGTATGGGGTATTATTATGGGTTATGGCTTTAAATAACTATGAAAAATCTCAAATATATATATGGAAAAAATAAAAAAGTGATGTTTAAACATCACTTTTTCTATTGGTAATATATTCCTCTGTTAAAAAATGGATACCTAAAAATAGTATATACCAACCAAAAACTACATATACAGCTTTATCTGTTAAAAGTGGTAACACGATAATTAAAGATCCAAATAGGAAATGTAAAAGTCCCTTAATAACAACTAAAATTTTAACTTTAGTGTTGGTATTTTCCCATGAAGTAAGTTTGTTATCTCTACCTAAAATTAGTATTAGACCCTTTAAACAAAGAAGACCTCCAATATAGCTTGTAAAAAAAAGTTGGCTAGTAAAAGTGTTTAAAAGAATAATGGCAACAGAGATAAGCTCTATTATTCCCTCGGCTAAAACAAGACCCCAGTGAAAATAAGGACTTTTTCTATTGGTCATGGAGTAAAAAACATGATAGATACCATTTAAAAATAAAACAGTACTTAAAATGTATTCAATATTTTGATTAAAAAACCCCATATTACTAATTCCAATAGCACCAATTAAAACATAAAAGATTCCCAGTGTTAAGAAAAAAGATTTTAATTTCATTTTAATTTTCTCCTTAAAGAATAGTTCGTTATTGAATTATATCAAAGTTTAAGTAACAGTTCAATTAAAAAAAAACTTCACATAAAGGCTAGAGATTGATATAATATTAAAAAGTTTTTTAGGAGGGGCAGATGTTTTCAAAAAATATACAAAATTTAAAAACATCTCCGGTGAGAGAGCTAATACCATATTCAAAAAAGGCTAAGGAAGCTGGCGTAGATATAATACATTTAAATATAGGTCAACCAGATTTAGAAACTCCAGTAGAGTTTTTCGAAGCAATAGAGAATTTTGGAGAGAGAACAATAGCATATTCGGATTCATCGGGGAGAAGAGAGTTAATCGATTCAATAAAAGAGTACTACAAAAACCTTGGAATGAGTTATGAGAGTGATGAGATTCTTATAACAGCGGGAGGAAGTGAAGCATTACTTTTCACATTGATGACACTTTTTAACGCTGGAGAAGAGGTTTTAATACCAGAGCCATACTATGCAAACTACAACAGTTTTTTTGCTATGTTAGGGATAAAAGTTGTGGGAATACCTACAAAATTTGAGGAGAATTTTAAGTTACCTGAAAAAAGTGTGATTGAAAATTTAATAACTGATAAAACGAGGGCAATAATGTTTTCAAATCCTGGAAATCCAACAGGATCAGTTTATACGAAAGATGAACTTTTAATGTTAAATGAAATCTCAAAGGAAAAAAATCTATTTTTAATAAGTGATGAGGTTTATAGAGAGTTTATCTATGACGGAAAAGACACTGTGAGCTGTGGAACATTTGAGGATAATCTAGAGAGAATAATACTTATAGACTCTATCTCAAAGAGATTCTCTACATGTGGTGCAAGAGTTGGAACTATTTTAAATAAAAATAAAGAGTTTATGGGTTATATTTTAAAATTGTGTCAATCTAGATTGTCAATTTCAACACTGGATATGGTTGGAGCAGAAGCTTTATACAGATGTAAGGGTAAAGATTACTATGACGCTGTAAATAGAAAATATATGGAAAGAAGAGATTTCCTATATGAGGGTTTAAGAAAGATAGATGGTGTTGTATTAAATAAACCTGAAGGGGCATTTTACTGTATTGTTCAACTACCTGTTGAAGATGCCACAGATTTTTCTAAGTGGCTATTAGGTGAATTTTCATATGAAAACTCAACAGTGATGTTAGCACCAGCTAAAGGGTTCTATCAAAATGAGAGATTAGGACTAAATAAGATTAGAATATCTTATGCTTTAGAGTTAGATAGATTAGAAAAAGCTATAAAGATAATAGAGCTAGGATTAAAAAAATATAATAGTAAATAAAAAGATGCTGGAATTTTTCCAGCATCTTTTTATTTTTTTAACAGAAGTTCTCTAAACTCTTTGGCGGTCATTCTATTACTTTTAATCTCTTTTTCAACTTTTATGGAAGCGGTCACCTTAGGTGTATATAGGGAGTTAGTGAGAGAGTTAATATGTGTAATAGCTACGGCAATTGCATCGGCAGCATCATCGGGTTTTGGAATTTCATCCAACTTTAAAATCTTTTGAACCATTAACTGTACCTGTTTTTTATCGGCTTTACCATAACCTGTAATACCCATTTTAACTTGAAGTGGAGTATAGCTCTCTATCTGTAAGTTATTCTTTTTACCAGCTAATATAATAACACCTCTCGCTTGTCCAACACTGATAACTGTTTTATTATTCTTAAAGAAAAACAACTCCTCAACAGCCATAAACTGTGGTGAATAGAGGTCGATAATCTCCTCAAGTTCATTAAATATTTGCAAAAGTCTATCCTCCATGGGAAGGTTTTTATCAGTGAAAACACATCCATATTTAATTAGATTAATTTTATTTTCTTTGTAGTCCACAATAGAGTAACCAACAATTGCAGTACCTGGGTCAATACCTAAAATTCTCAAAAAAATCACCTCTAAAATAGTGTAACATGAGATAAGAAAAAAAACTAGGAGATGTATATAAGTTTAAAAATTGTGGTATAATAGAAAACATAAAAAGTTAGTATAACAGGAGAGTATATATGATTTTAAAAAGAGCTATGGCAGCACAAATAATAGAGGAGTTAAAAAAACAAAATAAAAAAGTAGTTTTTACAAATGGATGTTTTGACATTTTACATGTAGGGCATTTAACATATTTGAATGAAGCTAAAAGACAGGGAGATATTCTTGTGGTTGGAGTGAACTCTGATGCTTCAGTCAAAAGATTGAAAGGTGAGAGTAGACCTATCAATGGAGAGAGAGATAGAGCTGAAATGCTTTGTGGATTGAAAGCTGTGGACTATACAGTTATATTTGAAGAGGATACACCATGTGAGCTTTTAGATGAATTAAAACCCTCAATTCATGTAAAGGGAGGAGATTACACTAAGGATGATCTACCAGAGACAAAAATTGTTGAAAAAAATGGTGGAGAAGTAAGAATACTGGGATTTGTAGAGGGAAAATCTACAACGAATATAGTGAATAAGATACAGGGATAGGTGAGATAGTGAAAAAAATATTAACATTTGAGGAGATTAATGTTTTAGCTAAAAAATTGGCAGATTATGTATCACCAAATACAGTGGTAGCTTTAATTGGTGATTTGGGAACTGGTAAAACAACTTTTAGTAAAACTTTTGCAAAATCTTTTGGAATAGATGATAACCTAAAAAGTCCTACATTTAACTATGTTTTAGAGTATTTAGATGGAAGATTACCTCTTTACCACTTTGATGTATATAGATTGGGAAGTCCAGAGGAGATCTATGAGATAGGTTATGAGGACTATATAAATAATGATGGAGTTGCCTTAATTGAGTGGGCAAATATAATCGAGAGTGAGCTCCCTAAAAAATATATAAAGATAGAGTTTGAATATGCTTTAGATAATGAGGATATGGATGTTAGAAGCATTAATTTAGAGTATGTGGGAGATAAAGAAAAAGAGAAGGAGATGTTAAAATATGTTGATTTTAGCGATTGATACATCTACAAATATAGGAACAGTAGCTATATTTGATGATAAAAAAGGTGTTGTAGGTGAGATAACTTTAAATGTTAAACAGAATCACTCTGCGATAACTATGACAACTATAGATAGCTTATTTAATTTGACAGGTATAGATAAAAAAGAGATAGATAAGATTGCAGTGAGCATTGGGCCAGGTTCTTTCACAGGAATAAGAATAGGAGTTGGATTGGCAAAAGGGTTAGCGTATGCCTTAAAAAAGCCAATTGCAGGGATAAATGAACTTGATTTATTGGCAAATACATATTGTGGTGACAAAAAAGTTATAGCAATGTTAGATGCTAGGAAGGAAAGAGTATTCTCTGGAGTATATAAGAAAAAGAATGATGCCTTTTTCTTAGAGGGAGAATATATGGCTGAAGAGTTGGAAAATATATTGAATAGTGTAGATGAAGAGACAGTATTTGTTGGAGATGGAGCTACAGCTTATGAAAATATAATAAAAGAAAGATTGAAAGATAGATGTCTATTTATAAAAAAATCTTTAAATATATCTAGAGCATCCCTATTAGCTGAACTTGCAGTTGATAAAGAGGATAACCTATTCACTCTTGAACCATATTATGTAACAAAATCTCAAGCTGAAAGAGAAAAAGAAGGTAAATAAATATCGAGGTGGGCTTATGAACTCTTTTAAATTAAAAGATGGAATCTATTGGGTAGGAGCTTTAAATCCAGACCTAAAAGTTTTTGATGTGATTATGGAAACTCAATTTGGAACTACGTATAACTCCTATTTAGTTAAAGGAAGTGAAAAAATAGCGGTTTTTGAAACTGTAAAAGAGAACAAGTTTCAAGAGTTTCTGGAGAGATTAAAAACATGTTTAGATGATATTAGTAAAATCGATTATATTATATTAAATCATACAGAACCAGATCACTCAGGCTCTGTTGGAAAGTTATTGGATTTAGCACCTAAGGCAAAGGTTGTTGGATCTAAAAACACGATTGAATTTTTAAGAGGCATATTGAACAAAGATTTTCCACATATAGTGGTAGGACAGGATGATACCCTATCTCTAGGAAATAAAACTTTAAGGTTTATATCAGCACCTTTTTTACATTGGCCAGATTCAATGTACACATATATAGAGGAGGATAAATATCTTGTAACATGCGACTCTTTTGGTTCACATTTCAGTTATGATGGTATCTTATTATCAAAAGTTCCAAGTGAGAGACATAAGGATTATATGGTTGCATTGAGATACTACTATATGTGTATATTTTCTCCATTTAGAAAGTATATGTTAGAGGGAATTGAAAAGATTAAAGACTTAAAAATAGATATGATTCTTCCTGGACATGGACCTGTCTTGGATATTGATATAGATAAGATGATTGAAACATATAAGAGTTGGTCCACTGTTAAAAATCCAAATGAGTTTAAAAGTGTTATTATTCCATATGCAACAGCTTATGGTTATACAAGGGAGATAGCTCAAGAGATTGAAAAGGGAATAAAAGATTATAACTCAACTATAGAGATAAAAAGTTATGATTTGAATATAGATAACTTTGGAAAGTTAGAGGGAGAGATTTTACGAGAGTTTCAATGGGCAGATGGAATACTTTTTGGAAGTTGTACTATAAATGGAGATACACTACCAGTAATTTGGAATCTATTAACATCTCTTAACCCCATTGTTCACGGTGGAAAATATGTTTCAGCCTTTGGAAGTTATGGTTGGAGTGGAGAGGCAGTTCCAAATATAATATCCAGATTAAAAGAGTTAAGAATGCACGTAATAGATGGAATGAAAGTTAATTTTAGGGCTTCTAGAAAAGATTTAGATGCTGCTTTTGAGTTTGGAAAAGAGTTTGCAAAACATATGTGTTTAAAAACACTTCCAGAAAAGGTGGTTGATACAGTTATGGAAAATTTGAATCCAGATAGAAAATTGATGAGATGGACGTGTAGTGTTTGTGGAGAGTCATATATTCAGATTGACCCACCTGAAGTTTGTCCTGCATGTGGAGTTGGAAGAGAGTATTTTGTGCCATCACCTATAGATAAAAAAGTTGAAAGAAAAGATATTGAGGAAAATGTAGTTATAATAGGTGGAGGAATAGCGGCTTTATCCACAGCCCAAGCTGTTAGAGAGAGAAATGAAAAAGCCAATATAGTAATTTTATCTAAGGAAAAGGAGTATCCATACTATAGAACACTGTTATCTGAGATGATTGGAGAAAATATCACCAGAGAAAAATTCCTAGTAAAACCAGAAGAGTGGTATAAAGAGAAAAATATCAATATTCAATTGGAAACAGTTGTTGAAAATATAGATCCTGGAAAAAAAGTTATTGAGATTGAAAGAGGTAAACAGATACCATATGATAAACTTATTATTGCAACTGGAGCAAGAGCTATGGTTCCAAGCATTGGAAATTCTCATTTAGAGGGAATATTTACTGTTAGAAATAAAGAGGATGTAGATGCCATTAGAAATTACTGTATAGGAAAGAAAAAAGCGGTGGTAATAGGTGGAGGAGTCTTAGGACTGGAATCGGCATGTGGAGTTCAAAAGCTTGGACTGGAGGTATCGGTGATTGAAATGATGCAAAGAATACTTCCAAGACAACTGGATGAAGAGGGTTCAAAAATATTTGAAACATGTATTGATAAGAGCCATATAAAACTTTATAAAAACTCTAAAGCTGAAAAGTTTGATGGAACTGAAAAAGTTGAGGGAATACACCTAGATAGCGGAGAGGTTATAGAAGCAGATATAGTTATAATCAGCTCAGGAATAATTCCGAATAAGGAGTTGGCAGAGAAAGCTGGTATAGTTGTCAATAGAGGTATAGTTGTCAATGAAAGAATGGAAACATCTAAAAAAGATATATATGCATGTGGAGATGTAGCTGAGTACAAGGGAAATGTAATTGGTTTGTGGCAGATATCTTCAGATCAGGGAAAGGTTGCAGGGCTCAATGCAACTGGAATAGATGAGAACTATGAGGATAAGATACAGCCTGTAACTTTTGAAGGAATGGGAACTAAGATATTCTCTGCAGGTGGTGTATTAGAAACACAAGATTCAATTTGTGAAAGAGATTATGATGATTTAATCTATAAAAAATTGAACTTTAAAAATAATGAACTATCATCTGGAATTTTAATTGGAGATATAGAAAAAGGTATTGTAATAATTAAAGGATTAAAAGATAAAGAAAAAAAAGGAAATCTACTAAAAAAGTTCTATAAATAGGTAACAAATTAAAATTGACAAAAATAGTTGTCTATGTTAAAGTACAAATATATTTGAAGGAATATTTTCCATACTAAGGAGGAAAAAATGGGAAAGGTTTTAAGTTTAAATAATTCAAACTTTAAAAGTGAAGTAATTGAATCAAAAGGATTAGTATTAGTTGACTTCTGGGCTGACTGGTGTGGACCTTGCAAAATGCTAGCACCTATCTTAGAAGAGCTTTCAGGAGAGACTGCAGCAAAGATTTGTAAAGTGAATGTAGATGAAAGTGGAGACTTAGCTGGAGATTACGGAATTAGAAGTATTCCAACAATGATTATATTCAAAGATGGAGTTAAAGTTGATCAAATCGTTGGATTGAGACAAAAGTCAGAGCTTTTAGAAAAATTGAATTCTTATTAAAATAATAAATAAAAAGGTTGCTACTGGCAACCTTTTTTGTTTTATGGTATAATTGAAATTAACATAAAATGGGAAAATGGGAGGGCCAATGAAAAGTAAAATCTATTTAATTTTAGCTTTAATGGTTGTAGGGATAACCAGTTTAAAAGCACAAACAGAAAAGATGAACGATTTACAAAATGAAGTTGAGATAGATTTAAATTCAGATACCATGACTTCAACCGATGGTGTAAATGTAAGATATGGGTCTTTAAAGTTAAAAGCTTTTGAAGTTAAAGTGGACAGAGAGAAAAATAGAGCTTATATTCCAGAGGAGTTTTATTTAGAAGCAGATGAACCTACAGGAAAGCTAAGAATGGATTCAATCAATGGTGAGTTTGATACTGAAGGAAAAACTGGATATTTTGGAAAAAGTTTTGGGTACTTAGAAGTTGGTCAAGTAACAGGAGCAGAGAAACCAAATGATAGAATCTATTTCGGTGGAAATAAGACAGAATACTTAAATGGGAAAACCTATTTGAGAGACGCTTGGTTTACAACAGACCCTAAAATTCTTGAAAATAGAGACCCTTCAGAAGTTGGATATCATCTACAATCTGAAACAATAACCATCGAACCAGATAAACAAGTAACATTTAGAAATACAAATCTTTTCATAGGAGATACAGATGTAATCCCATTTTCATTACCTTGGTATAGATTTAATATAAGACAAGGTTCAGAAGTACCATTGTTCCCAAGTTGGGGAAATGATGATGACTACGGATGGTTTATAACATCAGGAGTTCTATGGGGAGATAAAGATAGTAAATTTAAAGGCGGAATCGCTCCTAAGTTCGGAGATAGAATAGGTCTTTTAATTGGAAGAATGGAAAATTGGTATGATTTAGGTAAGTATGGAAAGGGTCAATTGAATATTAATGATTGGCTAATTGATAAAAAAGCTGATGGAAATGATGTGGAAAGAAACTTTGATAGATGGGATTTTAACTATAATCATAACTATTCAGGGGAGTATGGATTCTTTAACCTAAACTATAAAAATGCTACATACAATATGATACCAACCTTAGATGATGCAATTGATAAGTATTTTTATGGTCCAGGAAATCAAAAAAGAGTTGGAAATACTTGGAAATATATCGACGGTATTCCAGAGCGTGGAGATAGCTTAGGTTTTTATACACTTAATACAGAGTTGACCAATCTAGGAGAGGATAAAGATATCAGTATTAAAGCTGATGTGAATCTTGTTTCTGATAAAAAGGTATATGGAGTTATTGTGGCTGATCAGTTGGATGATATGGACTATGGATCATCAGCAGACTACGATTTAACGAGTGATGTATCTATAAAAAAGGAAAACGATAGATATTCGATAGGTGCTTACTATAACTATCTTTATGATATGGATCCAGGATCAACCAAACAGGATTTACAATCAAGAGCTGAAAACTTTGGATTTAATTTCAATGATAAGGTAAATAAGATTAATATATCCTATGATGATAAAACTGGAAATAAATTTAGAGAGTTAAACTCTTGGGAAAGAGATCCAAACTTTAGTAAGTTGGATAATCAAGGTTTTTATGGAATAAAGTTTGATTATACGCCATGGACAGTGGAGCAGTATAGTATATATGATAGTAAAGATTTAAAGACATCTTTAGGGGAGTATCACCTATATAAAGATGTTTTCTATAAAGTTGGTTATGATTATACTGAGTTTGAGCATAAACTAAATCTTCAAAATGACCCATTTAGAGAAACTGCTATGTATTGGAAAGATAAAGCAAATAAAATACCACTAGATAATGCTACTAGCAATTATAGAGATTTACAATATAATAGATATGAGAATATTATATATAATAAAACATCTGAAAACAGAGCTTATATAGACTTTATGTATGATACATTAAAGTTGACAATAGCTGGAGGTAATACTAAAGAGGAAATTTGGGATAGAGAGGGAATTTATCACTATTCCGATATAAATAACCCTTGGGATAGGAATGCCCATAGAGTTTATATAAATAACTCAAATTTCTATGAAGTGGGATTGTCTGATGAGAAGTTATCACTATCAAGACTTGGAAACTTAGAGGTATATGGAAATGTAAGATTTGATCAATATGACAAAGGTTATGACAACACTCTGGATAAGGATATTTCAACAGATGATAACTCAACTAGATATAGAGCTGGATTTACTCATGATATAACTATATTTGATAATAGTGAAAATAAAGAGAGAAAAACAGATCTATCTTTAATAAATAGATTGACGTATATGTTCCAAGAGTATACTTATAAGTCTGATTCAAAAATTACTAAAGATGCAAGAATGGCTCATAAGGAAAATATTCAACAAGTTTCTGATACGGTAACTTTTGATTTAGGAAATACTCAAACCATTTATACGGTGGACTATAAGGATATTAAAAGAGCGAGTAATGACAATAAAAAAGGTGAGATTTTAAATCAAAAACTGGACTTCTTAATTGATGATGAAAATAGTTTTGGTTTAGAATACGGATTAGATAAAAGATTTACAGATTATAATGAGAAAAAAGAGAATCATAATGATTTAACTTTTGAAAACTATGGAGCAAACTATAGATATTCAAATAACTATTTTTACTATAAAAATCGTAGAATAGACTCTAGTATTTGGGAGATTAAAGATGTAAACAACGCTGAAGAGAAAATAAGAGAGGATGTTTATGGTTATACTTATGATTTTGGAAAAAACAGATTAAATTTAGAGTATATCCAAGGTAAAGATGAAAGAGATGAGCTGGGAGCAAAAGTAATCAATACTAAGAATAAAACTTATTCGGTTTCATATTTAGTGGGTGGAGATGTAGAACACCTATATAGAGCTAGTTATGAAGATTATAAAAATGCTGGAGAGTGGAATCCAATCTTAGATAGATACAATTCAGATGTAGTATACTTAGCTTATACATATAAAGATAAAAGATTTACCGATGCGGAGTTAGTATCATACGCAACATCAGAGTATAATAAAACACCAGATCAACTTACTCAAGTTGAGATAGACAGAATTAGACAGGTTCTTGAGGATAGAGAAAACTCTAGAGTTAGAACGTTTAACTTAAATAGAATTATAGATGATAGAACATATTTTGGAGACTACAAAAGAGGTTTCCACGCTTCTATAATGATGCAAAAAAATAATCAAAGATATGAGCAAACAGGAGATTATCTAAAGTCTTTAGAGGAGTTAGAGGGAAGACTGTTCTATTCATATAACAGAATAGGATTGGGTTATATCTATAATCAAAAATCAAACTATACAAATTACTCAGATTTGAATACATGGAAGGATACAGAGAGAGAGCATGAGTTTAGTTTAAATGCCAAAGTTGGAAAACCTAGTGAGGGTTGGAGAACAAAAGCATATGTTAAATTCTATGATCAACTTGGAGGACAAGGGGATAATGGAAGAAGTACATTTGACGGTTTTGGTGTTGAGATAGGAAAAGAGTTTGGATACTATGAGTGGGCAGTGGCCTATGAAAGAGATTACTCATATAGAACAAAAGACTATGAGTGGAGTATGGCTATCCAATTTAAACTATTAACATTCCCAACAAGTAATATATTTGGATTAGGTGCAACAACTGATCAGAAAAAGAAAACAACTCCAGATACTTACTTATTTAATGGGATTAAAATAGATGATCTAGAGGATTAATATAATTTAGAGAAGAAAAGGAGAAAAAACATGAAAGTAATATTACCAAGTGGAGATATAAAAGAGTTTGAAAACAGTGTAAATATGTTTGAAATTGCAAAATCAATCAGTAACTCTTTAGCTAAAAAAGCTGTAGGAGCAAAAGTTGATGGGAAGGAAGTTGACATGAGCTACGTACTAGATAGAGATGCACATGTTGAGATAATAACTCCTGAAACTGAAGAGGGAGAGGAGATTATAAAACACTCAACTGCTCACTTATTAGCACAAGCAGTTATCAGACTTTTCCCAGGAACTAAAGTAGCTATAGGACCAGCTATAGAGAATGGATTCTATTACGATTTTGATCCTGAAAATCAATTCACAGATGAGGATTTAGAAAGAATTGAAGCTGAAATGAAAAAGATAGCAAAAGAGAATATAAAAGTTGAAAGAATAGAGATGACTAGAGATGACGCTATTGAACATTTCAAAAATTTAGGAGAAACTTATAAAGTGGAGATTATAGAGAGCATCCCAGCTAATGAGATGTTAACATTCTATAAGCAAGGAGACTTCATTGACTTATGTAGAGGACCACATGTACCATCTACATCATATTTAAAAGCGTTTAAATTAAAATCAGTGGCTGGAGCTTACTGGAGAGGGGATTCTAATAACAAGATGTTACAAAGAATCTATGGATTTGCATTTGCAACTGAACCTCAATTAAAAGCACACTTAAAATTCTTAGAAGAGGCTGAGAAGAGAGATCATAGAAAGCTAGGAAGAGAGTTAGAGCTATTCTTTACAAGTGATTTTGGACCAGGATTCCCATTCTTCCTACCAAATGGAATGAAGATGAGAAATGTTTTAACAGACCTTTGGAGAAGAGAGCATGAGAAGGCTGGATATGAGATGATTCAAACTCCAATAATGCTAAATAAAGACCTATGGGAAACTTCAGGACACTGGATGAACTATAGAGAAAATATGTATACATCAGAGATAGATGAGACTGAGTTTGCTATTAAACCAATGAACTGTCCAGGTGGAATTTTAGTGTATAAGCACGGAATGCACTCTTATAAAGATTTACCAATAAGAGCTGGAGAGTTAGGAATTGTTCATAGACATGAGTTCTCTGGAGCTCTTCATGGACTTATGAGAGTTAGAAACTTTACTCAAGATGACGCTCATATCTTTATGACACCAGAGCAAATTGAAGATGAAATTATTGGAGTAGTAAATCTAATAGATAAGTTCTACAGAGGTCTATTTGGATTTGAGTACGCTATTGAGTTATCAACAAGACCTGAGAAAGCTATTGGATCACAAGAGATTTGGGATAAAGCAGAATCAGCTTTAGAGGGAGCTTTAAAAAGATTAGGAAGAGACTATAAGTTAAATCCTGGGGATGGAGCTTTCTATGGACCAAAATTAGACTTTAAAATTAAAGATGCTATAGGTAGAACTTGGCAATGTGGAACTATCCAATTAGACTTTAATTTACCAGAGAGATTTGATATCTCATACGTTGGAGAGGATGGAGAGAAGCATAGACCAGTAATGATACATAGAGTTGTTTATGGATCATTAGAGAGATTTATGGGAATACTAATAGAACACTATGCAGGAGCATTCCCAACTTGGTTAGCACCATGTCAGGTTAAAGTATTAACTATAAATGATGAAGTTGTTCCTTATGCTGAAGAGGTTATGGATATGCTAAAAGCAGCTGGTATAAGAGCTGAGATAGATACAAGAGCTGAATCTATAGGATACAAGATTAGAGAGGCTAATGGAAGATATAAAGTTCCAGTACAACTAATAATTGGAAAGAATGAGGTTGAAAATAGAGAGGTAAATATAAGAAGATTTGGTTCTCAAAATCAAGAGTCTATGTCATTAGAAAGCTTTATATCTATGATAAAAGAGGAAGCAGCACCAAAGTTTAATAACTAATATTTTAGAGACTGTATTCTTATTGATGCAGTCTCTTTTTTATTTATAGAATTGATTTTATTTTAAAACTATGATAAAATTAAGAGTAAAATAAATATAAATCCATATTTCATATGGTAGATGTTCGGAAACCTCCATCTTAAAAAAACTAGGCTTAAACTTTTAAAACATAAGGGATAACTATACCCTTTTTTAAATTTGAGCAGGAGTTTCCTGCTCTTTTTTTATTTTAAAATAGATTAGGAGAGAGAATGGGAATTAGATATAGCAAAATAGAAAATAAGAATAGAAGAGAGATAGTTTTATTAAAAAGTTTTCCATGTAGATATGGAAAGTGTAAGTTTTGTAATTATATAGAGGATAACTCAACAGATGAGTTGGAGATAGATAGAGTCAATCTAGAAACATTACAGGAAGTTACAGGGGAGTTTGGAGCTTTAGAGGTTATAAACTCAGGATCAGTATTTGAATTACCTATTAAAACCTTAGAAAAAATTAGAGAGGTTGTCTATGAGAAGAGTATAAAATTACTATATTTTGAAATCTACTATGGATATAAAAATAGATTAGATGAGATTAGAGAGTTTTTTAAAGGTGTAGATATCAGATTTAGAATGGGAATGGAAACCTTTGATAATGACTTTAGAATAGAGTCATATGGAAAAAACTTTAAAATAGATGATTCAGAAATAGAGGAGTTAAGTGGAAAGTTATACTCTGTTTGCCTATTAATCTGTGTGAAAGGACAAACAAAAGAGATGATAAAAAAAGATATTGAACTTGGATTAAAGCATTTTGAAAGTATAACTGTGAATATATTTATAAATAATGGAACTGAAGTGGAAAGAGATGAGGAGCTTGTGAAGTGGTTTGTTGAGAACTATAGTCAATTACAGAATGATCCAAGAGTTGAGTTACTTATTGATAATAAAGACTTAGGTGTTTTTGAACAATAATTTTTAAAAGGAGATAGTTATGAGAAATGAGATTTTATGGATAATAATGCTTTTTGTTAATTTTTTTAGCATAATTTTTATATATAAGAAATTTGGGAAGTTAGGTCTCTTTATTTGGGTTCCAATAAGTAGTATCCTAGCAAATATTCAAGTTGTTCTTTTAGTAAATCTTTTTGGATTTGAAACGACATTGGGAAATATAATGTATGCTGGTGGATTCTTAGTTACAGATATCCTGTCTGAAAACTATGGGGAAGAGGAGGCTAAAAGTGCTGTGAAACTTGGATTTTTCAGTATGATAGTGACAGCTATAATAATGAAAATAGCGGTATCATTTGTTCCAAGTGCAGTTCAGGCTGGAGCAGAAAATTTCAAGAGTTTAAAGATGATATTTGACTTTATGCCCAGAATACTTTTTGCAGGATTAGTGGCTTATGGTGTCTCTCAAAGACATGACGTTTGGGCCTATAAGTTTTGGAAAGATAGATTTCCAGCTAAAAAGCATATTTGGATAAGAAACAATTTTAGTACATTAGTTAGTCAATTGATAGATAATCTAATTTTTACAACAATTGCATTTGCTGGAGTATATCCACTTGAGGTTTTAGTGGAGATTTTTATAGTAACTTATATAATGAAAGTTATTGTGGCTACAATGGATACACCATTTGTATATCTAGCTAGTTACTTAAAAGAAAATAAAGGTGTAACAGAAAAGATAATTGTCTAGTGTTGAGGGTTCTCAACACTTTTTTATTTTAAAATAGTATTGAAAAAAAAGGATATCTATACTAAAATAAGTAAAATAACTAAAAAACATTTATAGGAGGAGTTATGAAAGTAGTAGTAGCTATAGATTCGTTTAAAGGAAGTTTAAGCTCTTTTGAACTTGGACAGGCGATAGAGTCTGGAGTAAAGGTTGTATATCCAGATGCTGAGGTAATAAAAGTGCCAATTGCTGATGGCGGAGAGGGAACAGTAGCCTCTTTAGTTGAGGGAACAAAGGGTGAATTTATAACGATAGTAGTAAATAATCCTCTTATGGAGAAGATTGAAGCTAGGTATGGGATAATGGGAGATGGTAAAACAGCTGTAATAGAGATGGCAGAGGCATCTGGATTACCACTGATACCAGCGCAGAAGAGAAATCCAATGAAAACAACAACTTATGGAACAGGAGAACTTATAAAAGACGCAATATTGAGAGGGTGTCGTGAATTTATAGTAGGTATAGGTGGAAGTGCCACAAATGACGCGGGACTTGGAATGTTACAGGCCTTAGGATATAAGTTTTTAGATGAGAATAAAAATGAGTTAGGATATGGTGGAGAGATTCTATCTAAGGTAAAATACATAGATTCAACAGGAAGACTACCTGAATTAAAAGACTGTAAATTTTTAGTTGCTTGTGATGTAGATAATCCTTTCTATGGACCAAAGGGGGCAGCAGAGATATACTCAAGACAAAAAGGAGCCACTGAAGAGATGGTGAAAGAGTTAGATAAAGGATTAAAAGATCTGGCTGAAGTTATAAAAAAAGAGTTACACATAGATGTTTCTAATCTTTCAGGAGCTGGAGCAGCAGGAGGACTAGGAGGAGGATTAGTAGCCTTTTTAAATGGAAAACTATCTCCGGGAATTGATATGATTTTAGAGAAGGTAGGCCTAGAGAAAGAGTTGAAAAATGCAGATTTTGTTATAACAGGAGAGGGAAGATTAGACCATCAAACAGCTATGGGAAAAGCTCCAGTGGGAGTCGCTAAAATAGCTAAAAAGTTTGATATTCCTGTAATCGCTTTAGCAGGAGGAGTTACAGATGATGCAGTTCAAACTCATGGGAAAGGTATCGATAGTTTCTTTTCAATAATTAATTATCCTATAACTTTAGAGGAAGCTATGAAAAAAGAGATAGCTCATAAATTTGTAAAGGGTAATACTGAGGAGATATTTAGATTGATAAAAGTTTGTGAGAAAAAATACTCAAAATAGATTAGGAGGAAAAAATGACAGCATTTGGAGCAGTATTGGGCTTAATAATAGCAATAATATTGATAATGAGAAAGGCTAATCCAGCATATAGTTTAATTTTAGGTGCAATAATAGGAGGACTTGCAGGAGGGGTATCACTTCCTGAGACAGTTAATTTAATGGTAAGTGGAGTAAAAGATGTAACTCCAGCTATAGTTAGAATATTAACAGCAGGTATTTTGGCAGGAATACTTATAAAGACAGAGGCAGCTACAAAAATAGCTGAAACAATTATAGATACACTAGGTGAGAAAAGAGCTATATTTGCATTGGCTTTGTCAGCACTTATTTTAACAGCAATAGGGGTATTTATAGACGTTGCAGTAATAACAGTATCACCAATTGCACTTGCAATAGCAAAAAGATTAAAAATATCTAAAATGGCTATGTTATGTGCTATGATTGGTGGAGGAAAATCTGGAAATATAATATCACCAAATCCAAATACAATAGCGGCGGCGGAGAACTTTGGAGCACCTCTTCCATCTGTTATGTGGGTAAATATAATCCCTGCAATAGTTGGATTATTTGCAACAATTTTAATAGCCAAACTTTTAGTTGAAAAGGGAGAAAAAGTTTTAGAGAATGAGATTGAACAGGGAACTGGAGAAAATCTACCGAGCTTTTTCGGAAGTATAATAGGACCGATTGTAACAATAGGTTTACTTGCTTTAAGACCTATAGCTGGAATCAATATAGATCCATTAATAGCACTACCAGTTGGAGGATTAGTTGGAATTGTGGCAATGGGTAAAACTTCTAAACTGAGAGAATCTATGGAGTATGGATTACAAAAGATGTCAGGAGTAGCAATTCTTCTAGTGGGAACAGGAACAGTGGCAGGAATAATAAAAAATTCTACATTAAAAGATGTTATATTGTCAGTTCTAGGAAAAGCTAATATAAGTGAGCAATTGATAGCACCAATAGCTGGAGCTTTAATGTCTGGGGCAACAGCTTCAACAACAGCTGGGGCAACAATAGCCTCCGCAACTTTCTCTGGGGTTATATTAGCTGCAGGAGTAAGTGCTGTTTGGGGAGCTGCTATGGTAAACTCAGGAGCAACAGTTTTAGACCATCTACCTCATGGATCATTCTTCCACAGTACGGGAGGAGCTAGTAATACAAAGTTAGAGGAAAGATTAAAATTAATACCTTATGAATCAGCAATAGGATTTGTATTAGCTCTTTCTACTTTTGTAACATATTTAGTAATTGGATAAAAATTATAGACCTCTAGATTATTAACAAATCTAGGGGTTTTTTTATTTGTTTTTAGTAATATTTTATTTTTTAAATTATATTTTTGAGTTAGAAGTCTATTTATATTGAAATATGTAAGGTATTATTTAAAATATTGTAAAAAAATTTTTTTTAGATTGTGTTTTTATTTATTTGTTTGGCGATAAAATAAGTTTATTTGTAATGTTACAACATTAAGTATGTATGAGGTTGTTGTAGAGTAAGAGGCTTAGAGATTTTAAAAAATATATTTGGAAGTGATCCGTTATGTTGCCTTTGTTAAAAAATAAACACTATTTTTTGCTATATCTTTTTGCAACTGGAATAGGAGATGGACTATTTTTCATAGGGGTGGGAAAGTTATTATCAACCAAAATTAATTTTGTTTTGGGAATAAGTTTTATGTTCATTTTAAATGAGGTTTCCAAACTTTTATTCCAATTTATATTTAGTACCTTTGAAAGTAGATTTTCTATGAAAAAAGCTATTTTATTTTCTGAACTTTTTCAAAGTACTTTTTTAATTGCTATTGTTATTTTTGGTTTCAATATATATTCTATCTACATTTTGCTCTCTTCATTGGTAGTTTTAAATTTTTTCGATGCACTGTCTAAAATAGCTGAATTTAATTTAACTTTAAAGATTTTTGATATTGATGAAAGAAAAAAATATAACTCTCTAATAACTACTATAAATCAGAGTTCTAAAATTGTGGGGTTTATTATTGGAGGGCTAATTTTAAAAAAAAATTTCTACAGTCTTCTTTTTCTATTTAATGCGCTTTCATTTTTAATATCAGCTGGTTTTGCCATTTTTATAAAAATGGTTGACAATGAGATTGAAATTACCTCATCTTGGAAAGAACTTATAAAAAAAGAGAATAGATCCATTATACTCTATACTTTTTTGATAGCGACAAATACGGTTATTCTATCCTCAAACTCTATGCTTGGATTCACATTAAGCACAACAAATACTAGAGAAACTATAATATATCAAATATCAAATGCACTTGGGAGTAGCATAGCAACCTTTATTTTGTCATTTAAAATTTTTAAAATTCATAAAAGAGTAAGTGAGAACTCTTTAGTTATTTTTGGACTTTTTTTTCAAGGGGTTTTATTTCTACTTTTTAATTTGTCGAGTGAGATTTCAAAAGTTATTATTTTTATTTTAATTTCTAGTGTTAGTTTCTTTAATCTTTCACTATATATCACTAAGTTGCAAGATTATGCAGACTTAAAATTTAAAAGTAAAGTGTATTCATTAAGACAATTAAATAGGTCTATTTTTAATGCTTGTGGTGTTTTAGTTTTAACTATTCTTTCTTCAAAATTAGATATTAGTTATCAAAACGTAGTATCTATATTTTGTTTTATTTTTTGTTTGATAAATTTTTTGCTGATTAGGAAAGATATAATCTCTTATATTCCTAGAGAAAAGTAAACTATATTTTAAAAAGGAGGATATTAAATAATAACATTCTCTCTTTTAATTCAGGCTAATAAAAGGTTCAAAGATTATAGGCAAAATTTATAAAAATAAAAATTTGACAAGCCATCTTTTGTATAGTAATAAAGCTTAATAAATAACTAACTTTAATTTAAAGTTTTGTTGTTTTAAGAATTTTATTTTGGGAAGCTTCAAACATATTTTATCTTAGGATCCAATTATACTTTTAAAAAGCATAACTTTATCATGTAAATTGATTTTATGGAGGAAATTTAATGATACTTTTGCCATTTTTTTGCTTAGGAGTTGGAATATTATTAGGAATATATATTAAAAATAAGAAATTAAAAATTTATTCGGAAAGAATATCAACAGTTGCATTAGCTTTGCTAATTTTTATAATAGGGGTAGGGATAGGAATTGAAAGTTCTATTTTAGAGAATTTCCTTAAAATTGGATTTAATTGTATGGTTATATCTATTCTTGCTATTGGGTTTAGTATTGTATTTACAGTAATCTGTGAAAAGACAATTTTACCTCTGGAGAAAATAGACAGAGATTTAATGGGAAAAAATATTGATATTTTATCAAAAAAGAATAGTGACTTTCAAGATAAAGAAAATGGATTAGTTTGGATAATGCCATTAAGTATAGCAATTGGACTTTTAATCGGAATAGTGTTTCAAAATTATATTAATCCATTAGTTGTAGAGAAGATGTTTACATCATTTTTAATAATTTTATATATATGCGTAGGAATATCTCAAGGTGTAGAAAAGGAAGTTTTTATTTTTATAAAAATTCTAGGATTAAGAATAATCTGGTTGTCAATTGCAATTATTGTAGGGAGTATAATAGGCGGGATATTAGCGGGGAAAATTTTAAATTTACCACTATATATTTCTGTAATTTCAGCAGGTGGAATGAGTTATTATAGTCTTACAGGGGCATTCATGGTCGAAATGTATGGATTAGAAGTTGGAACATATGGGTTTGTTGTCAATATAATGCGGGAATTATTTACAATAATTTTAATGCCGGTTTTAATAAAAATTAGTATAGGAAGTCCCATCGCAGGTGGCGCAGCAGGAAACATGGACGCTATGCTTATTCCTATAACTAAGTTTGTTGGTGTTAGATTGGGGTTAGTTACATTAATAACTGGAACTATTTTGACTTTCATAATACCATTTTTATTACCGTTATTGTCATCAATTTTATAATTTTTAATTTAAAAATTCAGTTGGAGGTTGCCATGAGAAATATTGAAGATATTTTATTCTCAAAAAAATGTAATGATGTGTTATTAATTCAACCTAATTTTTTAATGAAAATTTTAGAAGAAAAACAAAACAAGATAGTTAAAAGTTATTGGAAATCTATGAATAATCAAGAGCCATTAGGCGACTTGTCAAATGAAGTTAATCATGGATTATTTAGTCTAGCATCCTCAATATTGAAGGCTGGGTATACCACGGATATCTTAGATTTTCAAGCTTACGATATGTATCTTAGAAAATCTGAAAAAAGATTAATTAGTAATTTAGATATTGAAAAAGCAATAAAAAATCAAAAAGCTAAAGTGTATGCACTATCAACCATAACAGTTTCTTCTCAAAATGCCTTGAATATAGCTGAAATAATAAAAAAATATCACCCAGATTCTATAGTAGCTTTTGGGGGTATGCACCCAACTTTGTTTTTTGAAAATTTTATCAACGAAAAAAATGTTGATGTAATAATGCTAGGAGAAGGGAATAAAAGTATAATTGAAATCTTAGAAGCATGTACAAATGTTGAAAATTTCTATAAAATTGATGGAATAGTATTTAAGGACATAAATGGGAAACCTGTTTTCAACAAGAAAAAAAGTAATTTTCATATTAATTTAGATGAACTACCTTATCCTGCTTATGATTTAATGTGCAAAGAATCTTTACCCCTTGTACCAAGATTTTTCTCCCATAAAGGGTGTCCATACAGCTGTGCATTCTGCTCTTGTGATGCATTTTATAAAAATTCTTATGATGATTATAAAGTCTTGTTTAGAGATCCCACAAAAGTTGTAGATGAAATAGAGTTTACATATAACAAGTATAAAATGGATTTTTATTGTTTTGGTGATTTAACTTTCATGTCAAATAAAGAATATGGTTATAATTTATGTAGAGAGTTAATAAAAAGAAATTTAGGGCATGTCAAATGGTGGTGTCAAACAACAGTAGGAAGATTAAATAAAAAAGATTTAGAATTAATGAAAAAAGCAGGGTGCGTACAAATAGGATTAGGTGTAGAGAATGGAAGTCAAACTAATCTTGATTTGATGGGAAAACCTGTTCAATTCGATGCAGCTGAAGAGCAATGTAAAATTATTAAAGAGGCTGGAATTTCACCTATAACATATTGGATTATAGGATTAGGCGATGAAAATTTCGATTCAGCAGTGCAAACAATAAATCGTATTTGTTACTTCATAAGAAATAATTTAACAGAATTATCTCATATAGGTGTCCCTGTTCCATATCCTGGATCTCCTTTATGGAAAAATCCTAATGAATATGGATTTACTATTATTCATAAAAAATTTTCACAGTACTGGATGAATTCTGATGAGTTAGGTTATAGTGTCCCTGCAATTAGAACTAAACATTTATCTGAAGACCATATATATGGATTATGGAAATATGCTCTAATGGCTGCGACAAATGAATATGAAAAAAGGAGGAAATATAATGAAAAGACTATATGTTAAGACAACCCCTTTTATAGAAAACCTTATTAGTTCTAACGAAGCAATTAAAAAACAATATTCTTTGGATAATAGAGAATATGAAATTTCGCCAGAAGAAGAAAGCGATCCAATTGGTGACGACAAATATACAAAGTGTAAAGGAGTAATCCATAGATATCCAGATAGAGCCTTATTTATACCAAGAACAGACTGTCTTGTACAATGTCGATTTTGTTTTAGAAAATGGAAAATACCCAAAAAAGAATCTGAATTATCTATGCTTGAAATAGATGCTGCACTAAATTATTTTAAAAATCATAAAGAATTATGGGAAATAATTTTGACAGGTGGCGAGCCATTACTTACTAATAAAGTTAAACTCAAATATATATTTGAAAAAATATCAGCTATAGAGCACATAAAAATTATAAGAATACACTCTAGAGCCGTAATGGTTAAACCTGATTTGATAGATGATGAAATGATTATTCTTCTATCTAGCTACAAACCATTGTATCTAGTTATTCACTGTAATCATCCAGACGAAATAACTACAGAAGTGTCACAAAAACTAAATCAATTATCAGACAAAGGAATTGTTCTTTTAAGTCAAAGTGCATTATTGAAAACTATAAATAATAACAGCTTAATATTAGAGAATCTGTTTAAAAAATTAATAGAAAATAGAGTCAAACCCTATTATCTTCACCATTGTGATTTAGTTCCAGGAACAGCACACTTTAGAACGAGTATAGATGAGGGACAATCACTATTAAAAAAAATAAGGGGAAGAGTATCTGGGATATGTTGGCCCACGTATGTATTGGACATTCCAAAAGGTTACGGGAAAATACCTCTAGGTCCATTTTATTATGAAAAGAAAAAAAATGGAAAAATAATAGTAACAGACTATAAAGGGAATACTCATGAATATCCTGACAAGTAGTGTGTATATGTCTCAATCGTGGAGAAAATTATGATAAAAAAATTTGAAAATTCTTTAAGTATGGCTAAAGATATAATTTTAATAGATAACGAATCTTTTAGAAATATTTCTTATACCCCAGAATTGTTGTGTGAAAAAATACAAAAAAATATAAATTATGAAGTTTATATTTACTATGAAAACTCCACTCCAATTGGGTATGTAGGAATTTTATTTGTGAATAACTTACATTATAACGGTGTTTGGATAGATTTGATTGCAGTAAGAGAAAATTATAGGAATAACGGTTATGGGGAAAGGCTTGTGGCTTTTGTAAAAAATGAAATTGTGAAACAAAATGCAGAAATAATTACAGCATTAATAAAAACTGATAATAAATTCTCTTTAGCTTTATTTGATAAATTGGGATTTAAAAGTGAAAATACAGACTATAAATTATATATTAAAAGCATCACTTAAAATAAGCTGTATCATGGGGCTCGTCAAGAAAACTCCCAACAACAAAGCCAAAATTTTTTTATATTCTTTAGTCTCAATTTTAGCTTTTTTCTAAAGGAGGATATTAAATAATAATATCCTCTCTTTTAATCTCTTTAACTTCACCAGGAATCATTCCATCGAGAGTTAAATTACCAAACTTTACCCTTTTAAGATAGATAACTTTATTTTTGACAGCTTTTAACATTTTTTTTACTTGATGATATTTTCCCTCTGTAATAGTCAAATGAATACTTTTAGGACCTAGATATTCCACTTTACTAGGAAGTGCTGTATAGTTAGTATCTAAAACTACTCCCTGTTCTAAAGCGATAATATCCTCTTGAGAAATCTCTCTATCCAATTCAACATAATATGTTTTTTCCATACTTTTATCTGGATGGGCCATAGCGTGACTCAAGTCTCCATCGCTTGTAAAGAGTAAAACTCCTTCAGTATCACGATCTAATCGTCCTACAGGGAAAACAGAGTTTTTATCAATATATTCAGGAAGAAGTTCAGCTACAGTTTTTTTATTTTCATCTTCCATTGCGGTTATATATCCAGCAACTTTATACATAATATAATATTTTAATTGTTTTTTCTTAGGGATAACTCCATCAAAGGTGATAATATCCTCTTCCCACTCAACATCAGTGGCATCATTAACTTCAACTTTACCATTGACAGTAACTCTTCCTTGGGCAATTGCTACTTTAATCTTTTTTCTACTAGCAACTCCACATTGAACTAAATATTTTTCTAACCTCAAAATTTAACCTCACAAAATTTATTTTACATATGATGGTAACATATTTTTGATAAATTTGCAAAATAGACTATTTTTTTGAAACGAATTATGTTAATTTATATTATAGGTCAAATAATATTAAATGAATTTTGGGAGGAAAAATGAGTTTTTTAGTAGAGAAATTTTTACAATATGTTAAGATTGATACAACATCAGATGAGAAAAGTAAATCATGTCCAAGTAGCGAAATTCAATGGGATTTAGCTAAAGTTATAGTTAAGGATTTAGAAGAGATTGGTTTAGTAGATATATCATTGGACGAAAATGGTTATATTATGGGGACACTACCAGCAAACACACAAAAAGAGATTCCAACAATAGGGTTTATAGCTCATATGGATACTGCACCATCATTTAATGGTAAAGATATAAAGCCAAGAATTATAGAGAAATATGATGGGAATGATATCATATTAAATAGTGACTTAAATGTAGTGATGACAGTAAAGGATTTCCCAGAGTTAAAAAAATATATTGATCAAAGATTGATTGTAACAGATGGAACTACTCTTTTAGGAGCTGATGATAAGGCTGGTATAGTTGAGATTATGACAGCTTTAAAATACTTAAAGGAAAATCCTCATATTGAACATGGAGAGATTAAAATAGGAGTAACTCCTGACGAGGAGATAGGTAGAGGAGCAAATCTATTTGATGTGGAAAAATTTGGAGCAAAGTTTGCATATACAGTTGATGGTGGAGAGATAGGAGAGTTAGAGTTTGAAAACTTTAATGCTGCTTCAGCAAATATAGTGGTTAAGGGAAGAGATATTCACCCAGGAGCTTCAAAGAATAAGATGATAAACTCAATGCTATTGGCAATGGAGCTAAATGAGATGTTACCAGTTAATGAAAGACCTGAATATACAGAGGGATATGAAGGGTTCTTCCTACTAACTAATTTTAAAGGAACAGTGGAAACAACAGAGATTGATTATATAATAAGAGATCATTCAAAAGAGAAGTTCCTAGAGAAAAAGGAGTTAATAACAAATGCTGTGAAATATCTTCAAGGAAAATATAAAGATGCAGAGATATCACTGACATTAAATGATAGCTACTACAACATGAGAGAGATGATAGAACCGGTTTACCATATAGTGGATTTAGCAAAAGAAGCTATGATAGAGGTTGGAGTAAAACCAATAATAAAACCTATTAGAGGTGGAACTGATGGAGCAAGACTATCATTTAAGGGATTACCTTGTCCAAATCTATTTACAGGAGGACATAACTTCCATGGTAAGTTTGAATTTATACCAATAGAATCAATGGAAAAGTCAGTAAAAGTAATATTAAAAATTGTTGAAATTTTATCTAGATAGATATCTTTGAGGAGGTAGAGATGAAAACATATCATTTTATAATTAAAGGTGAAGTTCAAGGGGTGGGCTATAGGATAACAACATACTTAAATGCCACAAGACTTGGAATTATTGGTAGTGTAAAAAATTTATCAAATGACAATGTAGAAGTTTTTGCCCAGGGAGATGAAAAAATAATAGATAATTTTAGAAAATATTTAAAGATAGGTTCTTCAATGAGTCACGTCACTGAGGTGGAGGAAGATATATTGGATAGACCTAAATTTGATAGTTTTCAAGTGATATATTAATAAAAGGTGACTCAAAATTATTTTTGAGTCACCTTTGTTTTTTATTCTACACTGTGAAGAGATATATTTCTATAGTAAGCGAAAATATATGTTAAAGCTAAAGTTAATTGAAAACATCCCACTATGATAATCAATGTTTTTAAGTTTTGAGGTTTAAATAGATATATAGTTAATAGTATAAGGCTTTTTTGAATAAATAAAGTTTTTATAATAAATGTTTCTCTGTTTAGACC
>Charlie_p2__coassemble_1240_pt1 | contig 28316 bp, 22 predicted proteins | sample Charlie_p2__metabat2_low_PE_014 | metagenome-assembled genome bin Charlie_p2
GTATAGGGATAATTAATACAATGAACTTCAATATTTTTTTCATATGCAAGTTTTTCTATAACATTTTCTTTCATTCCCCATCCATTAAAAAAAAGTATTAAGTGCATAGTTTAACTCCTGAAAAAAATTTATAATATTATCTTTTGATAAAGCTGGGGATAGTCCAATCCTAATTCGAGATGTTCCTTTGGGAACTGTTGGTTCTTTTACACCATAGACAAAATAGCCTTTACTTTTTAAATAGTGAGTAATTTTATCCAGTCTGTCATTCTCTCCAATAATAATGGATATTATATGAGTTGTTGAAAGAGTGGTCATATTATATCTTTTTATTAGAGAATGAGCTAAATTTTGTAGCTCTAAAAGATGATCTCTTCTACTTTTAAATGTTTCCATTTTTTCTAAGAGAAAGAGATTCCAAGCGATATTAATAGGTGGAAGAGCTGTGGTATAGATAAACTTTCTTCCTCTATTAACAATATAATCTTTATATATCTGATCACAAATTAAGTATGCTCCAGTTGAACCACCACCTTTTCCAAGAGGTATTGAGAGAAAGTCAATATGATCAATCAGATTTTCCTCATATGCCATTCCATAGGAATGAACACCAAAAGAGTGAGCTTCATCAATAATTAGATAGAAGTTAAATTGTTTTTTTAAATCTATAAGTTTTTTTAGATGAACACAATCTCCATCCATACTGTATATGGTTTCTGAAATAACAAAGATATTATCAAACTTAGCTCTATTTTTTTCTAAAAGTAGTTTTAAATGCTTGAGATCCAGATGTCTATATCTCAATAGTGTTGCTTTACTATGAATAATTCCATCATGAATACTGGCATGATTTAATCTGTCACTAATAACTAGGGTATTTTCATCACAGAAAGTTTCAATGATACAGCAGTTACAGTCAAATCCACTGTTGAAAAATAAAACAGGTTTTTTATATATACTTTGTGCTTTCTCTTCTAACTCCATAATTAAAGGGTATGAACCACTGATTAATCTGGAAGAGCTAGAGGATAAAGGAAGATAAGGGTAGGAAGTATAGAACTCTTTAAGTAGAAGTGAGTCATTTCCAAGTCCCATATAGTCATTAGATGAAAGGTTTAAAAGATTTTCATCTAAAATATCTAATTTTCTAAGACGTTTTTCATTTTTAAAGTTTTCTAACTCTTTTTTTAATTTTTCTTTTAACATAGTTTATCACCTAAAATATTATACCTAAAAAGGAAAAAAAAAGCCATTAGAAAGAGAGAAGAAAAATAAAATGTAAATATATACTTCAATAAATGATGTACACTTTTTAATAAATGTTGCAATTTTTAAAAGTAGATGTTACTATAATTTTAATAAAACAAAGTTATTTTTAAAAATAAAGTGCGCACTTTAAAAAAGGAGTTAATATGCAGTTAACGGAGAGACAGAGAGAGATTGTAGAGATAATAAAAAAAAATGGGCCTATAACAGGGGATGAGATAGCTAAAATGATATATATAACTAGATCAGCCCTAAGAACAGACTTTTCAATATTGAAAAAAATGTCAATAATAAAATCAAAGCAAAAAGTAGGATACACTTATAATGAAGCTTTTGTAGAATCAAATAATAAAACACTAGTAAAACATATAATGGGAATGCCAATAACTATAGATGAAAGCTATTCAGTTTACAAAACAGTACTTCTTATGTTTGAAAAAGATATTGGAACAATATTCATTACGAAGGATGGGAACCTTTCAGGTATTGTTTCAAGAAAAGATCTGCTTAGAATCGCTATTGGGAAAAGAGATATTGAGCAGATACCAATAAATCTTATAATGACAAGAATGCCTAACATAATATTTTCTACAGAGGATGAAACGATAGAGGATTGTGTAAAAAAAATAATTGAACATCAGATAGATTCAGTACCTGTTGTTAGAATCACAGAGAAAAATGGGAAGGAGATATATAAAGTAGTTGGGAGATTTACTAAAACAAATGTAAGTAAATTACTACTGGATATATTAGAAAATAAGAACAAAGAAAAAAGTGAATAGTTTTAATTAAAAAAATTAGAAAGTTCAGGAGAGAGAAAAATGAAAAATATTTACTTATTTAACGAAGGGTATGGTTTAGAAAAAATGATACTAGGTGGAAAGGGAGCCAACTTAGTAGAGATGAAAAAGATAGGACTACCTATTCCAAATGGGTTGATAGCAACTACAACAGCTTGTAAAAATTACTTTAAAAATGGAAATGCTTTATCAGAGAGTATGGTAGAGGATATAAAAGAGGGAGTAAAAAAGCTAGAGATAGAAACTGGTAAAAGATTTGAGGGAGAAAATCCTTTATTGGTTTCAGTGAGATCAGGAGCACCAGTATCTATGCCAGGAATGATGGATACGATACTAAATTTAGGTTTAAATGATAAAACAGTGGAGAAGTTAATTGAAAAAACAAAGAATGAGAAGTTTGTGTATGAGATATATTTAAGATTTATTGAGATGTTTGCAGAGATTGTAAAAGGAGTTTCAAGAGAGAAGTTTGCAAAAGTTAAAGAGTACTCAAAGGAAAAGAGTTATCAAGAGATTGTTGAGGCATTTAAAGGGTTATACTGGATTGAAACAGGAGAGTTTTTTCCTGAAAATCCAGAGGAGCAAATTTTAATGGCAGTTGAATCTATTTTTAAATCTTGGAATAATGAAAGAGCAAAGATATATAGACAGCTTAACAACATAGATGAGAGCATGGGAACAGCTGTTGTAATACAAGAGATGGTTTTTGGAAACTTTAATGAGTTATCTGGAACGGGAGTAGCTTTTACAAGAAATCCATCAACAGGAGAGAATGAGTTATTTGGAGAGTACCTATTAGAGGCTCAAGGAGAGGATATCGTTGCTGGAATAAGAACCCCTTATTCTATTGAAACAATGAAAAACCAACTTCCAAATATATATGAGGAGTTCTCAAATATAGCAAAATCTCTGGAAAAACACTATGGAGATATGCAAGATATTGAGTTTACAATTGAGGATGGAAAACTATTTATACTTCAAACTAGAAATGGGAAAAGAAGTCCAAATGCCTCTGTAAAAATAGCGGTAGATATGGTAAAAGAGGAGATAATCTCCAAAGAAAAAGCAATTTTAATGGTAGATACAGAACTATTACCACAAGTTTTCAATGGAACATTTGAGGATAGTGATATAGCTGGAAAAAAGTTTCTAGGGAAAGGATTACCAGGTTCAGCAGGAGTAGCTGTGGGGAAAGTAGTTCTTTCCACAGACAGAATAAAAGAAGGAGAATCTGTAATTTTAGTAAGAGTGGAAACTTCCCCAGAAGATATCAAAGGCATGAGTTTAGCTAAAGGGATTGTAACTGTAAAAGGTGGAGCTACATCCCATGGAGCTGTTGTGGCAAGAGGAATGGGGAAATGTTGTGTAACTGGATGTGAGGATATAAAGATAGACCCAAGCGAAGAGTTTTTTACAATCAATGGTGAAAAGATTCAAGAGGGGGATATTATATCTATAAATGGATATAATGGAGATATCTATAAGGGCGCTATAAAATTGAAAATGGGTGAACTTGGTGAGGAGTTAAAGGAGTTTTTAGAGTGGTGTAAAGAGTTTAAAACTTTGGAGATTAGAATGAATGCAGATACTCCAACCGATGTTATAGTGGGTAAAAAATTTGGAGCTGAAGGAATTGGTCTTTGTAGAACAGAGCATATGTTTTTTGAGGATGAAAAAATCTGGAGTGTTAGAGAGATGATAATAGCTAGTACAAAAGAGGATAGAGATGAAGCTCTAGAAAAGCTTTTAGAACTTCAAAAGATTGATTTTAAAAAAATGCTACATAAACTGGATGGATTACCTATGAATGTGAGATTATTAGATCCTCCATTCCATGAATTTTTGCCTAAGACAGATAGAGATATACAAAAGTTGGCAACACTATTGGATAAAGCTCCTAGAGATATTGAAAATAGAATTAAAGAGTTAAAAGAGGAAAACCCTATGTTAGGACATAGAGGGTGTAGATTGGCAATCACTTTCCCTGAAATCTATGAGATGCAAGCAAGAGCTATAATAGAGTCAGCCATTGAGTGTAAAGGTGAAGGTGGAAGTTGTGAGATAGAGATAATGATACCATTTATTGGTGGAATTAGTGAATTCAAGTATATAAAAGAGAGTATATTAAAAGAGATAGAAAAAGTTTTTGAAGAGAAAAAAGAGAGCATAGATTACAAATTAGGTACTATGATGGAGCTACCAAGAGCATGTTTAATAGCTAATGAGATAGCGGAAGAAAGTGCATTTTTCTCATTTGGAACTAATGATTTAACACAGACAACTTATGGAATATCAAGAGATGATTCTATAAAATTTATAGATCACTATAAAGCTAAAAATATAATGAAAAGAGATCCATTCCAATCAATAGATACTCGTGGAGTAGGAAAGTTAATAGTTTTAGCTAAGGAGTTAGGTCAGAGTGTTAAACCCAATATAAAGATAGGAGTTTGTGGAGAGCATGGAGGAGATCCTAAAAGTATAGAGTATTTTAATGAGTTAGGATTTAACTATGTTAGCTGTTCGCCATTTAGAGTTCCAATTGCAATAGTTGCATCAGCTCAAAGTGCTATATTAAAAAGGATGAGTTAAGATGAATATAAAAGAGGAAGAGTTTAAATATTTAAAACTTTTAGCTAAAAATTTTCCAACAATTGCTGAAACAGCCACAGAGATAATAAATCTAGAAGCGATTTTATCTCTCCCTAAGGGAACAGAGCATTTTGTAAGTGATATACATGGGGAGTATGAAGCTTTCAATCATGTTTTGAAAAATTGTTCAGGTGTAATAAAAGAAAAAATTGAAAATATATTTACAGATTTGCCAGAGAAAGAGAGAAATCAATTGGCAACAGTGATATATTATCCCAAAGAGAAGATAGAGCTCATTCAGTCTTTAGGCACAGATATGGAAGAGTGGTATGGTAAAACTATACCTAGAATATTGGAAGTTTTAAAAGTAGTTTCCTCTAAATATACTAGATCAAAGGTAGGAAAAGCTATGACAAAGGAGTTTTCCTATATTATTCAAGAACTTTTATACGAGAGAGCTGAAGAAAAAAATAAAAAAGATTATATAGAGGGGATTATAACTACTATAATAGAGATAGGTAGGGGTAAAGAGTTTATAATAAATGTGAGTATGCTTATACAGAGATTAGTTGTTGACACACTTCATATAGTGGGAGATATATATGATAGAGGACCCTATCCCCATAAGATAATGGATAAACTTATGAAACATCACAATGTGGATATTCAATGGGGAAATCATGATATTTTATGGGTGGGAGCAGCTTGTGGTCATGGGGCATGTATAGCGAATGCTATTAGGATATGTTTAAGATATTCCAATAGAGAAATTTTAGAGGATGGATATGGAATTAATCTATTACCTCTAGCTACATTAGCTTTAGAATTTTATGGGGATGATCCATGTTTAGGGTTTGAATCTAAAACAAAAGAGAGTCCCACAGATAAGGAGCTATTATCGAAAATGCATAAGGCGATTGCTATCATTCAATTTAAATTGGAGGGAGAGGTAATAAAAAGAAATCCAACATTTAAAATGGAGGATAGATTGTTACTTCACCATCTGGACAGTGCAGAGTATTTGACTTTAAATAAAGATAATATCTATGAGTTGAATGAAAGGGAAAAAGAGGTAGTGGATGGATTGATAAGAAGTTTTAGAAATAGTGAAAAACTTCAGGAACACATAAAATTTTTATTGGAAAAAGGAAGTGTCTATTTAAAAAGAAATTCAAACCTTCTGTTTCATGGATGTATGCCTTTAGATGAAAAGGGTGGATTTAGAGAGATTGATATCTTTGGAAAAAAATACTCAGGTAAGAGACTTTTTAAAAAATGTGATCAACTTTGTAGAGAGGGATACTATGAAGATGATAGCATTAGAGGAAAGGACTTTATATGGTACCTTTGGTGTGGTAAAGATTCACCACTTTTTGGTAAAGATAAGATGAGAACTTTTGAAAGATACTTTTTCTCAGATAAGGAAACACATAGAGAAAACTATGATTACTACTATGAATTTTCAGAGAACAAAGAGGTAGCAGAGAGAGTTTTAAAAGAGTTTGGAATATTGGATGAGTATTCCCATATAATAAATGGACATGTTCCAGTTAAGGTAAGAAATGGAGAAACACCTATAAGAGCTCAAGGAAAGCTAATTCTAATAGATGGTGGATTTTCAAAAGCATATCAATCAACAACAGGTATTGCAGGTTATACACTGATATTTAACTCTCATGGAAAAAGACTAGTCTGTCATAAGCCATTTGAAAATATAGGGGATTCTGTGGAAAAGTGTTTAGATTTTCAATCTACAACTGAGATAGTTGATAGTAAGAAAGAGAGACTTAAAGTTAAAGATACAGATATAGGAAAAGAGTTAAAAGGGCAAGTTAAAGAGCTAAAAAAACTTTTATATTGCTATAAAATGGGTATAATAAAGAGTATGTAAAGCAAAATAAAATAAGGAAGGGTTAGCCCTTCCTTATTTTTACTTTTTACTTAAAATATTATTTAATTTTGTAACAAAATCCAATGGATTTTCAAGAGCAAATCCCTCTATTAAAAGTCCCTGACTATAAAGTATATCTGCTAAATCCTGAAGTTCTGATTCTGAAGCATTTTGAAGTTTATTGAATAGAGGGTGATTTGGGTTTATTTCTAAAACTTTTTCAGCTTTAACTCCCTCATTACCTGGAATTTGAGATAAAAGTTTTTCCATTTCTAGGGATACTTCACCCTTAGAAGATAGGGAAACAGAGCTATCTCCAAGTTCAGGATTAAGTTTAATCTCTACAATTTTATCTTTTAACGTATCTTTAATCTTATCAAGAAGAGATTTATTGATTTCAGAAAGTTTTTTAATCTCCTCCTTTTCCTTTTCAGTTTCAAATGTTACCTCATTAACTGATTTAAATGGTTTTTCTTGGAATGAGTTCATAGTTTTTAAGGCGAACTCGTCAGCACCCTCTGTTAGGAATAAAACTTCAAATCCTTTATTTATAACATTTAAAACCTTTGGCATTTTTTGAAGAATATCTATATTCTCACCAACTGCATAGAAGATATCTTTTTGATCCTCTTTCATTCTTTCAACATACTCTTTAAGAGATGTGTACTCTAAATTTTTAGAGCTTTTGAAAAGAAGAAGATTCTCTAACTTATCTTTATTCAAACCAAAGTTTTCATGAACTCCAAATTTTATATGTCTTCCAAAAACTTCCCAGAATTTTATATATTTCTCTCTGTCATTAGCCATTAATTTTTCAAACTCACTTATGATTTTCTTCTCTAAATTTTTAGAGATAGCTTTCAGTTGTTGAGTCTTTTGTAAAATCTCTCTAGAAATATTAAGAGATAGATCATCAGTGTCAACCAATCCCTTTATAAAATTAAAATATTGAGGGATTAACTCTTCACATTTATCCATTATAAAAACATTTTTTGTATATAGCTGAAGTCCTCTTTTATACTCTCTTGTGTAAAGATCATAAGGAGGAACTTGAGGAATAAATAGAATCGCATTATACTCTAAGTTTCCTTGTACATTGAAGTTAAAATGGAAAAGAGGATCTTGCCAATCATGGTAAGTGGATTTATAGAACTCATTGTAATCCTCATCTTTTAACTCATCCTTAGGAGTTTTCCAAATTGGTTTAGTGGAGTTGATTCTCTCACCATTTAACATTATTGGATATTTTACATAATCAGAGTATTTTTTTATAAGTCCTTTTATTTTATATTCATTTAAAAACTCTTTATCCTCTTCATTGTCCTTTAGATGTAAAGTGATTGAAGTACCTCTATCCGCTCTATCAATCTCCTCGATTTCATAGCTTCCTTCTCCAGTAGAAGTCCATCTAACCCCTTTGTCTGAGTATGGAGATTTAGTTTCTAAAACTATCTTATCAGCAACCATAAATGCTGAATAAAAACCAACTCCAAATTGTCCAATTATATTTAAGTCACCACTTTTTTTAGCCTCTTCCAGTGTGCTTAAAAAAGCTTTTGATCCAGACTTAGCAATAGTACCAATATTCTCAACAACCTCTTCAAAAGTCATTCCAATTCCGTGGTCAGTAATAGTAAGAGTTTTTAACTCTTCATTAGGAGCGATAGTTATACAAAGTTCTTCAGAGGAGTCTAAAATATGAGTATCTGTAAGAGCTTTGAATTTTAGTTTGTCAGTAGCATCACTGGCATTTGAGATAAGTTCTCTTAAAAAAATCTCCTTATGAGTATAGATAGAGTGTACCATAAGGTTTAAAAGTTCTTTAGTTTCAGCTTGAAATACTTTTGTTTCTTTTTTCATTGTATCCTCCTTAAAAAAATAGCACTCCACATATAACGTGGCTAATAAAATATATATATCATAAAATTTAAAAAATTGTCAAGAGTTTCTAAAGAAAAACTTGTATTTTATAGTTCTTTAGTATATAATCTTTATGTAATTAGTAAAGAATATAAATAAGGTTGGTAAATGGATGATTTTTCAAAGAACAGAGTTATTAATAGGTACTGAAAACCTAAAAAAATTAAATGATTCCCATGTACTCGTTTTTGGAGTAGGTGGAGTTGGAGGATTTGCAGTAGAAGCTTTAGTTAGAGCAGGTATTGGAGAGATAACAGTTGTTGATTTCGACACCGTTGATATAACAAATTTGAATAGACAGATAATAGCCACTCAAGAGACTGTTGGGAAAGATAAAGTGGAAGTTATAAAGGAGAGAGCTCTTTCAATAAATCCAAATATAAAGGTAAATGCCTATAAAGAAAAGTTTTTTAAAGATAAAAGAGATATGTTTTTTTCAAAAGAGAAAAAATATACCTATATTATTGATGCAATTGATATAGTAACAGCAAAATTAGATCTAATAACTATTGCAAAGGAGTTAAATATTCCTATTATCTCATCAATGGGAACAGGAAATAAAATAAATCCAACTATGTTAGAGATTGCGGATATAACAAAAACATCTGTTTGTCCTTTGGCAAAGGTAATGAGGGCAGAATTGAAAAAGAGAAGAATTCAAAAGGTGAAAGTTCTTTTTTCAAGAGAGTTACCAATGAAACCTAAAAATTTAGAGAATAATAGAGAGAAGCAAAACAACGTGGGAAGTATATCTTTTGTACCATCTGTGGCAGGACTTATTATAGCCAGTGAAGTGATAAAAGATATAACAGCATTAAAGAACTTAGGAGGAAATTAATCATGAAAAAAATAGGAGTTTTTTATGGAACAACATCTGGAATAACAGCTGGAATAGTTGATGAGATAGAGTTTTATTTAAGAGGAGAGAACTACGAAGTATATGATGTAGCAAATGGAATTGAAGATATGGAAGGAATTGAAAATCTTATCTTAGTTTCACCTACATATGGGGTTGGAGAGTTACAAAAAGATTGGGAAAATGTATATGATGAGCTGAAAAATATGGATTTTTCAGGTAAAGTAGTAGGAATAGTGGGAGTAGGAAATCAATTTGCATTTGGAGAGTCATATGTTGGAGCTATGAGAAAGTTATATGATGCAGTGATAGCTAAAGGTGCTAAAGTTGTAGGGTTTACTTCAACAGAGGGGTATAGTTATGAGGAAACTGAATCGGTTATAGATAATAAGTTTGTAGGTCTTGCTCTGGATGAAAGTAATCAAGATAACGAGACACCAGATAGAATAAAAGCTTGGGTAGAAGAGATTAAACCTCTATTTAATTAAGGAAAAAATATGGAAAAATATAAGACATTGAATCAAAATGAAGTAAAAGAGCTATTGAAAAAAGAGAATACAATACTTTTAGATGTTAGAACAGAGGAGGAGTATTGGGATAAATCAGTGGAGAATAGCTTAAATATTCCCCTTCATGAATTGGAAGAAAGAGTCAGTGAGTTGGAGTTGAATAAGACATATATAACATTTTGCAGAAGTGGAGTTCGGTCTAAAACAGCTGCTTTAATCCTTTTGGAAGAGGGCTTTAAAAATGTATTTAATTCTCAAGAGGGAATATCAACTTGGAAATAAAAATTGACAAAATAATTTTCATATGTTACTATAATGAAAATAAAAAATTAAAGGAGAGTTCTAGTGAAGAAAGATCAAGTTATTTCAAATGATGTAAATAGACAACCCATCCCCCCTAGATAGGGATTTGTGTTTTAAGCATTAGTTTATGTTTAGATACAGATCCATTTTGTGTTACAAGTTGGATCTGTATCTAAGGGAAAATAACTTTTAAAAAGATTATTTTTATAGGATTCTTTTGATGAGGGTCACTTAGGTACAGTTGTACTTAGGTGGTCCTCTTTTATTTTTATTAAAAATTTGGGAGGAGTATAAGATGATAGGATTGGAAACGTTTATTACATTTGGAGCATATTTACTATTTTTAATAGGAGTAGGGGTTTATTTCTATGGAAAGACTTCTAACTCAGAGGACTACTTAATAGGTGGAAGAGGGGTTGGAAGTTGGGTAACAGCGTTATCGGCTCAAGCTAGTGATATGAGTGGATGGCTACTTATGGGATTACCTGGAGCAGTTTATCTATCTGGATTTGGACAAATCTGGGTTGTTATAGGTTTAACAGTGGGGACATATTTAAACTGGAAATTTGTAGCTCCAAAACTTAGAGTGGAAACAGAGATTGAGGATACACTAACTTTGCCAACTTTTTTAGAGAAAAAGTTAAAAGATGACAAAGGTACAATAAGAAAGATATTGGCCTTAGGAACGCTATTTTTCTTTACGATTTACTCATCATCAGGGCTAGTTGCAGCTGGAAAGTTATTTGAATCAATACTTGGAATCGATTATAAGGTGGCTGTAGTTATAGGAGCAGTAACAATAGTTGCGTACACATTTATGGGAGGATATTTAGCTTCATGTTGGACAGATTTTTTCCAAGGTGCTTTGATGTTTATAGCTATAATAGCAGTTCCTTTAGCTGCATATTACAAGATAGGAGATATGGAAACAGTTAAGCAAGGGATAGAGTTAAAAGGTATAACATTGAATATATTTAGTCAAAATGGAGAGAGTATAGGAATTTTAGGGATATTATCATCCTTAGCTTGGGGATTGGGATATTTTGGACAACCACATATTTTGGTTAGATTTATGAGTATAAATGATGTAAAAGAGTTAAAAAAATCTAGAAGAATAGCTATGATATGGGTTATTATCTCTCTAATTGGAGCTATTGCAATAGGACTTTTAGGAATACCACTGTTTAAAAATGTTGCAGAGTTAGGTGGAGATGCTGAAAAGATATTTATCTATATGATAAAAGAGCTATTTAATCCTTGGGTGGCTGGAATTTTATTAGCTGCAATTTTATCAGCTATAATGTCAACAATAGATTCACAGCTATTGGTATCATCAACTACTTTAACTGAGGATTTTTATAGATATATGAAAAAAGATGTTTCTGATAAAGAGATTATGTGGGTAGGAAGAGTATGTGTGATAGTTATAGCGCTACTTGCTCTACTGTTTGCATTGAATCAAAATGCTAAAGTATTGTCATTGGTGGCATATGCTTGGGGAGGGTTTGGAACAATATTTGGACCAGCTATACTATCTGTTCTTTACTTTAAAAATGTAAATAGTAAAAGTGTTCTAGCTGGAATTTTAGTTGGAATGTTTGTATTTTTAATGTGGAAAGTTATAGGATTAGATAGCTATATGTATGAGTTATTACCTGGATTTTTTAGTAATTTAATAACAGTTTATATAGCTGAAAAGGTATTTTATAAAAGGGCTATTGAGGCATAAAAAAAGGGGTACAAAATTATTTTGTACCCTTTTCTAAATTTAAAAGGTGAGCCTTTAAAACTAAACCATAGGCATAGCCTGTAAGTTTTCCATTGGACCCAATCACTCTATGACAGGGTATAACAATAGGGATGGGATTTTTATTATTAGCCATTCCAACGGCTCTACATGCTTTTGGATTGCCAATAGCAATAGCGATATCTTTATATGATTTAACCTCCCCATAGGGAATATCTAAAAGTGCATTCCAAACAGATTTTTGGAACTCTGTTCCAATGGGATCTATTTTAAAAGTAAATTTTTTTCTTTTGCCTTCTAAAAACTCATCAATCTCTTTAAATGCTTTTTCCAAAGTTTTTGTGAGTTTAAAAGTTCTACTTGAGGTAGGGTTATTGAGCTCAATTTTGATAACTTTATTATCGATCTCTTCAATTTTAAGTAGGCCAAATGGAGTATCAAAAATATAGAAATAACCAGAACAATCTTTTTTTAAACAACTCTTCAAATTTTTACCTCCTAAAAAAATACTATTTAGAGTATAGCATAGTTTTAAAAAGTAAACATAGTTTTTTTATTGAGAGTGATAAAATTTTAAAAATAGAGCTAAAGAGAAAGCTATTATAATAAAAACTAGAAATATATATTGGTATGCTATAAACTCCAAAAGAAGTCCAAATAAAAATAGACTAAGAGGAACGAGCAACTCTGCAATAAAATCCAATGAGGAAAAGAATTTTCCCAGATATTGTTCTGAGATTTTCTCTTGGAAGTAGGAATCTATAGGAATGTTAATGAAAGATAGGCTAAGCCCAAAAATAAAACTAAAAATATAGAGATAGATTTGAGAGATATCTTTTAAAACCAATATTCCAAAGGAAAAACCAACTATAAATATACCTATATTTAGCATAGATAGTAGTTTAAATCTAATAATTAACTTATCTGTTAAGTAACTACTAATAAGAACTCCTATGGTAACAATACTTCCAAGAGTTCCATAGATTTTTTCTAAATCGGTGGACAGAAGCAACTTAGGTAACAAAATTGGAAATATAGGACTCACAATAAAGTTAATAACTAAGGCCACTATAAATATCTTTAAGATATTTATATCAGCTCTTATAACACCGCTCATACTTTTAAAAGTTGACCTTAAAATATTTTTTTTAAAAGGTGAATGATCTTTCTTTTTTATAAAGAGATATTTTAGAGAACACTCAATTAGAGCGGATATAAAAAAACTAAATCCATTCACTATTAGAACCGCTTTTATTCCATAATTTAAAAATAAGAATGTACCAATAACAGGAGCAACTATACTAGCAGTAGCAGATAAAGAGGATTTCAAAGAGTTTATTTGCCCTAAGTTTTCATCTTTAAACAGTTGAGGGATAATAGCGGATAGGGAGGTGGAGAGAATCCGGTATACAAAACTAGTGAGAATTTGAATAAGCAGTATTATTTTAATATCATCCTCATCACCATTGAAGAAAAAAGAGGAGGAGATTAAAATAAGAGCTGAAAGCATATCACAGGTTACAAGTATATACTTTTTATTATAATTATCAGCCAAATATCCTGAAAATAGGAGAGCAACCATTCCAAAATATATACCTATGGCATAAACTGAACCCATCTTAGCAGTAGAACCCGTTATTTTTAATATATATAGTGGCATAGATATGGACTGAATAGATGAGCCAAACTTTGAAATCATAATTCCAAATAGAATAAGTTTAGAAATAAGTATTTTAATCACTCTCCTCAAAAATAAAATTTTTGACTTTAAATTTTATCAAAACATCACTATAGTTAATGTAACAGATTTTTTTTGTAAAAAAATATTTAAAAAAAAATAAATATAGTTGTTATTTAATAATTATCTTCCTTTAGAAGAAAAAAGAGAGAAAAATGTAAAAAAATATAATCAAAAATAACTAAAAATATAATTAAAAATATATAAATATGATATAATTTTCATGTTATGGTTTTTTAATTAAAAGGGAATTAAGTGAAAATCTTAAACGGTCACGCCACTGTGAAATGGACGAAAATAGATAAACCACTGGGGAACTGGGAAGGGCTATTGGAGGATGAAGTTGAGTCAGGATACCTGCCATAAAAATAAACTGCGAGTGACAGAATGGGAGGATTAAATCAATGAAAAAAAGGTTTTTAATTGCAGGAGTAATTCTTGCATCTAGTTTTGCAATGGGGCAAGAGAAGGTTGTAAAATTGGAGGAAAGTGTTATTACCAGTGAAAATACAGAGACAACAATAGCGGATATACCTAAAAATGTAACTGTTTTAACTGGAGAGGAGATATCTCAAAGAGGAGCTAAGACAGTGGCAGAGGCTTTGAGATTAGTTTCAAGTGTGGTAGTAAAAGAGATGGGTGGAACAGATGCAGCCTTTGATATTAGAGGTCAAGGAGCTACAGCTAAATCAAATGTTATAGTTCTAGTTGATGGAGCGCCGATTAATACAATCGATCTATCGGGATATCAAACAAGTAATATACCTGTGGACACTATTGAAAGAATTGAGGTAATTCCATCTGGAGGATCAGTTCTATATGGAGATGGAGCTATTGGTGGAACAATAAATATCATCACTAAAGCTCCCGAAGATAAAAAAAATTATGGAAATCTTAGTAGTGAATTAGGTTCATATGGATTAAAAAAACAGCAAGTTACATATGGAACTAAAATAGGAGAAAAACTTTTAGTTGAAGTGGATTATTTAAAAAGAGATAAGGATGGTTATAGAGACTACTCAAAGGATAATTTAGAAAGTTTTGGATTTAGAAGTAGATATAAACTTGACGATGGAGAATTAAAATTTAAATATAACTACTCTAAAAACAAGTTTAAAGCTCCAGGGTCATTGACTAAAGAGGAAGTTGATGAGGATAGAACTCAATCCAGTTCAAAAGCATGGAGAGTGGATGGAAAAACTGAGAAGAATAACTTTGTGGGAGATTATATATATAATATAAACTCAGATTTAGAGTTTAAACTATTAGGGACATATACTCATGAAAGATACTCTTCAAATGGAAGCAACTATAAAACAGATACCCAATACTTAAAACCACAGTTAAGATACTCATACTTAAATGATAGTTATGTTGTTTTGGGTGGAGATATCTATAGTGGTGAAACAAAAAGTTACTCCTCTTATGGAGATTCTAAAGCTAAAAAGAACTCTTTAGGTGGATTTTTAATAAATAGTTATACAATTGATAAGTTTAAATTTACTCAGGGATATAGAAGGCAAAACATTGAATATAAAGGAAAAAATAAAAGTTTTTCAGAGAAAAAGTTTAAAGAGGATGCAATAGAATTAACAGGAAGCTACTTATATTCAGATTCAGGAGCTACATATATAAGTTATACAAAAGGGTTTAGAACACCAAACACAGATGAGATAAATTTTTGGGATGGAGAGTTGAAACCCCAAAAAACAGAGACTTATGAGATAGGAATAAAGGATTTTATAGGAAATACTTATGTTTCAACATCAATATTCTATATAGAAACTGAAAATGAGATTTTCTATGGAGTAAATAAAAATGATGAGTCATATAAAAATAGAAATTTAGATGGAACAAGTAAAAGAAAAGGTGTGGAGTTTTCTTTAGAGCATTACTTTGATAAGTTAACAGTTTCAGAATCAATAACTTATATGAAAACAGAGTTTAAAGAGGGAAAAGATATTCCAGGTATTCCAAATGTAAAGGGGATATTAAACTTTAATTATAGATTCAATGAAAAGTTAAGTTTCAATAACTCTTGGGAATATTATGGAAAAGCTTTTGCAAATGGAGATGAAAAGAGTGTAGGTAAAAAAGTGGATGACTATATCCTATCAGGATTATCTATTGTATATGATTTCCAAGATGGATTAGTTATAAATGCGGGAATAAATAATCTATTTAATGAAAAATACTATGATTATGTGGGTGGAGTAGATTTGGATAGATACTACTACCCAGCACCAGAAAGAAATTATTATATAGGATTCAAATATAGTTTTTAATTAAAAAATACTTCTCTCAATATATAAATATATGAGGGGAGTATTTTTTTATATGTGCTATAATAAAAATAGATTTTTGTTAAAAGAGGTGGGCAAGTGTTAAAAAAAATATTTATATTAAATATAGTTGTATTTTCAATGGGATATTCAAGAGAGGTAACAGATGGGATAGGAAGAGTTATTGAAATTCCAGAGAAAGTGGAGAGGGTTATTTCAACAGTTCCATCTAATACAGAGATAATTGTAGATATGGGATTAATTGATGTTTTAGTGGGAGTGGATACATATTCTGAAAAAATATCTAAAGAGTTACAAGGGAAAGGGATTTTAAATACAGATAGATTAAATGAGGAAAAAATAATGGAGTTGATGCCTGACTTGGTTATAACATCTCAACATAGTCTATCCAAAGGGGCTGATAGCCTAAAGGTATTTGATGAAGTAGGGATACCTGTGTATGTGATAAAAAATCCTAAAACCTTAGAGGGAGTTAAAGAATCTATAGATGAGATTGGAAATCTTCTAAATCAAAGAGAAAAAAGTGATAGATTAAAGGATAACTATATAAAAAAATTGGGAAAGTTAGTGTCTAAAGAGCAATCAAAGAAAAAAAGAGTATATTTTGAAATTTTAAATAATCCTATATATACAACTGGAGATAACACTTTTTTAAATGATGTACTGGAAAATGCCGGTGGAGAAAATATATTTAAAGATGGTGATGGATGGATATCCCCAACTTTAGAGTCTATTATAGAGAGAAATCCTGAATATATATTTGTGGGTGAAGATAGAAAAGAGAGTGTTGAAGATATAAAAAGAAGAGTTGAGTGGCAAGATATAGATGCCATAAAAAATGGGAATGTATACTTTGTAGATGAGGGAATCAATAGACCCTCACCAAGAGTTATAAAAGCGTTAGAAGAGATAAAGGAAGTGCTTTCAAATGATAAGTTTTAGTTTTGTTCCTAAAAATGGAGAGGAAGAAAGTTTTTTAGAGATATACAAAGAGTTAGAAAAAGATGGAATAACAGGGGTGGAAACTATAATAGGAGACCATCTACCCATAGAAAGTTATGGTAAGTATCCAATAAAAGGGGTACATTTATTATACTATCCAACGTGGTTGGAATTTTGGAAAGAGGAGAAAGAGAAGATTCAAGAGGATTTTTTCAATGAAGAGGGAGTGATGAACTACTATCGTTCTTTAGAGAAGGAGATTCTATTAGAAACTTTTAAAAAACAATTTGAAAGTGCTAAATTGGTGAAAGCAAAATACTTGGTCTTTCATGTGTCCCATGTCAGACCTAAAGATATATTTACATTTGATTTTGAATATACCTCTAAAGAGGTATTGGATGAAACATTAAAGATAGTGAATGAGGTCTTTAAAGGAGAGGGACCGTTACTTCTTTTTGAAAATTTACCATGGCCTGGGTTGACTTTAAAAAATTATGAATTGGCAAAATATTTTTTTGAAAGAGTGGAGTATAAAAATAAGGGTTTTTTGCTAGATCTATCCCATATAGTTTGTACAGAGAAAAATATAAAAAACTTTCAAGATACAGACAGATATATAGTAAATAAAATTAGAGACTTAAAGGAGTTAAATAGATTCATATATGGTGTTCATGTGAATGGAATAGAGTTTAAAAGATACCTGGAGAGAGATTTTTCAAAAGAGATAGAGAAGTGGAAAAAAGGGGACAGAGGTCAAAAGTTTAAAGTGGAGTTAGAACATATGAAAAATCTTGATCCACATAGAGTTTATAGAGGGGATTTAAAGTCTATATTCAATGAGCTTCCAAATTTAAAATATATAAATTTTGAGTTGAATTTTTCATCTTTTGAAAATTTAAAAGAAGTGGTTAAAGAACAATTAAATTATGTAAAATAAATTCTTAAAAGGTAAAAAATGTGATATACTCTATATTATAGAATGTTAAGATTTTCGCGGGAGGATATATGACACAAGGAAATTTAGATATAGATAAGAATATAGATGAAACAGCATTACAAGAGAGTGTAGAGATACAGGAGGAAGTGGTATCAGACCCAAATAGATTGTATAATATTTTGGGGGTAATGTTTGAAACTACTAAAAAGAGATATAGTTTTGAGATAGTTGATGATGTAGAGTATAAAAAAGGTGATAAGGTAATAGTTGATACTATCAGAGGAAAAGAGATTGGTGTTGTTTATGGAGGACCTATGCAGCTACCAGAGAGAGTATTGGTATTGCCATTAAAGCCTGTTATAAAAAAAGCTAGTGAAGATGAAATCAAAAAGTATGAACTACTTCGTCAAGAGGCTAAAGAGGCATTTAAGGTGTGTAAAGAGAGAATTATTCACCATAAATTACCAATGAAACTGATAGAGACAGAGTACACATTTGATAAAACAAAATTGATATTCTACTTTACAGCAGAGGGTAGGATTGATTTTAGAGATTTAGTAAAAGATTTGGCTAATATATTTAAACTTAGAATAGAGTTAAGACAGATTGGTGTTAGAGATGAGGCAAGAATTCTTGGAAACATTGGAGTATGTGGTAAAGAGCTTTGTTGTAGAACATTTATAAATAAATTTGATTCAGTCTCTATTAAAATGGCAAGAGATCAAGGATTAGTAATAAATCCAACTAAAATATCTGGAGTATGTGGAAGATTACTGTGCTGTATAAACTATGAGTATAAACAGTATGAAGAAGCTCTAAGAATCTATCCAGCTGTAAATCAATTGGTTAAAACTCCAAAGGGAGAGGGAAAAGTTACAAGTATAAGCCCTCTAAATGGATTTTTATATGTGGATGTTGAAGGAAAAGGAATCATGAAAGTATTTATTGATGAGATAAAGTTCAACAAAAAAGAGGCTAAAAAGTTACAAAACGTTTTATCAACAGAGGAGTTACAACATAAGGTTTTAGAAAAGGAGTAATATAGAAGAGATGATTTTTGAAAATGAAGATATAGCTAATATTTGTGAAGGGTATACCTTAATTCAAAAAAAAGATGGATTTAGATTTGGGACAGATGCAGTTTTATTAGCTAATTTTTTCGATGGAAAGAAAAATGCTAAAGTTCTGGAAATAGGGACAGGAAATGGTATAATACCAGTATTATTGTGTGCTAAAGATAAGATATCTAAGATAAAAGCAGTGGAAATACAAAAAGAGATTGCAGAGTTAGCGATTAGAAATATTAAGAGAAATAGTTTAGAAGATAAAGTGGAGATTGTAAATACGGATATTAAAGATATCCAAGAGGGAAATACCTATGACTATATAATTTCAAATCCACCATACATGGTATTAGATGGAAAAGAGATTAATGACAAGGATATAAAAAGTATAGCTAGACATGAGATTAAGCTCAATTTAAGGGAGTTTGTAGCAAATGCTAAAAGGTTATTAAAACCGAGAGGTGAACTTTTTATGGTTCATAAAAGTTATAGATTTTTAGAGATCTCTGAGGAACTTGCAAAATGTGGATTTTCAATTAAAAGAGTAAAGTTTGTTCACTATTCTAGAGAGAAAGATTCAAGTATTGTTTTAATTGAAGCTAGTAAAGGGCGAAAAAACATATTAAAAATTGAGACTCCAATTTTTTTAAACGATAACTAAGAGATACTTTAAGGGAGAGGAGTTACCTCTCCCTATTTTAATGGAGGTGTCATAAGTGTTTAAATTAAATTCAAAATATATTCCAACTGGGGATCAACCAGAAGCTATTAAAAATCTAGTTAAAGGTTTGCAAGAGGGCGTGAAAGATCAAACACTACTAGGTGTAACAGGATCAGGAAAAACATTTACCATAGCCAATATAATAAAGGAGAGCGGAAGACCAGCTTTGATATTAGCCCCCAATAAAACTTTGGCAGCTCAACTATTCTCAGAATACAGAAGTTTTTTTCCAGAAAATGCTGTGGAATACTTTGTATCCTACTATGACTACTATCAACCAGAGGCTTATATAGCTACAACGGACACATACATAGAGAAGGATTCGTCAATTAATGACGAGATTGACAAGTTTAGAAATGCAGCTACAGCCGCTTTAATAAATAGAAAGGATGTTATAATAGTAGCTTCAGTATCAGCTATATATGGACTAGGATCACCTGAGACATATAAAAATTTAACAATAGCAATAGATAAAAAGACAGGATATAGCAGAAAAAAACTTATATCAAAATTAATAGAATTAAGATATGAAAGAAATGATATTGCATTTGAAAGGGGAAAGTTTAGAGTTAAAGGTGATGTGGTGGATATATACCCCTCATATATGGAAAATGGTTATAGAATAGAGTTCTGGGGAGATGATATTGAGGAGATATCAGAGATAAATACATTGACAGGACAAAAGGTAAAAAAAGATATAGAGAGAGTGGCAATCTCTCCAGCAACTCACTATGTAACAGAGGAGGGAGAACAGGAGAGAATCATAGAGGAGATAAAAAAGGACTTAAAGAAAGAGGTTAAGGACTTTGAAGATAGAGGTAAGCTTTTGGAAGCTCAAAGGCTTAAACAAAGAACAGAGTACGATTTGGAAATGATAAGAGAGGTCGGTTATTGTAAGGGTATTGAAAACTATTCCAGATATTTGACTCATAAGAATCCAGGTGATAAACCAGATACTTTAATGGATTATTTTCCTAAGGATTTTGTTGTTTATATAGATGAGTCCCATATAGGTGTTTCTCAAATAAGGGGTATGTACAATGGGGATAGAGCAAGAAAAACAGCTCTTGTTGAGAATGGTTTTAGATTGAAGTCCGCTTTGGATAATAGACCCTTAACCTTTGAAGAGTTTAGAGAGAACTGTAACCAAACAATCTTTGTTTCAGCTACACCTGGAGATTTTGAAATAGAAAAATCCAATGGGCATATAGCGGAACAGCTAATTAGACCTACTGGAATACTAGACCCTATTATAGAGGTAAGAGAAACTAAAAATCAGGTAGATGATCTATTGGAAGAGATTAGAAAAAATGCGTTGAAAAAAGAGAGAGTTTTAGTGACAACATTGACTAAAAAAATGGCAGAGGAGTTAACAGAGTACTATTTAACTCTTGGGGTTAAAGTGAAGTATATGCACTCAGATATAGATACATTGGAAAGAATTGAAATTATAAAAGGGTTAAGAAAAGGTGAGTTCGATGTTTTAATAGGAATAAATCTATTGAGAGAGGGACTTGATATTCCAGAGGTATCTCTTGTAGCAATACTAGAAGCGGACAAAGAGGGGTTTTTAAGAAGTAAAAGATCTCTGGTTCAAACTATTGGAAGAGCTGCTAGAAATGTTGAAGGAAGAGTAATTCTATATGGAGATACAATGACAGATTCCATGAAATATGCCATAGAGGAAACAAATAGAAGAAGAGAAAAACAGAATAGATATAATATTTCAAATGGAATAGAACCTAAAACAATATATAGAGAGGTATCTGAATCTGTATTTACTTGGGAAGTGGAAGAGGAAAATATTATAGAAGCTAAACATTTTACAAGTAAAGAGGATATTGAAAAAGAGATCAATAAATTATTAAAAGATATAAAGAGATTGTCAGAGGAGTTAGACTTTGAAAAAGCTATAGAGAAAAGAGATGAGATGAACAAATTAAAACTGATGCTTTTAGAGATGTAGGAGTGGTTTATGAGTGAAAAAATATATAGTGTAACAGAGTTTAATAAAATGGTAAAAGGATATATTGATGAAAATCCAAATTTTCAAGAGTTTTTTCTAAAAGGTGAACTTTCAGGTGTAACATATTATAAAAGTGGGCATCTCTATTTTACATTAAAAGATAGTAAGAGTCAGATAAAATGTGCAGCTTTTAATTATAAATTTAAAAGAATACCTGAGGACTTAAAAGAGGGAGACTCTATAAAAATATTTGGAGATGTTGGGTTCTATGAAGCCAGAGGTGATTTCCAAGTCCTAGTGAGGCATGTCCAAAAAGAGGATAAGTTGGGAGAGATGTTCGCTAATTTAGAGAGATTAAAAAGAGAATTAGAAAAAGAGGGGCTATTTTCTCCACTGTTCAAAAAGCCTTTGCCTAGATATCCAAAGGCAATTGGAGTTGTAACAGCATATACAGGAGCGGCATTTCATGATATAGTAAATACAACTAGAAAAAGATTCCCAAATGTTGATATCTATATATACTCCGCTAAGGTTCAAGGAGTTGGAGCAAAAGAGGAGATTGTAAAGGGAATAGAAGTTTTAAATAGAGTTCCAGAGGTAGATTTGATAATAGCAGGTCGTGGTGGTGGAAGTGTTGAGGACCTATGGGCTTTTAATGAAGAGGTTGTGGCTAGAGCTTTTTTTCAAAGTGAAAAACCAATAATCTCAGCAGTTGGACACGAGATAGATAATCTATTATCAGATTTGGTTGCAGATGTGAGAGCAGCAACTCCAACTCAAGCAATAGAGATAGCTATACCTGTAAAAAAGGAGATTGAGACACAGTTAATAGAAAAAGAAATAAAGCTAAAAAATAGTATTAATAGATTGATAAAAGATAAACAAAACCAACTTAATCAATTGAAAGAAAATTATGTTTTAAAAAACTTTCTAAAAACAATAGAGGAAAAAAATCATGAACTACTTCTAAAAGAGGATAAACTTAATGAGAGTATAAGAAGAATCTTTAAAGATAAAAAACATGAGTTGGAGATTAGAACTGAAAAGTTAATAGCATTAAATCCTTTGGAGATCTTAAAAAGAGGTTACAGTGTAACTAAGAAGGAGCAGAGTATAGTAAAAAGTTGTGCTCAAATAAAAGTTGGAGATCAAATTGAAACAATATTAAAAGATGGGAAAATAATTAGTAAGGTAGAGGAGATAAATTAAAATGAAAAAAATAGTGGGAATTTTATTTCTATTTTTAAGTCTTGTGGCTTTAAGTGATCAAAGACCACAATATATCCAGAGTTTAGAGAGTCAAATAGCGAGAGAGGATGATAGAGATAAGGCAGCAGTGCTACTAAAGGAGTATGAAAGATACTTTAAAAGTTATATAGACTCTATAAGTGGTGATGAAAATCAAGTTTTTTATCTGGGAGACCAGTATTTTAGAAATAGAAAATATGAGAGAGCGGCACAAATTTTTAGTAGTAATATAGATAGTTCAAGAAATCTATTTGGAGCTGCAACAAGTTACAGATTTATAGGTGACTACAATAAGGCAGTGGATTTTTATAGCGTGGCAATCAGTGTAGAACCAACTATGAAAGAGGCTTATTTGGGAAGAGGGTTGGCTTATAGAAATTTAGGAAGATACAATAAAGCTGTGGATGATATCCAGATTTATATGAATTATTCTCCAAGTGTAGAGGGTTTTTTAGCTCTAGGAGATATCTATTTGGCAGAGAAAAAAATTGAAAGAGCAAGAGAAGTTTTACAGGAAGGAAGAAGACTATATCCACAATCAAAAGAGATTAGCAACATGTTAACATCTACATATTCTAGATAGAAGAGGTGGAAGATGGAGTGGTATCGATTAAAATTAATAGGTTTAAAAAATAGTAAGATTAGAGTTTTAATGGAAAATTGTAAAAGATACAAGGAAATTTTTGAAAAATTAGAAGAACTTACAAATACCTTAAATTTAACTACAGATGATACCCAATTAATTTTGAATTCAAAAAACTGTGAAAAATATTTGGAGGTTATGGATTATTTAGAAAATAATGGAATAGGACTTATAGATATGAATGACTATAGATATTCTGAAAGTTTGAAAAATATCACAAAACCTCCACTTTTTCTTTTTTATAAAGGAAATGTAGAACTTTTAAATAAAAAGAGAGTAATAGGAGTAGTAGGAACAAGAAGAGCTACTAAATATGGAGAACTAGGTTGTGAAAGAGTGATTAAAAATCTCGTAGATGGAGGAGTTGTTGTTGTCAGTGGATTGGCTTTAGGAATAGATTCTATTGCACATACAGAAACTCTAAAATTAAAAGGGAGTACCATAGCAGTTTTAGGTTGTGGTATAGATGTATACTATCCACAAACAAATATAGGTATCAGAAAAGAGATTGAAAAATATGGGTTGGTAATTTCAGAGTTCCCATTGGGAATGAGACCTATTCCTAAAAATTTCCCAATAAGAAATAGAATAATAGCTGGATTATCTAAGGGAATAGCTGTTATTGAAAGTAGTTTAAAAGGGGGAAGTCTAATAACAGCAAACCTCTCTTTAGATGAGGGAAGAGATGTTTTTGCTATCCCAGGGGATATAACATATCCTCTATCCCAAGGTTGTAATGAACTCATAAAATCATCTCAAGCAAAACTTATAACATCGGGAGATGATATTTTAAAGGAGTATGGTTGGGATAAAAAAAATGAAAAAGGTGAAAACTTTAATAGATTAATAGGAATAAAACTAGAGATATATAGTGTATTAAAAACGAAAATGCATCTAGAGGAAATAAAACAGAAAATCACTTGTGATACGAATGAACTATTGAGTAATTTAATGGAGTTAGAAATAGAGGGATATATTCAAAGCCTGCCAGGTGGAAACTATAGAAGGCGTTTGTAAATAGGAAACTTAATGACCTTAGTTGATTTTTTTAACAATTTCTAATATAATTAAGAGCGAATAATGTATATAGAGAAAAAATTAGGGGTGAAAGCAGTGGCGAAAAAAAATTTAGTAATAGTAGAATCACCTGCAAAAGCGAAAACAATTGAAAAAATATTGGGGAATAATTTTCATGTTACAGCTTCTTTTGGACATGTAAGAGATTTACCTAAAAGTAAAATAGGAGTGGATGTAGCAGATGATTTTAAACCTAGCTATTCTACGATAAGAGGAAAAGGGGATGTAATAAAAACTTTAAAGGATTTAGCAAAAAAATCAAATAAAGTATACTTGGCATCAGACCCGGATAGAGAAGGAGAAGCTATTGCGTGGCACATAGCTCAAACATTAAAATTAGATGAAAATGAAGCTAATAGAATAGAGTTTAATGAGATAACAAATGGAGCAATAAGAGAGGCTATAAAAAATCCAAGAAAAGTTGATATAAATAGAGTGAATGCTCAACAAGCAAGAAGGATTTTAGATAGATTGGTAGGATATGAGATAAGTCCGCTTCTATGGAAGTCAATCTCTTCAAATACCAGTGCTGGAAGAGTGCAATCAGTTGCTTTAAAATTAATATGTGATTTAGAGGATAAGATTACAAAATTTATTCCTGAAAAATTTTGGGATATAAAAGGTGAGTTTGAAAATAAAATGAACCTTTCTCTTTATAAAATAGAGGGAAAAAGATTTGAAAGAGTAACTGATGAGGATATTGTAAAAAATATACAGCTGACTTTAAACTCAGAGTATGCAGTTATAAATTCAAAGGTATCTAAAAAGACTAAGAACCCTCCATTACCACTAAAAACAAGTACATTACAGCAACTTTCTTCATCTTATTTAGGATTTTCTGCATCGAAAACTATGTCAGTAGCTCAAGGACTATATGAGGGTGTAAGTATAGATGGAAACCAAAAAGGTTTGATTACCTATATGAGAACAGACTCTACAAGAATATCAGATGAAGCAAAAGATATGGCAAAAAGCTATATTTTAGAAAATTTTGGAAAAGAGTATTTAGGTAAAGAGGGAGCTAAAAAGAAAAAAGATGAAAAGATACAGGATGCCCATGAAGCGGTTAGACCAACTGATATCTATTTAGAGCCAGATAAAATAAAAAAGGATTTAGCACCAGATCAATATAAACTTTATAAACTTATATGGGAAAGATTTATGATATCTCAACTTGCTCCTATGCAGTATGAGCAATTTGAAATAATCTTAGAAAATGGAGATTATCAGTTTAGAGGTACATTAAATAAGATAACTTTTGATGGATACTATAAAGTTTTTAAAGATGAAGAGGATCTTCCACTGGGAGAGTTCCCTTCAATAAATGAGGGAGATTTCCTAAAACTAAAAAAATTGAACATAAAGGAGGATTGGACAAAACCACCTTCAAGATTGACAGAGTCCTCTTTAGTAAAAAAATTAGAGGCTGATGGAATAGGTAGACCATCTACATATGCTTCAATAATAGAGACTTTAAAAAAGAGAGAGTATGTTGTAATTGAAGGAAAAAGTTTTGTTCCAACAGAGCTAGGATATGAGATAAAATCAATTCTAGAAAAAAACTTTAAAGATATAATGGATGTTAAATTTACAGCCTCATTAGAGGATGGCTTGGACTTAGTTGAAGAGGGAGAAAGAGATTGGATTGAGATACTAAAAGATTTCTACTCAAAACTTTCAAGGGATTTAGAACTATATAAAGTTAAGGTAGAGGAGGAATCTAGTAGAATTATAATGTCAGATGTTCCATGTCCATGTGGAACTGGAAATATGATTATGAAAAATGGTAGATTCGGAAGATACCTTTGTTGTACAGATGAAAATTGTAAAGAAAAATACTCTTTAAAAGGGATTGATATACCGTTAGAGGATATAAAAAATGGAAGTATAAAAGTTAGAGAGTTATTGGAAGAGCAATTGAGAGTTAAGCAAGGAAAGTTGACAGATGTATTTTTAAGTAATGGAAGCAGACTTCTTCTAAAACTAGGACGTTTTGGTAGTTACTTAGAGAGTGAAAACTTCAAAGAGGATAATGAGAGAGTATCTTTACCTGGAGAGGTGAAAAAACTCCTTATGAATGGTACAATAGAAGAGAAAAATGGAATCGTTCAGTTAAAATGGATAATGGATAAAATCCAAAAGGAAGAGGATGAGATTCTAAAAAATGCTGGAAATTGTGAAAAGTGTGGAAGACCATTTAAAATTGGAAGAGGTAGATGGGGTAAATTCCTAGCTTGTACTGGGTATCCAGAGTGTAAAAATATAAAAAAATTGGAAAAAGAAAAAAAAGATTAGTTAAAAGGACTCGCCTTTTTAGGCGAGGCTTTTGTATGTATAAAAAAAGGAGAACAGATGATAAATAAAGAGGTTATAGTAATAGGAGCTGGATTGGCTGGTTCAGAGGCAGCTTATCAATTGGCAAAAAATGGAGTGAAAGTTAAATTGTATGAGATGAGACCTAAAGTTTCAACAGAAGCTCATAAAAGTGATAAGTTTGCAGAATTAGTATGCAGTAACTCTTTAGGTGGAGACCATTTAGGAAATGCATCAGGATTGATGAAAGAGGAACTTAGAAGAATGGGATCGCTACTTATTGAGATAGCAGATGAAGTAAAAGTTCCAGCAGGACAGGCTTTAGCCGTAGATAGAGAGGGATTTTCAGAAAAAGTTACAAAGATATTACACTCTATGGAAAATATAGAGATAATAAATGACGAACTGAAAGAGATACCAAAAGATAAGATAGTTGTAGTAGCTAGTGGACCATTGACATCAGAGGATCTATCAAAAAATATAGGGGAGTTACTGGAGCAAGATTATCTATATTTCTATGATGCAGCAGCTCCAATTGTAACTTTAGAATCAATAGATAAAAATAAAGTATATTTTCAATCGAGATATGATAAAGGGGATGGAGAGTATATAAACTGTCCTATGAATAAAGAGGAGTATGAAGCTTTTTATGAAGCTCTAATATCAGCTGAAAGAGCACCTTTGAAAAAATTTGAAGAGGAAAAGTTATTTGAAGCTTGTATGCCTGTAGAAAGAATAGCTCAAAGAGGATTTAAAACTCTACTATTTGGACCACTAAAACCAAAGGGATTAGTTAATCCTAGAACAGAGAAAGAGGATTTTGCTGTAGTTCAATTAAGACAGGATGATAAAGATGGAAAGCTATATAATTTGGTAGGGTTCCAAACAAACTTAAAGTGGGGAGAGCAAAAAAGAGTTTTCTCTATGATTCCAGGACTTGAAAATGCAGAGTTTGTAAGATATGGAGTTATGCATAGAAATACATTTATAAATTCAACAAAACTATTGACACCTGCTTTGAATTTAAAAAATAATGAGGATATATACTTTGCTGGACAGATAACAGGTGGAGAGGGATATGTATGTGCTATTGCTACAGGATTAATGGCTGCAACAAATATTCTTAGAAAAATGGATGGGAAAGAACCTCTGGTACTAGATGATAGAAGTTCTATTGGAGCGATTATAAAATATATAACAGAGGAAAAGAAAAATTTCCAACCAATGGGACCAAATTTTGGTGTTATAAAATCTTTAGATGAAAGAATTAGAGATAAAAAAGAGAAGTATAATAAAATATCTAAAATAGCTTTGGACTATTTAGATGAAAAGTTAAGTCAAGAGAAGTAAAAGGAGTTTGGGATGGGTACTCTTAATTTATTAGGGGATATAAAGGAGTTTTTATATCACTGTGAATTTGCTAAAGGAAAAAGCTTAAATACAATAAAATCATTACGAATAGATCTGTATAGATTTAATG
>Charlie_p2__coassemble_1245_pt1 | contig 28227 bp, 38 predicted proteins | sample Charlie_p2__metabat2_low_PE_014 | metagenome-assembled genome bin Charlie_p2
ATCATCTCAGCATAATATCCAGTAATATTTACATTGGCACTCATTGCTGGGGGCATAAATATCTCACTACTTTTAGTAGCCAATGAGTAGTTTCTATTATCAACAGATGTCATATAGCTATACACAACTTTATTTTTATCTTTTAATGAAGTTAATTTTTCATATGAATCTTTTTTTACTAAAACATCATCCTCTATTCTAACTCCACCAAATCCAGGAAGATAAATTCCAGGCTCTATTGTTATTATCATCCCCTCTTTTAATACCTTATTCTCAGCTTTAAAAGAAACTCCTGGATACTCATGTATCTGAAGACCTATACCATGTCCTAAACCATGTCCAAAGTATTCCCCATATCCTTTTTCCTTTATAAAGTCTCTAGCTACAGCATCTAGCTCATGAACTGACATTCCAGCTTTTATCGCTCTTATCGCTCTTTCATTTGCTTCTTTTACAATATTATATATTTCTAAATGTTTTTCTGTTGGATTATCTCCCACATAAAATGTTCTTGTTATATCAGAGGCATACCCTTTATAAAAACATCCATAATCTATTGTTAAAAATCCCTCTTCAATCTCTTTATCACTTGCTACTCCATGAGGTAAAGCTGATCTTTCATTAGAAGCTACAATAAGGTCAAAGGATGGTTTTGATGCTCCTAATTTTCTCATTTGATACTCTAATTCAGCTGCAATCTCACTCTCTTTCACTCCAATTTTAATCTTAGGAAGAGTTAACTCTAAGGCTTTTTCAGCTATTTTTATCGATTTTTTTATTATTTCAATCTCCTCTTCAGATTTTATCTCTCTTATTTTTGTAAAGCTATCGTCTAGATAGATATACTCCACTTGTGGGAAATTCTCTTCAAAAAGTTTAAATTGATCCAGTGTTACATTTTGATTTTCTATCGCCAGTTTTTTTATATTGAACTCTCTCAATAGTTCACCAATTTTTTTCATTGTTGATATGTTTTCACAGATTAATTCAAATCCATGTTTTTCAACCTGTTCTTTACCTTGAGAAACATATCTAAAATCTGTTATAAAAAATTTTTTATCTCCTATAACTAACGCTGTTCCTGTTGTTCCTGTAAAGCCAGTGAAGTATCTCACATTCAGTAAATTGGTAATTAAAACTGCCTCTACATTTTTCTCTTTCATCAACTCTTTTAACTTCATAAACTGCCCCCTTTAAAATATTATTTTACCTCCACCAATAACCAATTTATCGCTATACAATACCAAATGCTGCCCCTTGGCATTCTGTGGATTTTCCTCTTCATATTCAAAGTATATCTTGCCATTCTCTTCAAACACTTTACCATAAAAACCTAAACTTGAAAACCTCGGTTTTGCTAATACCCTCATCTTTATCAGTATTTCAAAGGGAATATGAGTTTTAAAATCTTTCAATTCAACTCTTTTTCTATACAGTTCAATATAATCACCTAAAACTATCTCATTTTTTTCTGGAATAATATCCACTATAAAATATATTTTAGAGAATAGAACCCCTAAACCTCTTCTTTGCCCTATCGTATAAAGTTGATAGCCCTGATGTTCTCCCAAAATTTTTCCATCTTTATCTATAAAATTTCCAGGTATTATTTTTTCACCTAAATTTTTTTTCAAAAACTCCAAATATCCCTCTTTAGCAAAACATATTCCTTGGCTATCCTTTTTATCAAAAACTTTTATACCATAATTTTTAGCTTTTTCTCTAACTATGTTTTTTTCATACTTCGCCAATGGAAAAATCATTCTCTCTATTATTTCTGGCTCTATTCTATATAGCATATATCCCTGATCTTTTCTAATATCCTTTGGTCTTTCAAAGAGATATTTCTTAAATTTATTCTCCTTACTCACTTGACAGTAGTGTCCAGTACCTATATAGTAGGCGTCTTTTTTATCCGCTATCTCTATAAGTTTTTTCACCTTTATTATCTCATCACAAACTACACAAGGAGATGGTGTCATTCCATTTGAATACTCATCAATAAAGTATTTCACAATTTTTTCTTTAAATTCATCCACAATATCCAATACAATATGTTCTATCTTCAGTTCCTTTGCTAAAGCTATAGCATCCTTTAAATCTTTTGATTCCCTTTGCTCTTCGCTCACCACTAAAGTAACTCCAATTACTTCAAACCCATCCTCTTTTAACATATATGCTGAAGTTGAAGAATCCACTCCACCACTTAATCCTAACACTATTCTTTTTTTATTCATAATCTCCTCTATTTTTTTGCTATATGTATTGATCCTATATTATATTTTTTTATTTCATCTCCTACAAATACCTCTAAAGTTCCATCACTTAAGATATCTCCAGCGATACCACTCTCTTTTCTATCAAATGTTACAACCTCAATTCTTTTTCCATATAGGTAGTTAACTCTATTTATTTTTTCCAGAATCTCTTTCCAATTACCATCTTTAAACTCTTTAAAATTACAATAAAAATCCTCTACTACAGTTAATATAAGTTTTTCTAAATCATATATTTTTCCAGTTTTTTCTCTCAATGATATAGCGATATTTTTAGCTTCTTCTAAATTTAAGTTATTTACATTTAATCCAATACCTATTATATAGTTATCACCAATTTTTTCTACCAATATACCACTTATTTTTTTCTCATCTAAAAATAGATCATTTGTCCATTTAAATCTATAATCTAAATCCTCAATTTTTTTTAGGGAGTATAAAAGTGAGTATCCCACTAGAAGAGGCAGTTTCATATACTCCTCTTCCGGTATCTCCAAATCATGTTTTAGTACAAAAGAAAATAGGGCTGCACCCTCAGTTGAAACCCATTTATTTCCTCTTCTTCCTCTTCCCAATGTTTGAATCTTGGCTATAGCTAAATCTTTCTCCATCACATCTTTTTTTTCTCTTAAAAACTTATTTGTAGAATCTATCTCATCAAATCTATATATTCTCATTCTCTCTCCTTTAAATAAAAAATTAGGCAGAGTTCTGCCTAATTTTTTTAGTCATTATATCCTTCTGGGTTTTCTTTATGCCATTTCCAAGCTGTCTCTATTATAGAATCCAGTGATCCGTATTTAGGTTTCCACTTTAACTCATTCATAGCCTTTTTTGAACTAGCAACTAATTTTGCAGGGTCTCCCGCTCTTCTTGGAGAAACTTCAGCTGGAATAGGGTGCTTTGTAACTTTTCTAGCCACTTCTATCACCTGCTTTACAGAGAATCCCTCTCCATTTCCTAAGTTATATACAGTACTTTCTCCACCATTTTTTAATCTATCTAAAGCTAAAATGTGTGCATCTACCAAGTCCATTACATGTACATAATCTCTTATGCAAGTTCCATCTTCAGTTGGATAGTCATCTCCATATATTCCAATTTTCTCTCTTTTTCCCAAAGCCACTTGAAGTATTATTGGGATAAGGTGTGTCTCTGGACTGTGGTCCTCTCCAATCTCTCCTGTTGGATAAGCACCTGCAACATTAAAATATCTAAGTGCTGTATATTTTATTCCATAGGCATAATCGTACCACTTCAATAATTTTTCAACCATCAATTTACTTTCACCATAAGGGTTTGTTGGATTAGTCTCATCAGTTTCTAAAATAGGTATATTTTTAGGTTCTCCATATGTTGCTGCTGTTGATGAGAACACAATATTTTTTACTCCAAACTCTCTCATTGTATTCAATAGATTCATTGTTCCCATAACATTGTTTTCAAAGTACTTAGCGGGGTTTGTCATACTCTCTCCTACCAATGAGTCTGCTGCAAAATGTATAACACCCTCTATTTTATTTTCTTTAAAAACTTTTTTTAGAAAATCTAAATCTCTTAAATCTCCTAGTGCTAATTTTATATTCTCAGGAATAGCTTCCACATGTCCTGTTTGCATATTATCTAAAACAATAACCTCTCTTTTTGCTTCTAATAAAGCTTTTACTGCGTGACTTCCTATATATCCAGCTCCACCACAAACTAATATTGCCATCTTATTCCTCCTATGGTTTTTTCTTTATTATATTTGCTTTTTAATGTCCAGTCAATCCTTTTAAAACTCTTTCGGCTATAACTTATTTAATTTATTTAAAAAAGTTTATCTTTGTAAAAAAAGCTAGATTAAAAATCTAGCTAATTTTTACTATCTTATTTTGTTTAAAATTCCCATTCCATATACAGGTCCTGTGTGTGAAGCAATAGTCGCTCCAATCTCCATTCTACCTCTATAGTCCAGCTTTTTAGTTTTTTCAGCTATGCTTCTAAGTTGGTCAGCAGCTTCTAATTCACTACGTGTTCCACCCCAACCAGTATACATAATTATTGAATTTTTCTCATTTTTGATCAGTTTTTCCATATATGCTAAAGCCCCTCTTTCTCCAAGCGCTTTTGCTTCTATACAAACCTCACCATTCTCTAACTTTAAAACAGGTTTTATTTTTAAGAATCCACCAATAACTGATGATGCTCTTCCTATTCTTCCACCTTTTTCTAGATATGAAAGTTCTTTTACTACAAAATAAACCTTCATCTTACTCTTTGTTTCATCAATCCATTCAATTATCTCATCAAAAGATTTTCCATCCTTTACCATTTTAGCAGCTTCTATAACTATATGAGCTAAAGCAAATGTTACTGATTTAGAATCAACAATAGCGATATCGTCCTCTTTATTAAGCATTCCTCTTGCAACTCTTGCAGCTTGCTGAGTTCCACTTAGTTTACTTGAGATATGGATAGATATAATCTTTTTATAACCCTTTTCCAGAAGTTTTTCATATAACTCTTTAAACTCTGCTGGCGATGGCTGTGATGTTTTTGGTACAATGTTTTCCTTTAATAACTGCTTCCAAAACTCACCTTTAGAGATATCTACTCCATCTCTATAGTAAGTGTCTCCAGCTAGTTTTATTTTTAGAGGTATAATATCCACATCTAAACCTTTTATCATATCCGGTGTTAAATCTGATGTTGAATCTGTCACAATAGCAATCTCTGGTAACTCTGGATTTCTATTTGTTATATAGATATAGTATGGATAGTTATCCTGTCCAATTACTAAATCAGAGTATCTTACTGTCGATTTAATTCCCTTTAAAATTTTATTCGCTTCCTCAGTTGATCCTTTTCCTATACATGCAAATATATTTAAAGTTTCACTGTTTACACAAGTTTTATAGACATTCTCTATAATCTCCTCTAAAGTGGAAGCTCTCAACTTTATTTTTCCATTAATTAAAGCTATATAGTCACCTTGAGCTATTGTTATATCATCAACCTTAGTGTCTCTCACAGCTTGAGTTATCTCTATTGATGTATTAAATGGAAGTTGTTTTAAAATTTCATCCATTCCAAAATCTTTATTTTTAACAACATATTCACCCTCTAGCATTGTTTTAGTTTCTAAAACAGTTACCTCTTTAGATGATCTTTCTGCCGCTAATTTAGCAGATGAAGTTATATTCTTATTATTTGGTAGGATTACAATTTTGTCAGCTTTTATCTTATTTAATCCCTCTTCTATATCTGCAACACTTGGATTCTGTGTTTGTCCTCCAATTAAAACTGCTGTTGCACCATTATCTAAAAATAGATTCCCTAACTCCATATTATCCACTATTGCAAAATATGCTATTGGTTTACTATTTTCATTTTGAACTAAAATCTTTCCTTTTTTATCAACTTTATAATGCTCTGCATCTGCTAAAAGCATATTTTTATGTTGAATCTCCATGTTATCAATCTTAATATTTGATAGATTTCCTAATTTTCCAGCTATTTCTAAAACCGCTCCAGGATTGTTTGTATGTATATGTGTTTTCGTTTTTTTAGACGTTTGAGCACATACCATTGAATCTCCATAGTTTATAATTTTTGATTTATAATCATCTAAATCAAAATCACCAGATTCTATAACAAACTCTGTACAATATTTGAATTTAATATCATCAAATACATGGTTTCCTGAATGTTCCATGATATCTTTTCTCTTCGCTTGTGATTGAACAATTCTTTCTAGGTCATGTAACATCTCTGGATCTGTTATTGATTTCTCAAATCCCTCTAAGATATAGAATATTCCTTGTCCTCCAGCATCAACAACTCCAGCTTCCTTTAATTTTGGTAATTGATTAGGTGTTTCTTCCACCGCATCTTGAGCTGCTTCTTTTAAATATACTAAAAATGGAATAAAATCATCAGCTGGTCCATCATATTTTTCAGCCTCTTCTGCCACTCTTCTAATAACTGTTAACATTGTTCCTTCCACAGGCTCACCTACGGCCTTATAAGCCTTCTCTTTAGCCAATCTAAAGGCAACCTTAACATCATCTACAGTTACTTCCTCTTTAGCTCTTATACCCTCTAAAAACCCTTGAATAATTTGAGATAGTATAGTTCCAGAGTTTCCTCTAGCACCTAACAGAATTGCTTCTGATACTATATCTGCTAACTCCTCCATATCAGGTTCATGGTTTAGCTTTATTAACTCATTTTCAACTGCCTGTAATGTCATTGACATATTTGTTCCTGTATCTCCATCTGGAACAGGGTATACATTTAAATCATTTAAAACGTCTGAATATTTTGATAACCATCTACTTGCCGCTATTAATAGCTTAGTTAACCTAGTAGAATTCAATACCTTTACTTCTATATTCATATTTTCCTCCATTTTTAGAATGTAGGTGGATTTACCACCCATAGAGCTCTAGCTCTTTTATCTGAATTATTTTTAAATCTATGTTTTTGACTAGATTTAAAATAGAAACTATCTCCCTCATGTAAATTATGAACTGTTTTCTCTATATATATATCTAAATTTCCTTCAAGAATAAAGATAAATTCCTCTCCGTGATGAGTATAGTAACTTCTGCCACTCTCTCCTCCTGGTCCAATTTCATATAAAATAGGTTCCATACTTTTCTCTATATTTGATGATGTCAGTAAAGATATTGTCGTATTTGAATCCACACTTTCAACATATTTTCTCTCTTTTGCTCTTATTAAATCTGAATTCTTTTTTATCTCTTCATCTTCAATTAGATAACTAACTCTTACATCTAATGAATTCGCTATTTTTTTTAAATTTTCTATTGAAGGAGATGCTTTCCCTTGCTCTATCTGTGATAAAAAACTAGCTGATAAATCAACCATTGTTGCTAACTCTCTTAATGATAATGATTTCTCATTTCTACTTTTTTTTATTCTCTCTCCTATACTCACTTTTTATTCATCCTCCTCTAATATTTTATATAGTTCAAATAGACTATGGAGAACTGCTTTTTTTCTTATTTTTTCCCTATCCCCTATGAAGTTAAATTTAAAGCTTAACACTTTTTCTTTAACTTTAATTCCAATATACACCAGTCCCACAGGTTTATCTTTAGTTCCACCCTCAGGACCTACAATTCCTGTTGTTGAAATTCCAATATCTGTTTTTAATCCAGCAGCCATCTCTTCTGCTACCTCTTTACTTACAGCTCCATATTTTTCTATTAAATTTTTATTAACTTTTAACCGATTTATCTTTGATTCATTACTATATGTAATCAATCCCTCTTTAAAAAATTGTGATATACCTGGCACTGAGACAATAGTTGAAGATAACATTCCACCTGTGCATGACTCTGCCACAGATAATGTGTATTTTTTCTTTTTTAAAAGATTAAAAATCTTATCTTCTACCTTTTCTTGATCCTCTGCCAATATATAATTTCCTATACTATTATATATCTTTTCCTTAATTTTTTCCACTGTGTTTTTATATCTATCTGAGGTTTGCATCCTTACTATTATACCATAATCTTTAACTAAAAATTCATATTCTATATTTGGTTCAGTAAAAAACTCTTTTATTTTTTCCTCAAGTATAGATTCTGGGATTCCTGAAACTATAATATCTTTAATGTATATTGGATCTAAATTTGGACAAAATTTATCTGTATAAAACTTTATAAATTTTGGAAACATGTTATATAACTCTTTTGGAACTCCTGGAAAAGCTGCTATTCCATCTATAAAAAATGCCGGTGCCATACCTACATCATTTTTTATTGAGATTGCACCCTCTGGTTTTTCAACCTCTTTAAGATTTTTATTTAAAAATTGAATATTCAACTTTTTAAACTTCTCTTTTATCTCCTCTAATTCAACCTCATCAACTATAAACTTTTTATTCAAAAATCTTCTGATAGCTTCCTTTGTTAAATCATCATCTGTAGCTCCTAAGCCTCCAGATAATATAACTAGATCACTTGTGCTCTTTGCAAACTTAATAGCGTTCTCTATTTTTTCTAAAGTATCTCCAACTGTTAATTTATAATCAATTTTTATCCCCGCTTTATTTAGTTCCTCTGCCATAAATACACTATTTGTATCTAATGTTGCCCCATTTAAAAGTTCTGTTCCAACCAATATCAATGTACATCTCATTTTCATCTACCTCTTAAAAGAATATTGTCCATATACAAACCATCAGAAAATTTCCTATAACTCCAGCTAAGAAATCATCTAAAACCACACCTACACCATGTCCAAAGAATTGCGATTTATAAATAGGACCTATTTTAGTTATATCAAAGAATCTAAAAATTACAAATCCTATCACTATAGCCATAATAGTTTGAAATATTCCAACTGGATTTATTAAAAATAGTGTAGTCAAAAATCCTAACACTTCATCTATTACAACTTTTTGTGGGTCTTTTTCTTTAAAAATCTCTCTTTCAGCTATATCTGAAACATACACTGCAATTGCAAAGAAAGTCATTAAAAACATAAAGTAAAAAGAGTTGTAAATCATATTATTTGGAAATATTTTTTTTAAAATCACCAATCCTACATATATAGGAATTCCACCTAAAGTTCCAAAAGTACCTGGAGCTACAGGCATCTCTCCCAATCCAAAGACTGTTGCTAAATTTTTTACAATTTTTTTATTCATCTAGAACACTCCCTTCTCATAGTTATAAGCCTTATACATCCCTTTTCCATCTAAAATATCCTTTATCTCCTCAGGTGTTTCAGTTGTAAACTCTAAAACTAACTCAGATATCCCAATCTCTTCTAAATATTTTCTATCTCTAAGAATATTCAAAGGCTTTTCTAAATATATTTCACTGTTTCCTATATTATTTTTAATTATTGTAAATCTATCCCCTTGCTCATTTTCAATAGTTTTAATCTTTTCATCCCCAAAGGATAGCTCAGTATACATAGCTCTTGGTCTTCCATATGCCAATATAGCCTTTTTTATTTTTGTTTCACCTATCTCTTCCAATCTTCTATAACTTACCTCAGGTGATACAATGATTGTGTCCACATCCTCCAGTTGTGAAAAATGGTTAAAAGCATAACGATTAGATATATTTAAATTCCAACTTAAAGTCACTTTATCATTTTTATTTTCCAAAGCTTGATATAGATTTGTAGCTAGAGTATTTTTTAAATCTATCTTTTCTAAAATCTCCTCTCTTGCTACATCATAACCTTTTTTATAGATCTTATCTATTCCATATCCCTTTAAAACTTCTCTTTGTTCATCACTGCTAACAATAGCTGAAAGTATACTCTTTTTAGGTGTTGTATCCACTCTTGATAGCTTTATTATTTCGTTCTGACTCTCTCTTTTATAACTTAAAATTAGATTTTCTAGTAAAAGTTTTACTATATCTCTTTTCAATTGCTTTAAAGTTGAAATTGGTAAAAAAATATCTTGATCTATACAGATATTTTTTATGATACCTATAAATGTTGTATCCCCTATTTCAAGTAGTTTCTCCTCTATTGTTTCTTTTGATGTTCCCCTATTTTTGGCTCTCTCAATTAAAGTTTCACTCTCTAAGCTCACTTTCACAACTTCATATCTATTATTCAATGTAGAGGCCACTATTTTTGCTCTCTCTCCAACTTTTCCTATAAACTCAATCTCAATAGGATGTTTTTTATCTGTATTTTTCATCTTTAATTCAATTAAATCACTGATCTCTTTTGAATAGTTTCTAAACACATACTTTGTTCCCTTTGGTAGATCTCTCATTACCAAAGTTTCTCCAACTTCAGCTTCTCTTCTATTTTTTTCAAACTTAGTATCAATTCTATTTATATAAGTTCCACCAAGTTTTTCATACTCTTTAGATAGAAATGTTACTCCATCTCCTAAAATTATTCTCTCTTTTAACTTTAACTCTTTACCATTTAAATCCCCTAAATTTTTCCCTAAATGACTAGCAAAGTTTCTATTCATTATATCTTTTCTATCTTTATAAAAATACCCCGTACTATATCCTCTATTGAATATTTGAGAACTTTTTTCCTCAATGTTATTTCCATTGATTAGCTCCTTGTAGTAGCTAACCGTTTGAAACACATAGTTAGGTTCTTTCATTCTTCCCTCTAACTTTATACTATCAATACCTATCTCTTTTAGCTTTTGAATCTCCTCATAGCCATATAGTTGATCTTTTGGACTTAAGCTATACCCTTCATCGTTTCCATTAGAAGTATACTTCTTTCTACATGGCTGTGCACACATTCCTCTATTTCCACTACGTCCACCTATAAAGCTACTCATGTAACAATTTCCAGAGTAAGAGATACAAAGTGCTCCAGAAACAAAGATCTCTAACTCTATATCACTTTTCTCCCTTATCTCTTTAATCTCTTCAAAAGTCAGCTCTCTTGGTAATACCACTCTTTCAAAACCAATTGATTTTAAATAGTTTGCCTCTACATGATTTGCCACTGTCATCTGTGTACTTCCATGTAATTCTAACCCTGGGAAGTTAGTCTTTATAAACTCTGCCAATCCAAAATCTTGAACAATAACTGCATCTAATCCACATCTATATAACTCTCTTAAATTTATTGATATTGCCTCAATCTCCACATCCATCATAATTGTGTTCAGAGTCAAGAACACTTTTACCCCTCTTGCATGAGCATAATCCAATGCTTCCTTATACTCTTCCAAAGTTAAATTTACCGCATTTCTTCTTGCGCCAAACCCCTTTAATCCCATATATATTTCATCAGCACCTGCTTTTATTGCAGCATGAAACCTTTCAATACTTCCTGCTGGAGCTACTATTTTCATATTTTTCCTCTCTCTATATCCTCTATTATTTTTTTTACTCTCTCTTTTAAATCTTCAAAAGAACCGTTATTTTCAACTATGATATTGCCTCTTTTTTTTCTTTCATCCCTAGACATTTGAGCCAAGATTATCTTGTCTATTAGCTCTTCATCTATTTTATCCCTCTTTTTTATACGATCAACCTGTATTTTAGGATCAATATCCACAACTACTGTTCTATCACAATAACTATCTAAATTAACCTCGAATAACAAGGGAACATCAAAAATAACTATCTCATCTTTATTTTTGAACTGTCTATATAGCTCTTTATACTCTTCAATAACTTTAGGATGAACTATTTTATTTAAAATAGCCAACTTTTCAGGATTATTAAAAACCTCTTTTTTTAATAGCTCTTTATCTATTATTTTCTTTTCTGAAATTATAAATTTTTTTCCCAATTTCTTTTGGATTTCCTCTTTTACCTGCTCACTTTCTAAAATATTTTTAGCTATTAAATCAGCATCAAAAACTTTAATTCCCATAGATAAAAATATCTTACTAACCGTAGATTTTCCACTACCTATACCGCCAGTTAATCCTAATATCATTACTATCTCCTTAAAATCGAATATATTATATTCTAACATATTTTCTGACTTTTTTTGTAAAAAAAAAGAGTGAAATTAATATTTCACTCTCGGTTTTATAATTTATATTAAGCTGCAGTTACTTCTTTAGCTATTGGTCCTTTGTTTCCTTCCTCAACGATAAATGAAACATTTTGTCCTTCCTCTAAAGTTCTAAACCCTTCCCCAACAATTCCAGTAAAGTGTACGAAATAATCTTTCCCCTCTTCACAAGTTACAAAACCAAATCCTTTTTCTTTGTTAAACCATTTAACAGTTCCTTTTAACATTTTAACCTCCAAATTATCTAAAAAGTATAATAAGTCCCGCTAGGCACTTTATGGATATATTATACATTATTGGACTCTGATTTACAATGCATTTTGTTTGTTTTTTGAAAAAAAAGTTTTTTTACACAATAATTAAAATTTAAGACATTTTTTTAGTTTTATTTATTTTATTATTATAATAATATAAAAAAAGAGAACTACAACGTAGTTCTCTTTCAAGCGAATTAGAATTATACTAATTCGATTATAGCCATCTCAGCAGAATCTCCCTTTCTTACAGAAGTTCTGATGATTCTTGTGTATCCACCGTTTCTCTCAGCATACTTTGGAGCTAAATCGTTAAATAACTTAGCTACAGCCTCTTCGCTTCTTAAGAAAGCGAAAGCTTGTCTTCTGTGAGCAAGAGTTCCTTTTTTACCAAGAGTAACCATTCTCTCAGCAAACTTTCTAAGCTCTTTTGCTCTAGTAACAGTAGTTTCTATTCTATCTGATAAAATTAGAGATATTGTTAAGTTCATTAACATAGCTTTTCTATGGTCAGCTCTTCTCCCTAACTTTCTATATGATTTATTGTGGTTCATTAGTCAGTTAGCCTCCTTATCTAATTATTCTACAGATCCATTTCCATTTAGATCGAACCCAAGTTCTTTCATCTTTTCAAGGATCTCATCTAGTGATTTTCTTCCTAGATTCTTTATTTTTAGAAGTTCGTTCATTGACATTCTTGCCAACTGTCCAACTTCCTCTATTCCAGCTTTCTTTAAGCAGTTAAATGATCTAACTGTTAAATCTAGCTCCTCTATTCTTGTATTTAATATATCATCAGCTTTAGTTGTTGATGCTGGAGTTTCCTTCTCTTCCTCAAGGTCCACTCTTAAGTGATCCATTCTATTTCCTAAATCTAGGAAAGGATCTAAGTGATACTTTAAAAGTTCTACAGCATAAGAGATTGCGTCTCTTATCTCAACACTTCCATCAGTCTCTATATTTAAAGTCAACTTGTCGAAATCAGTCATTCTTCCAACCATTGTATCCTGAACTGAGTAAGATACTTTTCTGATTGGTGTATATATAGCATCAACTGCTATAAAATCTACAGCCCAATCTTTTTTCTCTATCTCTTCAGCAACAACAAATCCTTCACCAGTATCAACTATAAATTCCATATCGATCTCTCTATCTGTAGTTAATGTACAGATAATTTGATCTGGATTTACAATTTCTAATCCGATATCTGGTATTATATCAGCAGCTGTAACAGTCTTAGGTCCCTTTGCAGAAAGAGTCATTTTTCTTTCTCCAGCAGTTTCTGCCTTTATTACTACCTCTTTTACATTTAGCATTATCTCAGTTACAGCTTCTTTAACACCTTCCATAACTGAAAACTCGCTTAGTACTCCATCAATTCTTACTCCCTTAATGGCAGCACCAGGTATAGATGATAGTAAAACTCTTCTCAAAGCATTACCAATTGTATGTCCATATCCTCTATATAAAGGCTCTATAACATATTGACCTGAAAAGTCACTTGTTTTTAATTCGGTAATGTTAATACCCTTAGCATGTTTTTCTATTTTTAACATTTAATCAACTCCTGTCAAAGGATTTATTATCTTGAATAGAACTCAACTATTAAAGCTTCGTTTAGATCGAAATCTAAATCGTCTTTAGTTGGGTTCTGAAGAACTTTTCCTGCGAAGTTAGCTTTATCTAACTCTAACCATGCTGGAACTGTTTTCTCTTCTACTGCAGATTTGATTAACTCGATATTTTTTGAGTTCTCAATTACAGATACTACATCCCCTGCTTTTACTCTATAAGATGCGATGTTAACTCTTCTTCCGTTAACAGCAATGTGTCCGTGAGACACGATTTGTCTAGCTTGTCTTCTAGTTTTAGCGAATCCTAGTCTGTAAACTACGTTCTCTAATCTTCTCTCTAAGTATTGGATTAAAGTTAAACCAGTAACTCCATCCTTTCTTGAAGCCTCATCATATAATTTTCTGAATTGCTTCTCCATTACATTGTATATAAATTTAGCTTTTTGCTTTTCATTTAACTGAATTGCATACTCTGTAGGCTTTTTGTTTGCATTTGGTCTTGGCCCTCTATTAGAAGATTTGTTAACTCCTAAAATAACTGGATCAATTCCAAGAGCTCTACATTTCTTTAAAACAGGTTGTCTATTTCTTGCCATCTCTTTATTGTTCCTCCTTACACTTAATAAATTTCTACGATAATGAGCTTAGAACAGTGTTATTACACTCTTCTTCTTTTTGGTGGTCTACATCCGTTGTGTGGAACTGGAGTTACATCAGTTATTTTTGTAACCTCTAATCCTGCTGCCTGTAGAGATCTGATACATGCCTCTCTACCTGATCCAGGTCCTTTCACTTTTACTTCAACCTTCTTCATTCCGTTTTCCATTGCGATTTGAGCTGCTTGCTCTGCTGCGATTTGAGCTGCGAATGGAGTTCCTTTTTTAGTTCCCTTGAAACCAGAAGTTCCTCCTGATTTCCAGCTTACTACTTTACCTTCCACATCAGTAATTGCTACTATTGTGTTATTGAAAGTTGAGTGTATATGAGCTACTCCGTTAGGAATATTTTTCAATTTCTTCTTGATTTTAGCTACTTTCTTCTTAGCCAATTTAGCTACCTCCTTACGATAAAATTCCGTTCTTTATACTACAATTAGCTTAAAAACTATTTCTTTATAGGTTTCTTAGGACCTTTTCTAGTTCTTGCATTTGTTTTTGACTTTTGTCCTCTTACTGGTAAGTTCATTTTGTGTCTTGAACCTCTGTAACATCTGATGTCCATAAGTCTCTTTATTGCAAGTCTGATCTCTTTTCTAAGATCTCCCTCTACCTTGATAGTTTCAACAATGGCTCTGATTTTGTTTAACTCTTCTTCAGTTAAATCCTTTACTCTAGTGTCAAAGTTTACTCCTGCTTCTGTTAATACTTTTTGTGAAGTTGGTTTTCCAATTCCATAAACGTAAGTTAGAGCAATCTCTATTCTCTTGTTTCTAGGAATATCTACTCCTGCGATTCTAGCCAAAATTTTTCCTCCTCTTCCGAAAATTTTATATATCCGTCAGTATATTAACTGACTAAGACTTTCCTCGGTATGCCTCTTTCGAGTACTAGCTCTACAGCCTAACATACCTTTACAGTACTTCCCATGTCAGTACTAGTTTGCAAAACTTTTCAAGTTATCCTTGTACTTGTTTGTGCTTAGGGTTTTCACAGATTACTCTGATTTTCCCGTGTCTCTTGATAACTTTACATTTGTCACAAATAGGCTTAATTGATACTCTTACTTTCACTTAATTACCTCCTCTCGTGATCATAACTTTACTTTTTTCTGTATACTATTCTTCCCCTAGATAAATCATAAGGAGAAATTTGTACCGTTACTTTATCTCCAGGTAAAATCTTAATATAATTCATTCTCATTTTACCAGAGATGTGCCCTAAAATTGTGTGTCCATTCTCTAATTCAACCTTAAACATCGCATTTGGAAGGGCCTCTAATATAGTTCCTTCTAATTCGATAACATCCTTTTTCGACATATTACCTCCTATCGAACAGAAATTCATATTATTTTAACATTTATTTTACAAAAAGTCTAGCTTAATTTTAATAATTTTTTGTTATTTCTATTGAGCTAATTCAGTTAAAACAACAGGTTTTCCATCTATTATAGCGACAGTATGTTCAAAGTGTGCTGATCGCTTTCCATCTCTTGTTACTACTGTCCATCCATCATCTGTTATATTCACTTTGTAAGTTCCAATATTCACCATTGGCTCTATAGCTAAAACCATTCCTTCCTCGATTTTAATTCCTCTACCTTTTCTTCCATAGTTTGGAATACAAGGATCTTCATGCATAGCTTTTCCTACTCCGTGCCCAGCAAAATCTTTAACTACAGTAAATCCATTTGATTCAACATATTTTTGAATTGCGTTTCCAACATCTCCAAGTCTGTTTCCAGCAAATGCCTGTTCGATTCCAATTCTTCTCGCCTCTTTAGTAACATCTATCAATTTTTGTGATTCTTCATCTATCTCTCCAACTGGGAAAGTTATTGCTGAATCTCCATAAAATCCATCCATTCTAGCTACTACGTCAACACTTACAATGTCTCCATTTTGAAGAATTCTATTTTCTTTTGGAATCCCATGAACTACCTCTTCATTTACAGATATACAAGACCCAGCAGGGTATGGATTTATTGGTCCACCTACACCTATAGTTGCTGGCTCTGCTCCATTATCTATCAAGTAGTTTTCAATTAATTTGTTCAACTCATGCGTTGAAATACCTGGTTTTATAAACTGTGGTAAATACTCTGCATATAATCTTGCAATTAATTGACATGGTTTTTTGATTTTTTCTATCTCTTCTCTAGTTTTTATTATAACCATAATTTTCCTTTCTGGTTTTCTAAAGTTATCCTAAAATATTAAAGATCTCTTTTGCAATTTCATTTATCTCTTTAGTTCCATCTAACTCTACCATTACTCCTCTTTCTGAATAGAAGTCGAATAATGGAGCTGTTTGCTCATGATATGCAGATAATCTTTTTTCAACAGTTTCCTTATTGTCATCTTTTCTGATAATTAAATCAGAACCACAATAATCACATTTTCCCTCTACTTTTGGTGGATTATTTACAATATGGAAAGATGCTCCACAATTTGGACATACTCTTCTTCCCACTACTCTTCCCACTATTAACTCATCAGGAACATTTAAAGATATAACTTTGTCTAAGTTCATATTTAACTCTTTTAATAATACCTCTAGAGCCTCTGCTTGAGCTAAAGTTCTTGGAAATCCATCTAAAATAAATCCTTTTTTGCAATCCTCTTGTGATAATCTATCTTTAATTATTCCTATCATTGTAGAATCTGGAACTAATTTTCCTTCATCCATAAATTTTTTAGCTTCCATTCCCATCTCTGTACCTTCAGCTATCGCTGCTCTTAGCATATCTCCAGTAGAGATTTGTGGAATTCCATATTTATCAATTATGAATTTTGCTTGTGTTCCTTTTCCAGCACCAGGTGCTCCAAATAACATTATATTCATTACTTTCATCTCCTTATATTTTTAAATAAAAAGGGCACGACATATGCCGTGCCAAGATTTTATAAAAATCCCTTATACTCTTTCATGATAAGGTGAGCATCTATCTGTTGTACAGTATCTAGAGCTACTCCCACTACTATTATTATTCCTGTTCCACCAAAGAATATTGGCAGTCCAAAAGCTTTAAATAGTACCATTGGTGCAATTGCGATTAAAGCTAAAAATATAGCTCCACCCCAAGTTATTCTAGTTACAACTCCTTCAAGATAATCAGCTGTATCAGATCCAGGTCTAATACTTGGAATCGTACCTCCACCTTGTTTTAAGTTCTCTGCAACCTTTTCAGGATCGAAAACTATTGAAGTATAGAAGAACGAGAAGAATATAATTACAGCAGCATATAGTATTAAATATACAGGATGCTGGTCACCAAATATTCTAGCAAGTATTACCTTTCCAGAAAACTCTCCGGGAAGCATGTTTACTATTAAAGAAGGTATCATCATCACCACTGAAGCGAAAATTACAGGCATAACACCTGAACTATTTAACTTCAATGGAATATATGAGTTTTGACCCATTCCATTATTTCCAGCAAATCCTCTCCCTACATAGTGAACTGGTATTTTTCTTTGCCCTAATTGGAATACAACAATTCCCGCAATTGTTATAATTGCAGCAACCCCCACTAATAACAAAACAGGAATAAGAAACTTACTCCCTCTCATATCTTGTATAGTTTGAATAACAGCTCCTGGGGCTCCTGAAATAACATTTAAAAATATTAGTAGTGAAACTCCATTACCGATACCTTTTACAGATATCTGTTCCCCTACCCACATTAAAAATATTGTTCCTGCCGTTAAAGTTGTTATTGTTGTTAAGAAAAATGTAAACCCTGGTGTTGTTACTAATCCTACCGATTGTAACCAAGTGCATACTCCAATTCCTTGGACTATAGCTATTACAATAGTTAGGTATCTAGTCCATTGAGTAATCTTATTTCTTCCTGACTCACCCTCTTTTTGAATCTCTTCAATCTTTGGAATGATTACAGCAAGTAAACTAAATACAATTGATGAATTGATATATGGTACAATTCCCAATGCAAATATAGATACTCTTTGGAAAGCCCCACCTGAGAACATATTAATATATCCTAGTAAATCACTTTGTGCAGTCATTTGAGCTAAACGATCAATGTCCACACCAGGAGCAGGGATATATGTCCCTACCCTAGCTACTAGGAACATTAATAAGGTGAAGATGATTCTCTCTCTCAGTTCCGGAATTTTAAATATACCTCTAAGCTTCGTTTCAAACTTTTCAATTAAACCCAAAATTCTTCACCTCACATTGAAATAACTAGTCTATAAATTACTTGTTATTTTTTGCTACATCAGCAAAAGTTTTAACTTCAAGAATCTCTACAGATCCACCTTTTGCCTCGATAGCTGCTTTTGCAGAAGCAGAAACTTTGTGAGCTTTTACAGATACTTTCTTCTCTAGCTCTCCGTTTCCTAAAACTTTGATTCCAGCAAGAGTTTTCTTGATTACACCAGCAGCTACTAATAACTCTGGAGTTACCTCTGTTCCCTCTTCGAATCTATTTAAATCACATAAGTTTATTACTGCATAATCTTTTCTGAATATAGCGTTAGAGAATCCTCTCTTTGGAGTTCTTCTGTATAAAGGCATTTGTCCACCCTCGAAGTAAGGTTTTACCCCTCCTCCTGCTCTAGAGTTTTGACCATTGCTTCCTTTTCCTGCAGTCTTTCCTAATCCTGAAGACTCTCCTCTTCCGATTCTTTTTCTAGCTTTTCTTGGTACAGAAGGCTTTAATTCATTTAATTTCATTGATTATTGCACCTCCTCTACTTTTATTAGGTAAGAAATTTGAGCGATTTTTCCCATTAATTCAGGAGTCACGTTATGCTCTCTAACATCATTCATCTTCTTAAGCCCTAGCGACTTTGCAGTTGCTATATGGTTAGGCTTTCTTCCGATTATGCTTTTTACAAGCTCTATTCTAAGCTTTGCCATCTTTTTTTACCTCCTAGCTTAAGATTTCCTTAACTTCTTTTCCTCTTAAAGCTGCAACTTCTTCAGCAGATCTTAATGCTGCTAAACCTTCAATTGTAGCTCTTGCAACGTTGTGCTTGTTTCTTGATCCTTTTATTTTTGTAAGGATATTGTGTACTCCTGCTAACTCAAGAATCTCTCTACAAGATGATCCTGCGATAACTCCAGTACCTTCGTAAGCCGGTGCCATCCAAATTGATGTAGCTCCCCACTTACCAACTATCTCATGAGGAATAGTAGTTCCTTTTAATGAAACCTTTACCATGTTTTTCTTAGCTGAAGCGATTGCTTTTCTGATTGCATCAGGTACACCATTCGCTTTTCCTAGTCCTATTCCTACGTTTCCTTCAGCGTCTCCTACAGCAGCTAAAACTGAGAAAGATATAGTTCTTCCTCCTTTAGTTGTCTTAGAAACTCTAGAAATCTTTAATAATTTCTCTTGAAATTGTTTTTCTTCTTTAACTAACTTAGACAAGTGAAGTCCTCCTCTCTACAAGAATTAGAATTTAAGTCCTGCTTCTCTTGCAGCCTCTGCAAGGGCAGCTACTCTTCCTGTGTATTTATATCCAGATCTGTCAAATACGATAACAGATATTTCTTTTGCTACAGCTCTCTCAGCAATTGCTTTTCCAACTAGCTTAGCAGACTCGATGTTTCCACCGTGCTTTACATTCCCTTTGATCTCTTTATCGATAGTAGATGCAGAAACTAAAGTTACTCCATTTACGTCATCAACTAATTGAGCAAAGATGTTGTTGTTTGATCTATATATAGAAAGTCTTGGTCTCTCAGCTGTACCAGAAATCTTGTTTCTGATAGATAAGTGCTTTCTTCTTCTAATAGCGTCTCTATTAACTTTCTTAAACAACTTTTTAACCTCCTTATTCTCAGCACACTAACATTTTTTAGTTAGTATTATGATTTCTTACCTTCTTTTCTTCTGATTACTTCGTCAGAATACTTAACTCCTTTTCCTTTGTAAGGCTCTGGAGCTCTCTTAGATCTGATGTCAGCAGCAACTTGTCCTACTACATCTTTCTCTATACCTTCAATGTGGATAGTTGTATTTTTCTCAACTGTCATTTTGATTCCTTCAACAGCATCGATTATAACTGGGTGAGAATAACCTAAAGCCATCTCTAATCCAGCATTTTTCTCAGTAGCTCTGTAACCAACTCCAACAAGTGTAAGAGTTTTCTTGAAACCTTCAGATACTCCAACAACCATGTTGTTTATAAGTGCTCTTGTAGTTCCGTGTATAGCTCTTACAGCTGGTAAATCGTTTGGTCTTGCAACTGTAACCTCATTGTTTTCTACATTTATTGTTAACTCTTCGTTAAATTTTTTAGTTAAAGTACCTTTAGGTCCTTTTACAGTAACTACGTTTCCTGCAGCTAATGTAACTTCTACCCCAGCAGGTACCACTATGATCTTCTTACCTACTCTTGACATATGGCTACCTCCTAGTTATTACCAAACGAATGCAAGAATTTCTCCACCAATGTTCTCTCTTCTAGCTACTCTATCAGTTACGATTCCTTTAGAAGTAGAAACAATAGCGATTCCTAAACCTGATAATACTCTTGGCATATCTTCTACAGAAGAATAAACTCTTCTTCCTGGCTTAGATATTCTCTTTATTCCTTTGATTACTCTTTCTTTTCCGTCATACTTTAAGTATACTCTTATATTCTTTTTATTTCCATCTGTTACTATCTTATAGTTAGAAATATATCCCTCTTCTTTTAAAATCTCAGCGATTCTCTCTTTTATGTTAGAGTGAGGAACATCTGTTTTCTCATGCATTACAGCATTTGCATTTCTAACTCTTGTTAACATATCTGCAATTGGATCTGTTAAAAACATGTATTAAATCCTCCTTTCATCAATTACCAAGATGATTTCTTTACACCTGGGATAAGTCCAGCACCAGCTAGTTGTCTGAACTTAACTCTCGAAATTCCGAATTCTCTCATGAATCCTCTTGGTCTTCCATCTAATTGACATCTATTTTTCTTTCTAACTTCTGAAGAGTTTTTAGGTAATTTGTTTAGCTCAAACATAGCTTCCATATCTCCCTCATTTACTCTCTTCTTCAGCTCAGCTCTTTTTTCAGCATATTTGTCGCATAAAGTTGCTCTTTTAACTTCTCTAGCGATCATTGACTTTTTAGCCATTTATTATTAACCTCCTCACTATTTACTTTTTGAAAGGCATTCCGAATGCCTTAAGTAAAGCTCTTCCTTCTTCATCTGTTTTAGCTGAAGATACTATAGTGATAGACATTCCTAAAAGCTTGTCAACTTTATCAAACTCGATCTCAGGGAAAACTAATTGATCTCTTAATCCTAAAGAGTAGTTTCCTCTTCCGTCGAATGAATCCGCTGGAACTCCTTCGAAGTCTCTTACTCTTGGAAGAACTACATTTACTAATCTATCTAGAAAATCGTACATTCTCTCTTTTCTTAAAGTAACTTTTGCACCGATTGGCATTCCTTCTCTTAACTTAAATCCAGCTTCTGATTTTTTTGCTTTTCTTACAACTGGTTTTTGTCCTGTGATTATTGCTAAATCAGCCATTGCAGAATCGATTAATTTAGAGTTTTGAGTTGCCTCTCCTACTCCCATGTTAACAACGATTCTGTCTAATTTTGGACATTCCATAACGTTTGATAATCCTAACTCTTTCATTAAGTTAGCAATTATTGTTTCGTTATATAACTTATGATATCTAGAAACGTATTTAGACACTTACGTTCTCCTCCTCTCTTATAAAGTTTCTCCAGATACTTTAGAGTATCTTACTTTTTTACCGTCCACGAACTTGTATCCAACTCTTGTTGGTTTACCAGCTTTCTCATCAAATAGCATTACTTTTGAAGAGAACATTGGAGCTGGTTTAGTTACAACTCCACCTTGTGGGTTTATTTGTGAAGGTTTCATATGCTTTGTAACCATGTTGATGTTCTCAACAACGATCTTTCCTTTTTTAGGGAATACTTTTAAAACCTTACCTGTTTTTCCTTTATCTTTTCCAGATATTACGTAAACTGTATCTCCAGTTTTTACATGTAATGACTCTGGTACAAATTTAATCTTAGGTTTAGCCACGACAATTAGCCTCCTCTCTCAATTATATTACTTCTGGAGCTAGTGAAACTATCTTCATGAAGTCTTTAGCTCTTAATTCTCTTGCAACTGGTCCGAATATTCTTGTTGCTCTTGGTTCATTATTGTTATTTAAGATAACAGCTGCGTTATCATCAAATTTAATATATGATCCATCTTCTCTTCTTAACTCTTTTTTAGTTCTAACAATAACTGCCTTTACTACGTCTCCTTTTTTAACGTTTCCACCAGGTATTGCTTCCTTAACTGATGCCACAACAATGTCACCGATTCTTCCGAATCTTCTTCTAGATCCTCCAAGAACTCTTATAACCATAAGTTTTTTAGCTCCTGAGTTATCAGCAACATTAAGGATAGTTTGTTGTTGTACCATTAAATTATCCTCCTCTCAACAATAATTTGGATTATTATCTAGCTTTCTCTATAATATCAACTAGTCTCCATCTCTTATCTCTAGATAATGGTCTAGTTTCCATGATTCTTACTTTATCTCCAGTTTGAGCTACGTTGTTCTCGTCATGTGCCTTGAACTTCATAGTCTTCTTAACTCTCTTTTTGTAGATTGGGTGTAATACCATTGTTTCGATAGCAACAACTATCGTCTTGTCCATCTTATCAGAAACAACGATTCCTTCTCTTACTTTTCTCTCGTTTCTCAAGATTTTGACCTCCTCTTCTTAAGAATCTATATTTTTTACTAAGATTTAATTATCTTTCGTTTAATATAGTGTTTATTCTTGCGATCTCTCTTCTTACTTCTCTAATCTTAGCAGTGTTAGTTACTTGTCCTAATGAAAGTTGAAACTTTAGGTTGAAAAGTTCTTCCTTAAGCTCTTTACACTTTACTACTAAGTCTTCAGTAGATATTTCTCTTATTTCCTTAGCTCTCATTAGTTCTCACCACCATTCTCTCTTTTTACAATCTTACATCTGATAGGAAGTTTCATAGAAGCTTTTCTTAAAGCTGCTATTGCTTTCTCTTCAGTAACACCAGATACCTCGAACATTATTCTTCCAGGTTTTACTACTGCTACCCAACCTTCTACGTTTCCTTTACCTTTACCCATTCTTACTCCAGCTGGTCTAGCAGTGATTGGCTTATCAGGGAATATTCTAATAAAAGTTTTACCTTCTCTTCTGAATGTTCTGTTGATTCCAACTCTACAAGACTCGATCTGTCTGTTTGTTATCCATGCTGGCTCAAGGGCTTGTAATCCGTAATCTCCGAAAGCAACAGTGTTACCTCTTTGAGCTGTACCCTTCATTCTTCCTCTAAACATTTTTCTATGTTTTGTTCTTTTAGGCATTAACATGATTACGCTTCCCCTCCTTCCTTCTTAGTTGGAAGTACTTCACCGTGGAAGATCCAAACTTTGATTCCAAGAGCTCCATATGTTGTGTGAGCTGTAGCTGTAGCGTAGTCGATATCTGCTCTTAATGTGTGTAGAGGTACTTTTCCTTCTACTACCCACTCAGATCTTGCGATCTCAGCACCATTTAATCTTCCAGAAACCATAACTTTGATTCCTTTTGCTCCTGCTTTCATTGCTCTCATAACAGCTTGGCTTACTGCTCTCTTATAAGCTACCCTCTTCTCGATAGATGTAGCGATGTTTTCTGCAACTAAAGTTGCATCTTTGTTAAACTCTTTAACCTCTTGAACTTTAACTGTAACTTTTCTTCCAGTCATTGCTTCAAGTTTAGCTCTTAATGATTCTATTTCAGAACCTTTTCTTCCGATGATTATTCCAGCTTTAGCTGTGTGTATTAAAACTACAACGTGTGATGGAGAAGTTCTCTCGATTTTTACCTTCGAAATTCCCGCGTGGAAGTAGTTCTTTTTGATCATTTCTCTGATCTTTGTATCTTCATGGAAGAACTTTGCGTATTCTTTTTTATCTGCATACCAGATAGAATCCCAAGTTCTTGTTATTCCAAGTCTCAGTCCTCTAGGGTCTACTTTTTGTCCCACAGTCTTACCTCCTTACTACTTTTCAGACACTGCCACAACAATGTGTGCTGTTGGTTTTCTTATTATATCTGCTCTTCCCATCGCTCTTGGCATTATTCTCTTAAGCGCTGGTCCGTCATTTATCATTATAGTTGATACTACTAACTTCTCCTCATCCATGTTGAAGTTGTTAGTTGCATTAGCAATTGCTGATGCTAGTGTTTTCTTTATAAATCTAGCTGCTTTTTTGTTAGTAAACTCTAACGTATCTAAAGCTTCTAATGCTGATTTTCCTCTCACTAAGTCTGCTACAAGTCTAGCTTTTCTTGGAGATAATCTTACGAATCTAGTTATTGCTCTAGCTTCCACTAGTCCAACCTCCTTTTCCTACTATCAATTTATTAATTTAAAATCGATTATTTTTTCTTTTTCTTTTTGTCTACACCGTGACCATAGTATGTTCTAGTTGGTGCAAACTCTCCTAGTTTATGTCCAACCATTTGCTCAGTTACGTGAACTGGTATGTGCTTTTTACCATTGTAAACACCAAATGTTAATCCTATAAAGTTAGGGAATATTGTTGATCTTCTAGACCAAGTCTTTATTACCGCTTTTATATTCTCAGTAGCTACTGCTTCCTCAACTTTTTTCATTAAGTGGTGGTCACAAAAAGGTCCTTTTTTTAATGATCTAGCCATTACCTATTAGCCTCCTCTCGAAAATTACTTTTCGTTTCTTCTTCTTACGATAAACTTGTCTGAAGTTTTTCTTCCTCTTGTCTTAACACCATGAGCTGGTTTACCCCAAGGAGTCATAGGAGATTTTCTTCCAACTGGAGCTTTACCTTCTCCTCCACCATGTGGGTGATCACAAGGGTTCATTACAGATCCTCTAACGTGAGGTCTTCTTCCTTTGTGTCTATTTCTTCCAGCTTTACCTAGTGAAACTAGGCTGTGCTCAGAGTTTCCTACTTCACCGATAGTTGCCATACATTCTCCGTGAATTAATCTTAACTCACCTGATGGTAACTGAACGTGACAGTAAGTTCCTTCTTTTGCAACTAGTCTTGCTGCAGTTCCTGCAGATCTAACTAATTGTCCACCCTTTCCTCTTTGTAACTCAACGTTGTGAATCTGTGATCCAACAGGCATCTCTTTTAATTTAAGAGCGTTTCCTGGCTTTATTTCAGCATTTGAACCAGCCATTACGATGTCACCTTTCTTAAGTCCCTTTGGAGCAAGAATATATCTCTTCTCTCCGTCAGCGTACGATAATAATGCAATGTTTGCAGTTCTATTTGGATCGTACTCTAGTGATACTACCTTTGCAGGTACATCTAATTTATTTCTTTTAAAGTCGATGATTCTGTAAAGTCTTTTGTGTCCCTTGTCTCTATTTCTACAAGTTCTGTGTCCATAGTTATCTCTACCATAAGCAGATTTTAATGGAGTAGTTAAAGACTTTTCAGGTCTAACTTTATCTAAATCTTCGTTAACTAATCTAGACATGTGTCTAGTACCATTAGTTATAGCATTTAACTTTCTAATTGCCATTTTGTTAACCTCCAAAATTTCCTGACCTATAATTATCTTTAGCTTTATCCTTTTTATATATAAAGAACTAAACCTCTAATTATTTTTCAATTATACTTCTGCGAAGTAAGTTATTGTGTTCCCAGCAGCTAATTTAACAATAGCTTTTTTCTTAGCTTGAGTTTTGTAAAGCTTCATTCCATGTCTCTTAGTAACTGGCTTTACGTTGATTGTAGCTACAGATTCAACTTTTACGTTAAATATAGTTTCGATAGCTTTTCTAATCTCAACTTTATTTGCTTTAGGACTTACCTCAAATGTGTACTTGTTGTAATCTCTTCTTAAAATTTCAGTTTTTTCAGTGATTACAGGCTTCTTTACGATATCGTAAGCAGTCATTATGCAAGCACCTCCTCGATTGTCGTTAACGCTTCCTTAGTTACGATAACTTTCTCTTGCTTTAATAACCAGTAAACTCCAATCTCATTTGGTTGAAGAACTACTGCGTTCTCTAAGTTTCTAGCTGATAAGTATAAGTTGTAATCAGCTTCTGTAGCAAGGTCATTTACAACGAATAATTGCTTTGTAGTTGCTGTTAAAACATTTGTTAAAGCGATTATTGTTTTTGTTTTTGGAGCATCTACAGTTCCATCAAGAACTAAGATCTCTCCAGCAGCAACTTTCGCAGAAAGTGCTGATCTTAAAGCAAGGTTTCTTACTTTTTTGTTTACTTTTTTCTCATATGATCTTGGTTGTGGTCCGAATGTTACTCCTCCACCTACCATGTGTGGAGCTCTGATAGAACCTTGTCTAGCTCTTCCAGTTCCTTTTTGTTTGAAAGGCTTTCTTCCTCCACCTTTAACCATAGCTCTAGTTTTAGTAGCTGCAGTTCCTTGTCTAGCAGCTGCTAACTCTGCAGTTAATACTTCGTGTAATACTGCTTGATTAGGCTCGATTCCGAATACAGAATCTTTAACTTCTACAGTACCAGTTTGGTTTCCTGCTAAGTCATATATGTTTAAAACTGCCATTATTTTCCTCCTTCCTCATCTACTAACTAATTATTTCTTCACAGCTGGTTTAACAACGATATATCCGTTCTTTGGACCAGGTACTGCACCTTTAATTAGTAGTAAGTTGTTTTCTGCGTCAACTTTAACAATTTTTAAGTTTTGAACTGTTACAGTTGTATTTCCATATTGTCCAGCCATTCTTTTGTTCTTAAGAACTTTTCCAGGCCAAGACGACATTCCAATAGATCCTCCAAGTCTGTGGTTTCTAGAAACACCGTGAGAAGCTCTGTTTCCACTGAAGTTATGTCTCTTCATAACTCCTGATGTTCCTTTACCTTTTGAAGTTCCTGTAATGTCTACGAAAGCAACCTCTGCTAAAGCATCTACTTTGATCTCTTGTCCAAGTTCGATTCCTTCTACTGAATCAACTTTTAACTCTTTAACAAATCTTAATGGCTTTACACCAGCTTTGTTAAAAATTCCCATTAATGGCTTTGTAGTATTTTTTTCTTTTTTCTCATCAAATCCTAATTGTAAAGCTGTGTATCCATCATTCTCTACAGTCTTCTTTTGAAGAACATAGTTAGGTCCAGCTTCAACAACTGTAACTGGAATAAATTTTCCATCTTCGAAAATTTGAGTCATTCCAATTTTTTTTGCTAAAATTCCTGACATGTGTTTTACCTCCATCAAATAATATATTGGTTGACAACTTGCCCTCGTGGTTCCACCACTTTTTCTTTAAAAAAAAACGCCAACTTGTATTATTCTGTAAGGATAATTTAATTCTTCAATTAGCATCAAATTACCCGAAAATCAGCCGTCTGCTTTTTTCTCAGAATCTTTTCATTAAAACAATTAAGCTTGCTTTATTTCGATTCCAACACCAGCTGGTAAGTTAACTGCTGTTAAAGAAGCAATTGTCTTAGGGTTAGAGTTTTTAATCTCTACCATTCTTCTGTGCACTCTCATCTCGAATTGCTCTCTCGAGTCTTTGTTTACGTGTACTGATCTTAGTACAGTATATTTTTTAATCTTTGTAGGTAGTGGCATAGGTCCTGCAATTTCTGCTCCAGATTTCTTTGCTACTTCTACTATTTTCTTAGCTGATTGATCTAATAAAGTGTGATCATAAGCTTTTAAGTAAATTCTTAACTTGTTAGAAGCCATTTTACTTTTCGCACCTCCTTAAAAGTTTCGATTAAAAGAATTAAATAATTCTTTTGTACACTCTGGTAATTATATCATATTTTTTACAAAAAGCAAATGTTTTTTGTTTTTATTTAAAAGTTTTTTTATCTAGTGTTTATAAGAATATAAAAGGGGACGAAGTCCCCTTCTATATGAACTAATTTTCACTTAGTTTAAGTAAGATTACTTAGTAATTTCTGCAACAACTCCAGAAGCTACTGTTCTTCCTCCCTCT
>Charlie_p2__coassemble_1266_pt1 | contig 27244 bp, 25 predicted proteins | sample Charlie_p2__metabat2_low_PE_014 | metagenome-assembled genome bin Charlie_p2
GATTCATCCCCTACTTGAGCGAAGTAGGGGTCTTCTCGAACAAAGATGATAAAAAGGCCCTAAAATGGGCTTTTTTATTTTATATTTAGAGAGAGTATAATACCTTCTCCATCCTCCTCAATTTGAAAGTTGTTTCCACAGGCAATAAGAGTATCTCCAAAGTTTAAGATATATTCATTATTATTGATAAGGACGTGTCTACTATCTCCTAAATTATAGAAAATATTGATAGCTTTTGATGAAAGGGATTTACCTACAAAATCTTTTTCTATGATTTTAAAGTCTAAAAGCTCAACATTATCCTTATAGATTAGATTAAAATCAACACATTTTTTATCTGTAGAGCTACTAGTGTGGCTGTCACCTGAGAAAAATATATGAGAAAGAGGTTCTAAATAGTAGTTTTTACCATCAATCTCCAATTTAAGACTTCCTGAAAGAAGAACAAGTAGCCTTTTGTAGCTTTTAAAAGCTGTAAAGTTATACTCTCCAGGATTTACACTTGCAGTTGAAACTCTAAAATTAAATAGACTGTCAATGGTAGAACCATCGGGATATATATATAGCTCTCTAGAAATTCCACCAGTCCAAGGATGTTCTTTTTGATTTTCTTTTCTAACAATTTTATAATCCATAGTGCCCTCCATATATTGAAGATATTCTCAATACTTATATAGCTCATAAACTTCAAATAATCAAGGATAAATTTACAAAAAATAAAAAAAACTCTCTGAATCTATTGAGAGAGTTATTAAGCGATCTCCATAAGAGGTTTTTCATTTTTAAAAGTATTAATTACAGACTCACCTTCATTAGTAGCTTCCAGTCCTAAGATTATCAAATCTAATAGTTCATCCACAGTTTTACCTTTTAGTAGTTCTTTTATGTTACTCTCCAGCATCTTTACACCTCACTAAAAAAGTTTTAATCGTACACATATAATAATACAAAAATTTTATGAAATAGTCAAACAAAAAAGAGACTTTTTTTAAAAAAAATGTTATAATTTTTAGTGAAAATGATTTTTAATAGAACAAGAGGTCAAAATGAAAAAGAGAATATTACCGATATTAGTAGTTATATCCATTTTTATAATGGCAATCTATTCACCAAAATTAAGTGTGGATTTAAAGGGAAAAACAAAGTTTCCTCAGGAGTTCGTTCAAGGTGAAGTGACTAAAGTTATAGATGAGGAATTGATGAAAGATCCTATTATGAAGGGGAAATTTAGAGGAGGACAGAACTTAGAAGTAAAGATTCTAGAGGGAAAACATAGAGGGAAAACTTTCAAAGTTTATAACTCGTTGAGTGCTCTTCACAATGTTTATGCCGATACAGGGCTAAAAGCTATTTTTACTGTGAGAGAGGAAAACGATAAAACTACAGTTTGGTTATATAATTTAAAGAGAGATAGAAGTATCTACTTTCTGGCGGCTATATTTATAGGAGCTGTTTTGCTCCTAGGAAAAATGAAGGGATTAAAATCTCTTTTAGCACTAATTTTTACAGGTTCAGTAATAATATATGTGCTTCTTCCACTACTTTTTAAGGGTGTTGATCCAATTTCAACGTCAATACTATTGTCATCTATTATAATAGTAGTAAGTTTTCTTCTTATAGGAGGATATGATAGAAAAACATATTCAGCTATAATTGGAACTATAAGTGGAATAACCATTGCAGGATTAATATCTTTTGGTTTTGGAAAGATAATGAGATTGAGTGGATTAAATCTGTCTGAGGGACAACAACTTCTATATATAACTAGAGATTTTAAGTTACAGATTGAAGGGTTACTATTTGTATCCATCCTGATAGCTTCTTTAGGAGCTGTTATGGATGTGGCTATGTCCATATCTTCATCTGTAAATGAGATATATCAACATAAAAAAACGCTCACATCTAGAGAGCTATTTAATTCAGCCATGATAATAGGTAGAGATATAGTTGGAACTATGATAAATACATTGATACTTGCATTTGCAGGGGGGTCATTACCTTTAATGATGATGATTTGGGGATATGGAATGGTCTATCAACAGTTTATAAATATTCCAGCTATAGCCATAGAGATTGTAAATGCTTTGGCTGGAAGTATAGGTATAATAGCAACTGTACCAGTAACTGCAGTTGTTTCAATATTATTAATAAAAAGAAAAGGGGAGGAATAATAGTGAGAAGCACTAAATTCTTAGTTTTAGGAGTTCTTTTATCTATGGCTTTAATAGGTTGTGGAAAGAAAGAGGAAGCACCTAAAACAGCAACAAACACAGAGGTTAAAGAGTATAAGGAGAATAAACTTAACCTGGAAAAAAAAGTTATTAAAAAGGGAGAGGCTGGTCCAGATGAGGTAACTCTATCATTTGCAGCTACATCAGATGTACATGGAAGAATATATCCCTATGAGTATGGAATCGATTCTGAAGATAAGAGCGCTGGTTTTGCAAAAACTTACACAATCGTAAAGAATTTAAGAGAGAAAAATCCAAACTTAATATTAATGGATATAGGGGATACTGTTCAAGATAATAGTGCAGAGTTATTCAATAACTTAGAGACTCACCCTATGGTGGAAGCTATGAATACAATGGACTATGATGCTTGGATTTTAGGAAATCATGAGTTTAACTTTGAAAAGGATTTTCTATTAAGAAATGTTAAAAACTTTAAAGGTTCTGTTATATCTGTAAATATAGAGAATGAAGATGATGGATCAAAGTTTGTATTACCATATCAAATCTATGATATTCAAGGGGTAAAAGTAGCTTTAGTTGGAGGAATCCCTCCTCATGTACCTATGTGGGAAGCATCAGCACCAGAGCATTTTAAAGGATTGACTTTTGAGGATCCTATGACAGCAGTAAAAGAGACTTTAGATGAGTTAGAAGGAAAATATGATGTACTTGTTGGAGCGTTCCACTTAGGAAGAAAAGATGAGTATGGAAAAACTGGAGCCTTTGATTTAGCAGAAGCTTATCCTCAGTTTGACCTTATATTTGCTGGTCATGAACATGCTAGATATGTGACAGATGTAAATGGAACAACAGTTCTTGAGCCAGGGGCTTATGGATGGGGAGTTTCAAATGGTGAGATTAAAGTTGTAAAAAAAGATGGTAAGTGGGAGATTAAAGATATCGTAGCTAAAAACGTTGAAACTAAGGATGTTGAAGCTGATAAAGGTATGTTAGATCAGTTTAAAAATGTTCATGATGAGTCAAGAGAAGATGCAAATAAGGTAGTTGGAAAAGTTAATGGTAAGTTTATAGAGGGAGCAGATTATATAACTGGTGAGGATAAGGTTACAACAATGCCTACATCTCAACTTCAAGATAACGCTATAATTGAGTTAATAAATGAAGTGCAAAATCACTATGCTAAGTCAGACGTTTCAGCAGCAGCTATATTTAACTTTAATTCAAATTTAAATGCAGGGGATTTTAAAAAGAAAGATGTGGCATTTATCTATAAGTATACAAATACTTTAATGGGTGTAAATATGACTGGAGAAAATCTTTTAAAATATATGGAGTGGTCAATGGCTTACTACAACCAAACAGAGCCTGGAGATGTAACAATATCATTCAACCCAAAAGTTAGAGGATATAACTATGATATGTTTGATGGAGTGAACTATAAGGTGGATATCTCTAAGCCAGCTGGAGAGAGAATCGTTGATGCTACAATAAATGGGCAACCAATAGATCCAAATAAAACATATAAAGTGGCTGTAAATAACTATAGATTCGGAACACTTATGAACTTAGGACTTGTAACAGATAAGGACAAATATTATGACTCATATGAGGAGTTACAAGATGGTGGAAGAATTAGGGATTTAATTGTAAGATATGTACAAGAAAATCTAAAGGGAGAGCTAAACCCTAAGGTTGATAACAACTGGGAAATAATCGGTTTTGATGAGAATGTCCCTGGAAAAGCTGAAGTTATTGAGAAGATTAAGACAGGTGAAATAAAAATACCTATGTCTGAAGATGGAAGAACGTTAAATGTTCAATCCATAAACATTAATAACCTATAATAGGAAAAAAAGCGAAAAAGAGGAAAGTTTTTTCCTCTTTTTTTGTTTACTTTTTTGATAGATCACGTTACAATAAATGGAATTAAAAAAATAATATATGGAATATATAAGATTGGTGCAAGTTATAGGAGGGAAAGATGTATCTATTAAAATTTAAAAAGAATTTAGTTGAAAAAGTATGGGGTGGAAGAGGATTCGAAACAACTTTGGGATTTGATTTACCAACAGATGAACTATATGGAGAGTCTTGGGAAGTGAGTTGTCACCCTGCTGGAATGTCATATGTTGAAAATGGAGAGTTAGAGGGAGAAAGTTTAGAGAGTATTTTTACAAAGTTTGGAAAAGACCTTGTTGGAGATGAGATCGTTGAAAAATATGGAGATAAGTTTCCACTTTTAATAAAATATTTAGATATAAATGATAAACTGTCTGTACAGGTTCACCCAAGTGATGAGTATGCTTTAAGAGTGGAAAAAGAGTTTGGAAAAAGTGAAGTATGGTATGTGATGGAAGCTAGTTCAGATGCAAAGCTAATTTTGGGATTAAAAAAAGAGATTACACCAGAGATATATTTGGAAAAAGTTAATAAAAAAGATTTTACAGGTTTATTCAATGAGGTCAATGTAAAAAAAGGGGACTTTATAGATGTTAAACCAGGTGTTGTTCATGGAACTTTAGAGGGATCTATACTGATATGTGAGATACAGCAGAACTCAGATACAACATATAGAATATATGATTTTGATAGAGAGGTAAATGGAGTAAAAAGAGAGCTACACTTAGATAAAGCTATGGATGTAATTGAGTTTGGAAAAGAGGTAAAAATAAGTTCAGAGAGCTCTAGAGAGAAGATAAAAGAGCAAGATGCAACGGTTGAGGAGTTAATCAGAGGAGAGTATTTCTCAATTGATAGATTATTAATAGATGGAAACTTCAGTGATAGAGCTTATAAAAATTTTAAAATCTATTCAATACTTGATGGAGAGGGAACATTAAAGGCAGAGAATAGAGAGTATGAGGTTAAAAAGGGAGATACATACTTTGTACCAGCTAAGATGTCAGTAGAGATTAGTGGGAAATTGGAGATTATGAAAAGTTACATATAAAAAGTAGGGGGATGGTATATGTCAAATAAAGCAATAGCACTGCTAAAAGTTTTGTTGCATGGAGATATCCAGATAGATGAGATAACGAAGTATGTGGATTTAGACATCAACTCTATAGAGAGAAATGTAAATGTTTTAAATGAGTATTTAAAAGAGAGAGGGCTAGACCCAATAAGAAAGATAAACAATGCATATAGTTTACAAAATAAAGATGAAAAATTTTCAGAATTTTTTTCAAAATTAGACATTCTATCATCGAGAGAGAGACAGGATATATATTGTATAAGATTGCTTTTAGATGGATTTATCAACTTAGAAAAAGAGAGACAAGTGATGGGAGTTTCAAGAACTACAGCTATAAAAGATCTAAAAAAAGTGAGGGAGTTTTTAGAGGAGAGAGGTATAGAGGTAGAATCTAGAAATTCTAAGGGAATTTTTTTAAAAGAGGTAAATGTTGGGAATCTATATAATATACTTTGTGAAAAAATGATGAAACTACTTATAGATAGGGAGTTTTTATCCAGACAGAGAAAGGAACTTTTAGAGGAGATAACAATACTAAAAGAGGAGATTTACCTAGAGATATATAGTAGTGTTACAGAGAAGTTCAATCTAAAAAAATCTATATTCTCTTTCTATGCAATCTACGCTATGGGTATTATTGAAAAAATGAAAGGTCCAATTAAATATGAGATAAATAGAATAGAGGAGCATGAGGAGTACGAGAAGATATATTCAGATTTAAATAGTATAGAATTTCCAATAGAGTTAACACCTGAGTTTAAAAAATTTTTAACAAGTGTGGTATTGAAGGTAAAGTACAATTGTGATTTGGATATTCCTATTAAAGAGAGCTATGAAAAATTTATAAATAGAATAAAAAAGATTTTCAAACTCACTGAAAAAGAGGGGAAAGAGTTGGAAAGTCAACTTTCCACTTGCTATGCTATAGGATATTTAGATAAAAAATATGGAGTCCTATAGGTTAGAAAAAGTCCCAACTCTAAAAGATGTAAAAGATTGGGAGAGATAGTGGAAAGAGTTTTAAAAGAGCTGAATATAGAGATGATATACTCTGACATACTGAGACTTGCAGGATGTATAACAAACTTTTTTATGACAGAGGAGTATGTGGAAGGGTTTAGAGTTTTGAGCGTTTCAAGAGATATAAATAGTGAGTATAGCCAAAGAGTGATAAAATCATTAAAAGTTTTTTATCCCAAAATAACCTTCACAACTGAATCTTTTTTAGAGTTTAGATTTAAGAGTAAAAAAGAGATAGAGAGCTATGATTTAATAATATCTGATACAGAGAGTTACAGTATAAAGAATTTAAGAAAAGTTAATACACTGAGTTTAAGAGAGATTCAAAGATGCTTTATAGAGTATGTTTTAGATAAGAGATTTGAAAATCTTGAAAATATATAATGTATTTTTTCTGAAGAGAAAAATAATAAAAAAAGTATATATACAGAGATAGGGAAAAATGGTACTCTATATGTACAAATCCTTTTCTCTAATATATCCCCCCTAATATATATTTGAGAAAATTCCAGAAGAACTCCACCCCCCCGGAGTTCTTTTTTTATTGTCAAAAAAATATAAAATAAAAATGGGATGTGTGATAACATCCCATTTGTCTTAAAAATTAATGTGGTAGTCTTAATTTTTATTATTTGTTAGAAATAGATTCTACACCTGGTAATTTTTTACCCTCTAAATACTCTAGAGAAGCTCCTCCACCAGTAGAGATGTGAGAGAACTTATCAGCAAATCCTAAAGAGATTGCAGCAGCAGCAGAGTCTCCTCCACCGATTATAGTAGTAGCATTCTCTAAGTTAGCGATAGCTTCACAAACTCCAATAGTTCCTTTAGCGTAGTTAGGCATCTCAAATACACCCATAGGTCCATTCCATACAACTGTTTTTGCTCCAACTAATTGATCAGCAAATAACTTAACTGTAGCAGGTCCTACATCTAATCCCATCTCATCAGCAGGAATAGCATCTACAGATACAACTGAATGAGGTGCATCATTAGAGAACTCCTTAGAAACTACTGTATCAATAGGTAAAATGATTTTTCCATTAGCTTTCTCTAATAAAGATTTAGCTAATTCAACTTTATCCTCTTCAACAAGAGATTTTCCAGTATTCTTTCCTAAAGCCTTAAAGAAAGTGAACATCATAGCTCCACCGATTAAGATTTTATCAGCTTTAACTAATAAGTTTTCAATAACTCCAATTTTATCAGAAACTTTAGCTCCTCCTAAAATAGCAACTAGAGGTCTCTCAGGTGCATCAACAGCTCCACCGATAAATTTGATCTCTTTTTCCATTAGGAATCCAGCAGCAGTGTTTCCTTCTCCAATGTTAGCAGCAATTCCAACGTTAGAAGCGTGAGCTCTGTGAGCAGTTCCAAATGCATCATTAACGAATAGGTCTCCTAAAGAAGCCCAGTATTTTCCTAACTCTGGATCATTTTTAGATTCTTTTTTACCATCTAAATCTTCAAATCTAGTGTTTTGGAACATTAGAATCTCTCCATCTTTTAAGTTGGCAACAGCCTTTTCTAACTCCTCTCCTCTTGTAGCATTGATAAAAGTTACAGGTTGTCCTAAAAGCTCAGCTAATCTCTTAGCAACAGGCTCTATATTTCTCTTTTCTAAGTCAGCAGCCTCTTTAACTTTTCCTAAGTGAGAGAAAGCTATTACTCTTCCACCATTTTCTAAAACATATTTTATAGTTGGTAAAGCAGCTACTATTCTGTTTTCATCAGTGATTTTTCCATCCTTCATAGGAACGTTAAAATCAACTCTCATTAAAACTTTTTTACCAGCTACGTCTAAATCAGTTACAATTTTCTTTGCCATTTTGTATGAACCTCCCAAAATTTTTATAAATTACTTATATTTTCTTAAAAAAAAGCGGAACTATATAGTTCCGCTATTCTGTTTATTCTGTTTTTCCTAGATGCTCTAATTACTTAGAAATTTCTACGAAGTACTTTAAAGTTCTGATTAATTGAGCAGTATAAGACATCTCGTTATCATACCAAGAAACTGTCTTAACTAATTGCTTATCTCCAACAGTCATAACTCTTGTTTGAGTTGCATCAAATAATGATCCAAACTCGATTCCGATGATATCAGAAGATACTAAATCTTCCTCAGTGTATCCGAATGACTCATTTGCAGCTTTTTTCATAGCAGCGTTGATCTCAGCAACAGTTACAGGTTTCTCTAAAACAGTTACTAACTCAGTTAATGATCCAGTGATTACTGGTACTCTTTGAGCAGATCCATCTAATTTTCCAGCTAATGCAGGGATAACTAATCCAATTGCTTTTGCAGCTCCAGTTGTGTTAGGAACGATGTTAGCAGCAGCAGCTCTAGCTCTTCTTAAATCTCCTTTAGCGTGTGGTGCATCTAATGTGTTTTGGTCATTTGTATAAGCGTGAATTGTAGTCATTAATCCTTCTACGATTCCGAACTCATCATTTAATACTTTAGCCATTGGTGCTAAACAGTTAGTTGTACAAGAAGCTCCTGAAATTACTGTCTCTGTACCATCTAAAATGTTGTGGTTTACGTTGAATACTACAGTTTTTAAATCTCCTGTTGCAGGTGCAGAGATAACTACTTTTTTAGCTCCAGCTTCTAAGTGAAGTCCAGCTTTCTCTTGAGAAGTGAAGAATCCAGTACACTCAAGAACAACGTCTACGTTTAACTCTCCCCATGGTAAGTTTTTAGGATCTCTATCAGCTAAAACTTTAATCTCTTTTCCGTTAACTGAGAATCCTCCTTCGATAACCTCGATAGTTCCATTGAATCTACCTTGTGCAGAGTCATATTTGAAAAGGTGAGCAAGAGTTTTTGCGTCTGTTAAGTCGTTTATTGCTACCACTTCAAACTCTGGGTTGTTGATCATTAATCTTAATGCTAATCTTCCAATTCTTCCGAATCCATTAATCGCTACTTTAACTGCCATTTGGAAACCTCCTAAAATTTATGTTTTTTTTAAATTAAGTTCAATAAATAATTGTACATCTTTGTATGGAATACTAGAAAATCTTGTATTTCCTTTTTCTTTTTTTCTAAAATGCTTTTGTTTATGTCTTAATGATATATTATCTTGCCTAATTTGTCAATTTATTCAGGGGAACTAAAATTAATCTTTTTATGATTACTTTTTCATTAAAATTATAGTATAATTGAAAAAAAGAAATTGGGGGGAGATTATATAGATGCTCAAAATTATACTCTTTTCTCTTTTATTATATACTGGTTTATTGGGAGAAGAGCATACAATTTTATTGGAAAATGAAAATAGTTTTTTCTTTTATAAAGATAAAGATGAATACAAAGGTTTATATCCTAAAATATTCAAAGATATAAATAAAGATAAAAAAATGAATCTAAAATTAAAGGAGTTGGATACTAATCTAATTTTAGATATGGAAAAGGGAAAAGATAGCTTAATAATGGATCTGGTAGAAAATGAAGAGAGAAGACAGAAGTATTACTTCATTCCTACCTTTTTTTATTTAAAGGCAAATATATATTTTTTAAATAGTGAGTATATTGATATAACCAACTTTTATAAAAAAAGAGTTGGAATTATTAAGGGTTCATATTTAGATCAGGAGTTTTTAGATAGATATGACTTCTTAAATCTTGAAATAGTGGATATCAAAACCCGTGAAAAAGGGGTCGAGATGTTGAAAAATAAAGAGATAGATGGATTTGTTGCAGACAATCAATATGGGTTTAAAGATAATATTAAAAAGATTGAACTGAATAGAATACCTATAATGGTCACAACCTTAGCGGTTCCTAAGACAGAAAAAAAACTTTATAAAGAGTTGAAAAAATATTTTGATGGAATATCACCAGAGGCTTTAAAAAATATGATAAGTAGTTCCAGAAGAGAGTTTTACAGAGATAGATTTAAAGATAAATATGTAGGATTAAAAGGAAAGACAGTGGAAGTAGTTTTTCCCAGTGAAAAAAGCAATTACCCACTCTATTATATGGAGAATGGAATAGAGAAGGGACTGGCTGTTGAATATCTAAATGATGTAGAGAATATATTGGATATTCAGATTAGAAAGATATTTTATTCCAAGGAGAGAGGTTGGCAAAGTGGTGATATAGCCATAGCGTCAATACCTGAAAGTGATTTAAAGGAGAGTGGAAACTATACAAATCCATACTATACATTGATACCTGTTATATTCAATAGAAAGGAGGATGGATTTATAAATAATCTAGCTGAAGCTAGAACAAAGAGATTTGCTGTTGTGGAAAACTCCTACTATATAAGTTATTTAAAGAAATTTATAAAATCAGAAAACTTTGTATATGTAAAAGATATAGATGAAGCAATAGAGAAAGTTAGAAATAAAGAGGTTGATTACGGTATTTGTGACCATAAAATTTTAAGTAATAAGCTCTATAACAGTGGATATGATAGTGAGATAAAAATAGCGGGTATCCCAGATAAAAAATATGATGTCTCCATGGTTGTAAAGGGGAATCAGAGTGAACTTTCTGAAGCTTTAAAAGATATATCAGTAAGTTTTTTAAATGAAAATATGAGCAAAAATATGTATTTAGAAAAAAATAGTTACCAAACAGATAAGTCAAAAAAGATGTTGATATTTTCAGCTGGACTTTTACTATTGAGTTTGATTTTACTATATAAAGGTAGAAAAAATTTGCTTGAAAAGAAAAAATATGAAGATTTAATGTTATCTTTAGTTTCGGCATTAGAAGCTGTAAATCAGTTTAATGATCTAGAAACAGGAAATCATATAAAAAGATTAAATAGATATTCTGAACTGTTGGCAGTTAAGTTGGGATGTAATAAAAAGTTTTATGAAGAGATAGGAAAAGTTGCTTCACTGCATGATGTTGGAAAAATAGGAATAGATAGAAGTATACTAAAAAAACCGGGAAAATTAACAGATGAGGAGTTTGAGGTAATAAAAACCCATCCTGAAATAGGTTATGAGATAATAAAAAAATCAGGAGTCAGTGTAATGGCTGAAAATATAGCTAGGTATCATCATGAAAAATGGAATGGAACGGGTTATCCCTATGGTTTAAAGGGAGGGGATATTCCACTGGAAGCAAGAATAGTGACCATAGTGGATATGTATGACGCTCTGAGGCAAAAAAGAGTCTATAAGGAGGGATTTACCCATGAGAGAGCTATTGAGATAATAAAAAGTGAGAGTGGGAAAAGTTTTGATCCAGATATAGTGAAAGTGTTCTTAGAGAATGAGTTTAAATTTGAAAGACTTTTTAATTCAGATGTTTAATATATAAAAAGGGATAGTTTAACTATCCCTTTTCTTTATATTATTTAAATCTATTTTACCACAATTGGCTCTAATCCTTGAACATCTAACCATTGAGAAAGAGTTAAATTATTTAACTCTCCAAAACCTTTTTCAGGGATAGCTTTTCTAGCTAAAGTAACGTATGGACCACAAGTTAATGATGTACCAATCTCTCCAGGTTTCATAATAGTGTAAGCGAAACCTACGTATGTTCTGTCATATGCTACATGGGAATCTTTTCCACACTCAACAACAGACCATACAATAGCTTTTCTGTGATCCTCTAAGAATTTTTTTAAATCCTCTGGATTATCATTTTCAGTCCAAATTCCAGCGTCTTCTATAAATAGACTTGCATCTTTATCTCTGTCTTTAGCTATAGATATTGCTATAAAACACCAAACACCATATCCCTCATTCTCTTTAAACTCTCTGTTTTCAGTGGGTCTATATGCTGTAACTCCTTTGTTGGCACAAATCATATGAGAACCAGGTAAAGGAGTGAATCTTCTTTTAGATTCAGTTCCGAAAAGTTCAACTCCAGCTTCTAAAAGAGGCTTAGCATCATATACTTTTAAGACAGAACCATCAAATTGTGGAACCTCCAAAACTGTAGGATTTGAGTCATCTGCAATTGAGTCATGTCTAGCTAAATCATATCCCCAAACTTGACCTGCAAGTCCACAAAAAGATGAAGCTGTCAACATATTTATTTGACCTACATAAGCATCATTAACCTCAGCTCTATCATAAGCGACGATACCATCTATTAAAATATCGTCTGTTTTAGGAACTGTACCTACAGAAACCTTTAAAACAGAAACATATCCATTTCCTGTTGAGCCAGGAGCTCCATATCCATCACAATAATCCTCATAAAAACTAATAGCTGTTTTGTCAATTCTCATATTTGTTCCTCCTTTATTTTAAAAAAGTTCAGCGATCATACATCTTACAGATCCACCACCATAGATTTCAATGGTAGAAATATCAGAGTATATAATTTCAGAACTTTTTTTGATCACGTCTATCTGCTCCTTAGTAAAGCCATTAAAAGCCGTTTCCGACATAAGTGTATAACGTTTTCCCTGAGAGTTTTTTAACTCTAAAACATTGCCACAGAATTTTAAAACCTGATCTAAAGAGATATCTATAATCTCTTTTCCAGAGTTTATTATTGAAGTTTTAACATTCTCTCTCTCATTGGAATCAGTTATGGCATCTAAACAAATGACAACAAAATTCTCAGTGACACCCATCATTACATTTGTATGGTATATGGGTGTCTCTTTATTGTTGAAGTTTTGAGCAGAATGAAACTTAACTGATCTATAGTTTGTTATTTTACAAAACTCACTTAAAACATCCTCATTTGCTCTTGGAGAAAGAGAGCAATAGGCTATTTTATTGACTCTATCTAAAACCAAAGCTCCAGTTCCCTCTAAAAATTTATTCTCTTTTTCAAAAGAGGTTAAATCTATCACATCTATGGAGTGTGTAAAAAGATTTTTTAAAGTTGGAAGAAACTTAACTCTTTCCAACCGTCTATTTTCAGCAAACATGGGATAAACAATAAGCGTGTTATCACAGTGTGAGCTGAACCAGTTATTTGGAAAAATACTATCAGGTGTATGTGGTGTAGACGTATCTTGAATAACATTTACATGTATTCCAACATCTTTCATTTTATTAACAAGTGAATCAAACTCATTTAAAGCTCTTTTTTCCACCAAATTAGGGTCCTCTTGAAGATCCTTTTGATAAGCGTTGTTAACAGCAGTTTGGGCATTATAGTAAAACCGAACAGGTTTAATCATAAGAACCCTATCTGTTATTTGACTATTATTCATATTCTCATCCCTTTTCATTATCCTAATAAAGCTTTATAATTCATAATTAAATATATCAAACCTAAAATTCCAAGAATAAACAAAACTATTGAAAATACTTTTTCCTCTTTATTAAATTCAGGATTAGTTGGATCAAACTCTTTTCTAGCTCTCATAAAGAATGGGATACCAATAGCATAGATAACAGCAGCAAGAAGCATATAGTTTAATCCAGCAGCATATACAAGCCATAGACCATAAATTGTTCCTAAAAGACCTGTTATTTCAGCATTTTTTCTACTTGCAAATATATTAGTTGGGTAGTTATCATTTTTTGCAGCGATTTTCCATAGATATGCAGTACAAACTATATAACAAGGTAAAACCATCACTCCAGTGATACTTAACATTAAGTTCCAAGCGTTGTTAGAGAAGTAAACTACAATCATAGTTATCTGCATAATAATACTTGAAATAAGTAGTGAAAATGATGGAGAATCATTTTTATTTACTTTAGCAAAAGCCTTAGGGAAAGTTTTACCTTTAGCAGCAGCAAATGGAAGTTCAGCAAGCATAATAGTCCAAACAAGCCAAGAGCTTAGAATAGCTATCATAACTCCAATATTCATTAACCAATCTCCCCACTGTCCAACAATTCCACCTAAAACAGCTGCTGTTGATGGAGCTGCCATAGTTGAAAGTTCTCCTTGAGAGAAGTGTCCAAGAGGAAGTAATGACAGTACTGCATAAAGAACTAAACATCCTAAAAATCCTAAAAGAGTAGCCTTTCCAACTTCAGCTTGATCTTTAGCTCTATCTGATACAACAACTGCACCCTCTATTCCTATAAATACCCAAAGAGTAACAAGCATTGTACTTTTTACTTGACTTAAAAGACTACCAAGAGGTTTATCGGCAAGATAAGTGATAGTTTCAGTACCCCAGAAGTTAGTGAAGAAAAAGCCAACTTTAAATACAAATGCAGTGATTAATAGGAATAATACTATTGGAACAAGTTTACCAATAGTTCCGATAGTGTTTAAAGAAGTTGCTCCCTTAACACCAGCGAGAACAATAAAGTATATTATCCATATAACCAGTGAACCACCGATAACTGAGTTAAGGTTATTTCCACCTGTAAAATATCCAGGGAAGAAATAATCTAAAGAGTCCATTAGTAAAACTGCATAACCGATATTGGCAAAACAGTTACAAATCCAATAACCCCAAGCCATAAGGAAACCAGTAAATTTTCCAAACCCAAGTTCTCCATAAGTATAGATTCCAGTTGTTGCATCTGGTCTAGCTTCTGCCAAGATTCTAAATGTGTTGGCAACAAACCACATTCCCAGCCCTGTTATAACCCAAGCAATAATAATAGCTCCAGCCCCAGCCGATTGAGCCATATTCTGAGGTAGATTAAACACTCCTCCACCAATCATAGCACTGATAACGACAGCGGTAAGAGCCACTAAACCAAGTTTTTTACTATCATCAGCCATTTTAAACCCTCCTTAAAAAAATTAATTTATGATATTGTTAAAGAAAACATTCAAGTTTCCTTTAAAAAATATTTTTTATTTTAAACCTTATAAGTTCCTTGATATTTTCTATAAGTAAAAAATAGGTAGCTTTATTTTCAATATTTAAGTTTTTTTCACTGATATCTTTTTTAAATCGATTTTCAGAGTGCTTAATTCTTTTTAGAAGCATATGGTATGTGTAACTATTGGAATTTAAGGTTGCTAAATCCCTTAAAATTATGGCTAGTTCAGATGTTACTGAAATATCTGTAGAGATTTTATTAAAGCACTCTCTAATTTTTAAAAGAACTATATACTCTGAAAATTTTAGAGAATAGTTTTTGGAGATATCTACACTTTTAAAAAAAAAGCTATTTTCTTTCTCCATTTCTACTAAATTTTTACAGTCATCTAAATTGAGTTTTAGTTCTTCAAAAAGCTCATCCTGTCTCAGTGAAACTGCCTTATATTTTAAGGCTTTAGCAAAGTCAAAGATAATATCTCTCATAGTTGAATCAATCTTTTCCAGTTGAGATATAATCTCATTGTTCTGGCTAGGCATATAGAGATTGGAGAGTATAGCACAGAGAACTCCAACCAAAAGAAGTAGATATTGATCAAACACAAATATGAGTGATACATTTTTATCAAGTAAAAAGTGTGTAGCTAAAACAATATTGGTAAAAAATCCCTGCATTAAGTTAAAACGAATACAAAGAGGCATAAAAATAGCTGTAAATATAACCAATGATATGGGATTAAATCTAAATAATTTAATTGTGGTAGCGGATAGAATCAAGCCGAAAGAAGCGGCTAAAACTCGTTCAAGAGAGCTCCTTAAAGAAGCCTTTCTCGTGCTTTCCAAACTTAAAATACAGATGGTAGCAGCGGCATACTGATATTCTAGAGAGAGATATTGTGCAATAAGAACAGCGACATAAGGAGCGAACATATTTTTTAAAATTTTATGCTTGTCATAGGTACTTAACTTATCAAATATCATAAAAGCTCCTCCAAAGAATAAAATTACTATCTATGACACTATATTCTGAAAAATAATATAGAATCCTGTTTATTCTAAAATTAAAAAAATATTTTCAAAAATATTATTTAAGAAAAAATAATTTATTTTTTTCTTGCTTTTTTTCCTTTTTAAATATATAATTCATTTTGTGAAGAAAAGAAGTGAAAAAAGGAGTGAATTTAAATGAAAAAGTTAAGTTTGACGAATAAGATTTTTATCTCGTTGATTTTGGGAGTTATAAGTGGATTGGTTTTATATCCCTTTAAAGATAATATGGTTGTAAAGAAGTATGTTATAGACTTTTTCTTTAATTTCTTAGGAACTGGTTTTATTAGAGCGATAAGAATGATTGTTGTGCCATTGGTTTTCTGTTCATTGACAGTTGGGGCAGCAGGAGTGGAAGATATAAAAAAACTTGGAAGAGTTGGAGTGAAAACTTTGGCTTTCTATCTTGGAACTACGGCAGTTGCCATAACTTTAGCCTTAGGAGTTGGAACTTTGATAAATCCTGGAAAGGGTGTAGTTCTATCGCAAATTGCAACAAGTAATGTATCTGTGACTGAAACAAAACCTTTTATAGATATTCTGTTAGGAATGATACCGATAAACCCAATTGAAGCCTTAGCTAAAGGGGATATGTTACAGATAATAATTTTCTCTATTCTATGCGGTGTTGCTATGGCTATGCTAGGGGACAAAGTTTCTACAATAAGAAAAGGGATGGAAGAGTTAAATAACTTAGTTTTAAAACTGGTTGAAATAATTATGCAATTAGCACCATTTGGAGTATATGGGCTAATAGGTAAAACATTTGCAACACTGGGATACACAGCGATGTTACCACTATTAAAATATTTTATAGGTGTGGTTGTTGTTCTACTATTACACTACTTAATAACTTACCAAAGTTTACTGATCTTTGTGGCAAAATATAATCCAATAAAGTTTTTAAAGAAGTTTTCAGGACCTATGATGGTGGCCTTTTCAACATCTTCAAGTAGTGCAACTTTACCATCTTCAATGGAAACATTACAGGATGAATTTGGAGTATCAAAGGGGATTTCATCTTTTACACTTCCTCTAGGAAGTACGATTAATATGGATGGAACAGCTATAATGCAGGGAGTTGCAACAATTTTTATAGCTCAAATATATGGGGTTAACTTAACAATGGGGGATTTTGTAACGGTTATCATAACAGCGACTTTAGCATCAATAGGAACAGCTGGAGTACCAGGGGTTGGAGTGATAATGCTAGGAATGGTATTACAACAGGTTGGATTACCTTTAGAGGGTATGGCACTTGTAATGGGAATAGATAGATTTGTGGATATGTTTAGAACAACAGTTAATATAACAGGAGATGCGGTTTGTACACTGATTGTAGCTAAAACAGAGGGGGAATTAATAGGAGAAGAGGATGCGGCTACATCATCAGTTAAAAACAATAAATTAGCTTAATAGCAATAAAAAAGATACCTAGATTTTAGGTATCTTTTTTTAATCGCTGTGTGATTGAAACCAATTTGCAATATGAAGAATCTCTTTAAAATCATTAGGAAGAGGTGCTTGAACTTGGATTTTTTCACCACTTTCAACATCTGTAAAAATTAATTTAAAAGCGTGAAGAAGTTGTCTTTTAGCTCTTGTATCCTCTCCTCCATAAAGCTCATCCCCTAAAATCGGGTGACCAACTAAGGACATATGAGCACGAATTTGATGAGTTCTACCTGTGAATAGTTCCAATTCAATCAGAGTTAAATCCTCATTTGGAAAACGCTCTAAAACTCTCATATGGGTCTTGGCAGTTTGTCCTCCCTCTTCAGGAGACATCTCTTTTCTTCTAAGTTCATCTCCCTCTTTACCAATAGGTATCTCTATCATCATCTCATCCTCTTTAACAATCCCTTTTACAATGGCCTGGTAGAATTTGGAAACCTTCTCTTTATCACTTTGTAGAAATGCCTGAGTATAAGCATTTTTAGCCACAACAATAAGCCCAGAAGTATTCATATCCAAACGATTGAAAAATCTAGGAGGCTGTATTTTACCTGTTTGCTCCTGTAGATAATATATAACTCCATTGGCTAGTGTAAGATCAGTTTTCTTAGTTGTAGGGTGAACAACAAGATATGGATCTTTATCAATAATAAGTAGGTTTTTATCCTCATACATAATTTTTAAATCCATCTGTATAGATCTGATACCAACCTCTTTTTCTTTCTCTTTAACTAAAAGTCTAGCATTCTTTTTTACCTGTTTTGTTGTTTTGGTTCTCTTTCCATTTAGATATACTTCCACGTTTCTAATCCCTCTGCCAGAATACCCTTTTTCTCTAAGGTATTGAGAGATTTTCATATTATGAAACTCAGCTTCGACGATAAATTTTTTCATAAGTCCACCTTTAAAATTAATATTGTTTTTAAATATTTTATAATGAAATTGAGAAAAAAACAATCTTTTGATTTAAATGTGATAAAAAAGTGACCACTACAACACTAGTGTATAAGTATACTAGTGTTGTATGAAATTAGAATTTGAAAGGATATTCAAAAATTAAAACTTTATTAAAAAAATAAAGAAATTAAAGTCTGACCAAATACTTTTCGACTAAAAATTCAAATTTAACCAAAGAGCAAAAAATAGTAATTAATGGTTTACAAAAAAACATAAAGGTTGTAATATAAACACATAATGAATTGAATAAAAATTCAAAAAACAGGGAGGCAAAGTAAGAATGGGATACAAAATAACAGCAGAAAATTTTGATAGCTTGTTAAAAAATCTTAGCAAAGAGTATAAGATATATGCTCCAAAAAGATTTCCTAAACAGGGAAGATATTCAGACACAGACATTGTGAGATATGATAGAGTTTATTCGGCAAATGAGATTGTGCATGAAGAAAAATCTGATTATGCAGCAAAGGAAGCATTGAGCCCTATAACAGAAACAGTTTTATATTTTACAGATGCAGATTATAGAGAGTCAAAAGTTGTTGATGATAGACCAATGCTTGTATTTGCAAGAGCTTGTGATATCCACTCTATTAAAAGATATGATGATATCTTTCTAAAAAATGGTGGATTTGAAGATTCATACTATAAAAGAATGAGGGAGAAAACAAAGTTTATATTGATGGAGTGTCCAACAAAAGGTTGGGATACTTGCTTCTGTGCTTCAATGGGTACTGGTTCAGCAGATGAGTATGCATTTGGAGTAAAATTCAACGGTGAAGAGGTTTTAGTAGAAACTAAAGATGAGGCTTTCAATAATTACTTTGCAGGAAATGAGGAGATTGATTTCTTAGTAACTCCAGTTGTAGAAAATGAAAGAGTTGTTAGAATTCCAGAGATAAATGACAAAGAAACTCAAATTGCAGTTAAATCTTTAGAGATGTGGAAAGAGTTTGACAAGAGATGTTTAATGTGTGGAAGCTGTACTGTATCATGCTCTACATGTACTTGCTTTACAACTTATGATATGAACTATACCGCTGATTCAAACGCTGGAGAGAGAAGAAGAATAAATGCATCTTGCCACGTTGATGGATATACAGATATGGCTGGAAATCACTCATTTAGAAAAACTGGTGGAGAGAGAATGAGATTTAAAGTTATGCATAAAATCCATGATCACAAAAAGAGATTTAAAGAGCACCATATGTGTGTTGGATGTGGAAGATGTGATGACAAGTGTCCAGTGTTTATATCTTTCTCAACTACTGTAAACAGATTAGCTGCAGAAGTTGATAAACTAAATGGAGGTAATAAGTAATGGAAAATTTAATAATGCCAACGCCATATAGACTTTTAGATGTAAAAAAAGTTACTGATATAGAATATCTATTTAGAGTTGAGTATCCAGAGGCAGGAAATGTAAAGTTTGGACAGTTTATGCAACTATCTTTACCAAAAGTTGGAGAGTGTCCAATATCTGTTACTGATTTCTCTGCAGCAGAGGGATGGGTAGAGTTTTTAATTAGAAAAGTTGGAATAGTAACTGATGAGATTTTTAATCTTCACGCAGGGGATCTATTACCAATGAGAGGACCTTATGGAAAAGGTTTTGACGCAATTGATATAAAAAATAAAAAAGTGGTTATCGTAACAGGAGGATCAGGATTAGCTCCAGTTAGATCTTTAATCAACCATATTTATAGAAATCCAGAGGAAGTTCAATCGATGGAGTTACTATTTGGATTTAAAGATGATTCATCTATACTATTTAGAGATGATATTATCAACTGGAGAAAGAAGCATCCAATGGTATTAACTGTTGATAAAGGATGTGGATTAGATGGTGAGTGTGTAGGACTTGTAACTGAGTATGTGCCTCATTTAAAAATGGTATCAGATAAATTTGATGATTTAGAGGTTATAATTGTTGGACCACCTAATATGATGAAATATACAGCTATTGAATTTGAAAAGCTAGGAGTTCCAGCTGATAAGATTTGGGTTTCTTTTGAAAGAAAGATGTCATGTGCAATTGGAAAATGTGGTCACTGTAGAATTGATGAAGTTTATGTATGTCTAGAAGGACCAGTATTTAACTATTCTCAAGCTAAATATTTAATCGACTAAGGGGGTAAAATAAGTGAATCACGATATTAATATAACTAAACTGAAATTAAACTGCTTCCGTCAATCAAAAGTACCTGGAGAGTTCATGATCCAACTTCGTGTTCCAGGAGGATTAATTGAAGCTAAATATTTAAAAGTAATACAAGAGATTGCAGAGAGATGGGGAGATGGAACATTCCATATGGGTATGAGACAAACTCTTAATGCTCCTGGAATAAAGTTCGAAAATGTAGATGCAGTAAATGCGTACTTAGAGGAATACATAAAAGAAGTAGATGTAGAGATGTGTGGAGCTGAAATGGAAGTTAATAAAGCTGGATATCCTACTATCGGAGCTAGAAATATTATGGCATGTATTGGAAACTCTCACTGTGTAAAAGCTAATATCAACACTTGGGAGTTAGCTAGAAAACTTGAGAAACAAATTTTCCCAAGCCATTACCATATTAAAATGGCTATAGCAGGATGTCCAAATGACTGTGCTAAAGCTCACTTCAATGACTTTGGAATAATGGGTGTAACTAAGCCAATCTATTTAAAAGATAGATGTATTGGATGTGGAAGATGTGTTAAAGTTTGTGATCATGCTGCAACAAGAGTTTTAAAGTTAGAGAATCACAGAATTGTTAAGGATTCTTGCTGTTGCGTAGGATGTGGAGAGTGTGTTGAGGCATGTCCATCATCTGCATGGGTAAGACCAGAGCAAAAATTATATAGAATGACAATTGGTGGAAGAACAGGAAAACAATATCCAAGAATGGGTAAAATGTTCTTAAACTGGGTAACAGAGGATGTAATAATCAAAGTTATTGGGAACTGGCAGAAGTTCTCAGCTAACGTATTACATCACAAACCAATGTATATTCACGGAGGTCACTTAATCGACAGAGCTGGATATCAAAAGTTTAAAGAGATGATACTTGATGGAGTGGAATTAAATCCAGAGGCTCAAGTAGCACAAAGAATTCTTTGGGCAGAGACAGAGTATAGAGCTAACATTAACGTTAAACCTATCTCTCAACACCCAAGTCCAGGAGAACCATACACTTTAGAGAAGCCTTTTAACTATGGTGGAGGACACTAAAATTTAGTTTAAAAATCCAAAAAAAATATAGTCTGTCTAATGGGGACCCCAAAAGGGTTCCCATTAGTCATGTTTGGGACTTTGAATATCAGTTCAACAAAATGAGCGACTTTACTAAAACCTAGGGGGTAAAAATGGAAGCTGTAAAAGAGAACAAAAAAAGTTTGAAGGAAACAATATTAGATTTATTTAAATTTGAGGATTACTGGGCAATACTATTAGCAACAATTATACTGATTTTCTGTGTATTTATATATATGGGATCAGATTCACAAAATATTTTAGGAAAAGCTGAAGTCTATAATGATGTGATGAAGGCAGAGGGTGAGAGAGCACCTTTTAAAACAGTTCAATGGCATGAGGCGCAGTTTGATAAAAATAGTTTAACTATAAAAACATCTACAACTGAGAGGGTAAAAAGCATATTAGGAAAACCTAAAAAATGGGTAAAGAATCCTATTGAATCGATATACCTAAGCGAAAGTGCAGCAAAAGCAAAGGGAGAACCATTTATTCAACAGTATGAGGATTTAAAAAAGGAAACAGCACTGATAAAAAATCAAGCTTTAGCAGCGACAGCTTTAGCTGAAGAGAAGGCTTTTGCAGATACAAGTTTAAATAGCTCTGCAAGTGATTTAGTGGATAAATGGCTTGTAAGTAGAGATAAAGAGAATAAAATGAAATCGAAGGCTATTGTAAAACCATACAATCTAATCCCTAATTTAGCAATATTATTGGCTTTTATTGGAATATATTTCAGTGTGGGAATGAAAAAAATGGGAAGAGATAGAGAGGGGTTTCTACAAGGGTTCCCTGCAGTATTTGCTTTGGCAACAGGAGCGTATTTACTGGGAGAGCAAGAAACTTTAAAAGCTTGGGGACTGGGATATGTTTTCTGGGGTCTAGTTTTAGGATTGATAGTTAGTAACACAGTTGGAACGCCAAAGAAACTTTTAGCGGCAGCTCAAACAGAGTATTTTATAAAAACTGGATTGATATTATTGGGGTCAACAGTTTTAGTAAATAAAGTTTTATTAATAGGAATACCAGGAATATTTGTAACTTGGTTTGTAACACCAGTTGTTTTAGTTTTAACATTTGGTTTTGGAGATAAAATTTTAAAGATGGAATCAAAGAGCTTAAATATGGTTATGTCAGCAGATATGTCTGTAAGTGGTGTATCGGCAGCTATTGCAGCAGCGGCAGCATGTAAGGCAAAAAAAGAGGAGCTTACACTATCGGTAAGTATCTCTATAATGTTTACTGCTTTTATGATGATAGCTATGCCTATGTTCATAAAGGCCTTAAATATGGACCCAGTGTTAGGAGGAGCTTGGATTGGTGGAACAGTGGACTCCACAGGAGCTGTAGTTGCAGCAGGGGAGTATTTAGGTCCAGTGGCAAGAGACGTTGCAGCAACTATAAAGATGATTCAAAATATAATAATTGGAGTAATGGCATTGGGTGTAGCAGCTTACTGGTCATTAAAAGTTGATAAATCTATGGCTGAGGAGAGAGACTTCTCATTAAAAGGGTCATTGAATGAGATTTGGACAAGATTCCCTAAATTTATCTTAGGATTTATAGGAGCTTCACTTGTGTTTTCAGGAATATATGGAATGTTGGGAGTTGATGGATCAAAAATCATTATAGATAAAGGGATGGTAAATGGTTTAATATCCCCTTTACAAGGGTGGTTGTTCTGTTTAGCTTTCACAAGTATAGGGTTATCTACAAACTTTAGTGAGTTAAGTAAACTATTTAAAGGGGGAAAACCAATAACTCTTTATATTGTAGGAAAGATTATAAACTTAGGTGTAACTTTTGGAGCAGCTTACTTGATGTTCCATGTGGTATTCCCTGATATTACGCAATCTTTAATGAGTCTATAAGAGAGATTGGGAGGAGATATGATAAAAAAGTGGATAGCTTTTATAGGGAGCTTTGTATGTATATATTTTTTTTGTTTTTCCGTATTGCCATTTTTAGATGAAACCTTGGGATTTAAAGAGGCTCATAAAAAGTTGGCAGAGGAGGATATTGAATCTGGAGCATGGTACTATATCTTTGTAAAAAAAGTTGAACCAAGCTCTGAAAATGTAAGACATACATTGATTTACTCCAATTGGGGAGAGAGTAAAGATGCAAAACATTGATACTTTTATGGAGATGGAAAAAAAGAGAGCCATTGAGATATCAAATGAGATACTTGAAAAACCAAAAGTGTCTATGCTGGTAGTTATATTTCCTTTTCTTTTAATCAATTTTATTCAAGAGTTAAGAGTCTATAGATATAAGAGAGAGTTTTTTATAAAGGAGTATCTATACTTAAAAAGAGTGGTAACCGATATAATAAAAAAAGGTTATTCCTCCACTGAAAGTTTAAAAAATGAGATTGAAACTATTTTGATAAAGGATGAAAAGTATATGGAGTTTTATAGCTGCCAAATACAAGAAGCCTTGAGTATACGAGACTATATTTTTCAAGAGGGGAGTGAAAAATATATGAGGGTGAAGGAGATAGAAACTTTAAGGAGATGGATAGATACCTTTGAAGTTGAAGAGAATGGTTTAGAAGTTAGTTTTAAACTTTTTAAGATACTGAGTAGCAAAATATAAGATGGGGGAAAAACTGCATTTCTGTGCAGTTTTTTCTTTTACAATTTTGTCTAAATATGATAAAATATGTTCGATTTTATTTTAAAAATAGGGTTAATTAGGGAGGAAAAAATGAATAAAAATTTAAAAATTTTTGGTTTGATGGGATTGGTTTTAGCCCTTTCAGCTTGTAAAGTATTACCGCCTAAAGATGGGGAATATGAGCTTACTTTAGTCCATGTAAATGACGTTCATGGAAGAGCGAAAGAGGGGAAATATGATGGGGTTGGACTAGCTAGAGTAGCCACAATAGCAAAAGCTTTAGAGCAGGATAAAAACAATGGTAAAGTATTATTGATAGATGCTGGAGATACAATGCACGGAACAACTTTTGCAACTTTAACTAAGGGTGAATCTATGGTTGAAACTTTAAATGCTGCTGGACTTGACTATGCGACATTGGGTAACCATGATTTTAACTATGGTCAAGAGAGACTAGAAGAGTTATTATCTATGCAAAAATATAAAACGTTAGCTGCCAATGTTGTGGATAAAACAACAGGAAAGCCAATTGCAGGAACATATGATATAAGAAAGATAGATGGGAAAAAGGTTGGATTCTTTGGATTAGCAACACCTGAGACTTACTTTAAAACAAATCCTAATAATGTAAAAAATATAACAATAGCTGATCCAATTGCAACTGCAAAATCAGTTGTAGCTCAAATGAAAAAAGAGGGAGTTAAATTTATAGTTGTTATAGCTCACTTAGGTGACGATGAGAGTACAGCTAGAAATCTACAAAGTGTGGGATTAGCTGAGGCAGTACCTGAGATTGATTTAATTATCGATGGACATAGTCACACTGAATTAAAGGAGAAAAAGGTTGTAAATGGAGTAACAATTGTACAAACTGGAGAGTATGCTAAAAATGTTGGAGTAGTAAAAGTTGACTTTGATAAGTTAAAAAATAGAATTGAAGCTATGGATTATACTCTATATACAAAGAATGTAATAATGAATGGGGATAACCCAGTTCCAGAGGATGCTAAGGTAAAAGCTACAATAGATGAAATCTCTAGAAAGCAGGAGATGATAACAGGTGTAAAGGTTGGAGAATCTCCAATTTTATTACAAGGGGACAGAGCATATGTTAGAACAGGAGAAACAAACCTTTCTCAACTTATAACAGATGCAATGCTATGGAAAACTGGAGCAGATGTAGCCTTAACAAATGGTGGAGGGATTAGAGCCTCTATAAATCCTGGAGAGGTAACTGTTGGAGATGTAATAAGTGTATTACCATTTGGAAACTATGTTATAACAAAAGAGGTAAAGGGATCAGATTTACAAAAAGCTGTTGAAAATGGACTTAGATCTTATCCAGAATCTTTAGGAGCAATGGCACAGGTTTCTGGAATGACTGTTAAATTTAATGTTAAAAATCCAGCATATAGAAGAGTTTTAGAGATAAAAGTTGGAAATGAAAAGTTAGATCCAAATAAAACATATGTAGTTGCAACAAATGACTTTATGGCAGCTGGTGGAGATGGATATTCATCTTTAGCTAATGGAAAAGAGTTAGGACACTATCCAGCTCTAGATGAAGTTTTAATTGAGTATATACAAAAAGTTGGATTAGAGGGTAGAGACAAAGTAGTACCTAGATTGATACCAAAAAAATAGAAGGGGTTTATAGATGAGTAAAGAAACTTTAAGAAAAAAGTCCGTAGTGGCTTTTATAGTGCTAGGAGTATTGCTAGGTATATATGAAGCAAATAGACCGGGACCAATGGTTGTAGAAGGAACTGGAACTGGTTATAATGGAGATTTAACTGTAAAATTACAAGTAAAACCTAAAGGTGATAATTTTAAAATTATAGGAGTTGATGTTATACATCAAGATACACCACCAATCGCTGATCCAGCTGTGGATACGTTAAAAACGTATATTTTGAAAAATCAAAATACAGAGTTTGATGTAGTGTCTGGAGCAACTTATACATCAGAGGGTATAAGAGAAGCTACTAAAAATGCAGTTGAAAATATTAAATAGTATCTAAATAAAAAAGGAGGGTTCATTTTATAGAACCCTCTTTTTATTTTTATAATTAATAAGCTGGGAAGATTTGGATTTCCACTCTTCTATTTTGAGCTCTACCAGCTGCAGTTGCATTACTAGCAATAGGTCTATCTGGTCCAAATCCATTTATAGTGATTCTATTAGGATTTACTCCTCTACGAACTAGGTAGTCAGCAACACTTCTTGCTCTTTTAACAGATAGATCCATATTGTAAGAGTAAGCACCTGTGTTGTCTGTGTTACCAGAGATGACTATTCTTGTCTCAGGGTATTGGTTTAAAACAGCGGCAATATCGTTAAGTGGTCCATAGAAACCATTACCTATAACATAACCATTTGTAGGGAATGTAACTCCACCAGGAAGGTTAAGGTTTATATAGTTTCCTTCATCAGTAACTCTAACTTGAGTATTTTGTAATCTAGCTTGTAACTCTTTTGTCTGTTGATCTTTATATGCTCCCCAACCTAAACCAGCAAGAGCACCAATTCCAGCTCCAATAAGAGTTCCCTTAGTATCTTGTCCAATAGCCTGTCCTATTAGAGCACCAACTGCAGCACCACCAGCTGTACCAGTTGTTTTGCTATTATATCCAGTAGCTGTACAAGCTCCAAAAAGAGAACCAGCTAAAAGAACAGAGCAAATAAGTTTTGTATTTTTCATTATAAAACCTCCTTAGCTAAAAATAATCATAAAAATATTATAGAAAAAAATTATATATTTGTATATAAATTATTATTCTTTTTTAATAAAATCAATCCTTTTTTTAAGGGATTAATTAATTATGAAAATAAAAAAATAAAAAAAATAAAAAAGTTTGTTGACAGAAATAATAATTTGTGATACTATAATTTTGTAGCGAACGAGAGCGAGTTACAAAAAACAAATAAATAAGTCGGAATATAGCGCAGTCCGGTAGCGCACCTGCCTTGGGAGCAGGGGGCCGCAAGTTCGAATCTTGCTATTCCGACCATCTGCGGGAGTAGCTCAGTTGGTAGAGCGTCAGCCTTCCAAGCTGAATGTCGCGAGTT
>Charlie_p2__coassemble_1313_pt1 | contig 25257 bp, 16 predicted proteins | sample Charlie_p2__metabat2_low_PE_014 | metagenome-assembled genome bin Charlie_p2
TTACTAGCCCCTTTAAAACTATTTTTTTTCATCTCATTTAAAAACTCTTTAAGTTCAAGTTTTTCATCCTCTGTAACAGAGGTAATCTCCTTATTTATAAGTTCAATGAATCTCTTTTTTGACATCTAACCACTCCCCATTACCTATTTAAAATTGACAATCCATTTATCTATTCTTTCATCAGTTAAGTTACTTTGATTTGAATCATCAATAACTAAACCGACAAATTTATCTCCCTCAACTGCTTTTGATTCATCAAAAGAGTACCCTTCAATTGAAGTCGAACCAATAACCTCTGCATTAGCTTGAGTAACAGCTGTATATAGATCTCTCATTCCATCTACAAAGCTAGAAGAGAAAGCCTCTTGGTCTCCAACTCCAACAAGTCCTATTTTTTTACCACTTAAATTTAAGTTTCTTAATTTTTCTAAAGGTTCAATCCAATCATCCTGTATATCTCCCATTCCCCAAGTAGAAGTTGCTAATATAGCAGTATCAAACTCTAAAATTTTATCAATATCACCTGCATGAAATACTTTTGCGTCTAATAAAGTTCCAATTTTTTCAGCAATTTGCTCAGTAACTCCAGTTGTACTTCCATAAAATATACCAATACTCATAAATAAACCTCCTTATGTTGTGTTGATATGATTATATAATAAAATAGTTTGAAAATCAAGATATTTTTAAATAAAAAAATAGAAGAGTTTTTTAAGAACTCTTCTAAAAATAGTGCCAAGATATTAAAGATAATTTATTATTCTATAAAGCCAATTTGCTAATGGGTCTTTGATTTCCACCATTTCACCATAAAGCTCTTTTAACATCTGTTTTTTAAGAACTTTAAAGTTTTCATCATAAAATAGATTATTTATCTCTTCAGGGTCATTTTCTAAGTCATAAAGTTCACATAGGTCAGTGGCATTAAAAACTACCTTATATCTCTCATTTCTCCACATTCTTTGCTCGAAAGATACAAAGTGCCCAGAGAGTTGACCTAAAATCCCTTTTCTTTTTTCATAGGGCTTATCTCTTAGTAGTGGGAGAAGAGATTTACCATCAAAGAAATCGGGATAAGTGCCATTGATAAGGTCGCTACATGAAGGAGTTAAATCATGCAAATAGACCATAGAATTTTCTCTATCCCCTTTTCTAGGAGATTTTGGATCTTTTATAATCATAGGGATTCTATAAGTAGTTTCAAACATAAACTCACCCTTTTCAATCATCTTATGGGCACCCATAGCATCTCCATGATCGGCAGTAACAGTTAAGAATAGATCCTCATAGAGTCCCTCATCCTTTAGGAATTGGAAGAAATCTCCAAGAGCATCATCAATAAGAGTTATATATCCCCAAAATTTAGTTATAACCTCTTTCCATCTATCCTCACTGGCATCCCACATACCCCACATTTTAGAGATGCTTTTATAATGATTAGGCTTGTTTATTAGAGGTTCATAAAAGCTTTTATCAAGAGTGACATCATCAGGATTATACATAGAGTAATAAGGCTCTGGAACTACACATGGAGTGTGAGGTCCCCAGAAGTTCATCCAAATAAAAAATGGTTTTCCCTCCTTTTTGGCTTGTAAAATCTCTTTTTTAGCTTCATCAACTACGAAAAATGGAAGTGTAGCCTCTTTTGGACAATGAAGTTTTCCACAAAGTTCTTGAACTCTAAGGTGAGGATTTTCTCCAAAGTATTCGTCAGTGACTCTAGGTGTTTCAAACCCTTTTTCCTCTAACCATTTAACATATCTATCCTCTTTTTTAGGTCCTTGATCAAAAACCATATTTTCATAGACATGGCTTCCAGGATAGCCATATCCATCAAAATTATGTCCAATAAATCCAAAATCTTTAGGTAAAACATTCCCACCAACATGCCATTTACCAATATATAATTTCTTATGATTCTCTAAAGTTGAGATAATATTTGGATTGTTTAAACTGGGGTCCTGTACCTCTGCTTTTTCCACATTTCTTATTATTTTATGATTTGTGGGCATTTGACCTGTAAAAAGAGAGGTTCTAGCAGGGCAGCAAACAGAAGCTGGTGTGTATGCTCTATCAAAGATAACTCCCTCTTCAGCTAATCTGTCTATATTAGGTGTTTTAACAACTTTATGTCCATAACATCCCAACATATCAGTTCGAATTTGATCCAATAAAATAATTGCTATATTCTCCATCTAATCCTCCAAAAGTTTATTTTTTATACTCAGTGGTATATATAAAACGATCCCCTCGTATATATGCTAAGGTATATTCAAAAATTCTATTTTCAAACCACAGTTTTTTTTCAACTTCCATACCTAAGTTACAATTTTTAATTTTCATAACTCTTTGTAAATCTTCAGTTAAAATACATGGTCTAAATTTTTCAACCCCTTTTTCAAAAGTTACTCCATATTTTTTTTCTAAAATATCATAGAGTTTTTTATCAGATAAATCTATTTTTTCTAATCCTTGAACTTTATCAGCTAGAAAATGGATTTTTTCATAGAGTATAGGTTCATTATCAGCATATCTAATCCACTCGATAATAAGTATTTTCTCATTGGATACTTCCATTTTTTCCTGTATATCCTCTGTTGGAGAGAAGATTCCAATAGATAGAATTTTAGAGTATGGTGTCTTGCCGGAATTTTTAATATCATCAAAAAGTTTATTTAATCCAGACTTATTTTGAACAATGGGAAATGGTGTAACAAATGTTCCCTTTCCTCTAAACTTTTGTATAAGGTTATCCTGTTCAAGTTTTTCTAGGGCTTTACGAACAGTTATTCTACTAACAGAATAGGTTTCACATAGCTGCATCTCAGTGGGCAACTTTTCAAACTCTTTTATTCTACCTTTTTGAATACTTTTTTTTAACTCTTTATAAATTTTTTCATAGTTACTGTTATTTTCCTTTATTTTACTCACCTCGAGTATTAGAATTTGTATTATTTGTTATGCTCATTTTTTATCATATAAATGATTTTTTTTCAAGAATTATTTGTTTTTTATTAACATAACAAATATAACAACTTAATAGAAAGTAAGTAGTTATTATATAGAGTGAAATATAACATATTTTGCAAAAAAATAGTGGTTAAATTTAAAATATTGTTTATTTTCTAAAAAAAATGTATAAATAGAGTAATAACAAATGGGAGGTGTATAGTATGTTAATGACAATTTTAAGTTTTATATTTGTCACAGCATTAATCGGTTTCATATCTTATTTAAAAACTAAAGATGAGGAGCACTCAGCACAGGGATATTTTTTGGCAGGTAGGGGACTGTCAGGAGTAGTCATAGGGTTTTCAATGGTATTGACTAGTTTATCAACGGAGCAACTAATTGGGACAAATGCTTCAGCCTATATAAGTAATTTCTCAATTATGGCATGGACTGTTCAGTCAGTTATTCCACTTTGTGTATTGGCACTATATCTATTACCAAGATATTTAAAAGGTGGTTTTACAACAATTCCAGAATTTTTTGAAGCTAGATATGATAAACAAACAAGACAGATGATGTCCTTTCTTTTCATGGTGGGATATACATTTATTTTAATTCCAGGTGCACTATATTCAGGAGCGATAGCTTTTTCACAGATGTTTGATATACCTAATCTTTTCAATATAAGTTTTAGTATGTCTATCTGGGTTATTGTATGGTTAATCGGAGTTATTGGGGGAATATATGCTATTTTTGGAGGATTAAAAGCAGTAGCAGTATCAGATACTCTAAATGGATTAGCACTTATTATAGGTGGAGCTATGATTCCATTCTTTGCACTTAAATATCTTGGAGATGGAAGTATATTGGAGGGAGTTAGTAAGATAACAACAACTCATTATGATAAGTTAAATGCTTGGGGTGCTGCAACTGATCCAGTTCCTTGGACTACAATATTCACGGGTATAATGATTGTGAACTTCTTTTACTGGGCCACAAACCAAGCGATTATTCAAAGAGCATTGGGAGCTAAGAGTTTAGCTGAGGGACAAAAGGGGATTTTAATAGCTGGAGTATTTCTACTTACATTACCATTTATGCTTAATCTTCCGGGATTGGTCTCTTTTCATATATTTGGAGGTTCTTTAAGCAATATAGACTTAGCCTATCCGACTCTTGTGAGAGAGGTTTTACCAAAACCATTGTTGGGATTTTTTACAGCGTGCCTATTTGGGGCAATATTAAGCACCTTTAATTCATTCTTAAATAGTGCAGCAACACTATTCTGTTATGATTTTTATAAACCAATATTTAAAAAGAATATTTCAGATGATGATTTAATAAGAGTGGCTAAAATATCTGGAACAATAATAGCTATTATATCTATGATTATTGCTCCTATGTTACAATCGGGATCAGATGGGTTATTTTTACTATTAAAAAGATTTGCTGGATTTTTCAATATTCCTATAATTGCACTTGTGGCAGTAGGTTTTTTAAATAAAACAATAAATGGTTTAGCGGCAAGAATAACCGTAACAGCTCATGTTATTCTATATTTTTCTTTGGTTTGGATATTTAAAATAAATTTAAATTTTGTACATGTAATGGGAGGTCTATTTGTATTTGATATACTGCTTATGATTGGATTAGGGAGTTTTATGAAAAGAGAAACTCCTTATGAATTACCAAAAGAAAATAAATCTCATGTGGATCTATCAAATTGGAAATATGCATTTCCAGTATCCTATATATTGATATTGGGCTTAGCATATGTATATACAGTTTTATCTAAAATGGGATTGGCAGGAGGAAACTCTTTGACAACAATCAATATAATCTACTCTATTCTTGCAATAGGGGGAATATTTATGATTATGAAATCCAAATCTTCTATTAAAGATAGTTCCACTAAAAGGGATAGAGTATCTTTAGAGGAAAATAATATATAAAAAAAGAGGACAACTATATCTCGATAGTTGACCTTTTTTAGTCTAAATTTTTAGACTGTCCTCTATTAATTTTTTAGGGTCTTGAATTGCTAACTTTGTTTTAACATCCAATGTTTTTATATTTTTAAATCTCTGTGGCTCTTTTATAGCAACATCATGTGCAAAAATTACAACCTTAGCGTTTTCAATATCTTTTTGTGTAATTCTATTTACAATACCATTAGCTCCTTGAGTTTCAACCTTTATTTTAATACCCATTTTAGCTGCAGTTTTCTCAAGAGCTTTAGCTGCTAAGAAAGTGTGAGCAACTCCAGAAGGACAAGATGTTATAGCCAAGACATCAGCCTCTCCTTCATCCACAACAGCATCATAGTTTAACTCTTCCATCTCCTCTTCCAATGTTTCTGGAGCAACAGGTTTTAAAGTATTAACAATTAAAGCTGTAGTTAAAGCACCTAAAATAGTTCCAAGTATGTATCCAAATTTACCATCTACAACTGGAAGAACAATCCAACCTCCCCAAGGGGCATGGTTAATAGAGTTCATTAAAAATCCTACAATGTTTCCAACAATACCACCAGCAACTATAGCAGGTAAAACTCTCATAGGGTCTGCAGCAGCAAATGGAATAGCTCCTTCACTAATTCCAATTAGTCCCATTATAGCAGCCGCTTTACCAGCTTCTTTTTCATCTTTTGTATATTTTTTGGGAGATAAGAAAGTAGCTAAAGCCATTCCAAGGGGAGGGGTACAAATAGCTATTCCAACTCCACCCATTAACCAAGGTTGAGTATCAACTTGAGTTTGAGCAAAAAGTGTAGCTACTTTGTTAATAGGACCTCCCATATCAAAGGCAGTCATACCACCCAATATGGCTCCAAGTGCTATCTTACCACTACCTGCCATACTAGCAAGCCATGTATTCATACTTGTCATCATAGCAGCTATTGGAATACCAATTCCCCACATTACAATACCACACACAATAAAAGTACCAATCAATGGATAGATAAATATTGAACCTAAAGATTTCATACTATCTGGAAGTTTTATTTTTTTAAGAAGATTTATAATAAAACCAGCTATAAATCCCACGATAATAGCACCTAAGAATCCAGTTTTATAGTTTTGAACAGCTATCCATGAACCGATCATACCAGGTGCTAATCCCGGCTTATCAGCGATAGAGTAAGCTATGTATCCACCAAGAACAGCTGTGAAAAGAGTAAGTCCAGCTATACCCATATCAGCCATATCTTTTAGAAAACCAGTTTCTGGAACAGCTCCCTTTCCAGATATCATAACAGCAAGAGATAATAGAACTCCACCTGCAACAATAAATGGAATCATATGTGAAGTTCCAAAAAGAAGATGTTCTTTTAATCTATTGAGATGAAATTTAAAAGATTGATTCTCCTTAGAGGAAGTTGAGATGTTGTTTTCAAGATTCTTATTAGTTTCATCAAAAGATGTAGTGGTTGATTTATCATTTTTTAAAATAATATTTAGAAAATCCTCTTTATTTTTAGCTTGTCTAAGAGACTCTATAAATCCATCCTCCATAAAAAGAGTTGTAAGGTTTGAAAGAACCTCAATATGAGTTGTTCCTTTTTCTGAATCTGGAATAGCTATTAAAAAGACAAGATCAACTTCATTATCTTCATCTACAGATTCCCAATCTTTAATCTTATTTTTTAGTCTTGCTGCAGCTATCTTAGGTATTTTTACAGAGTGTGATTTTCCATGGGGAATAGCCAATCCATCTTCCAATCCAGTGGGAGATTTACTCTCTCTGATTAAAACGGCTTCTAGAAACTCATTTCTATCAGTTAAAGCGCCATTTTTATCAAGCAAATCTACTAATTTTTCAATTACATCATTTTTATTTTGAGACTCTAAGTCCAAAATAATTAAATTATTATCAATTAAATTATTGAAATTCATAAAATCTACCTCCTAAGTTTTGTTGTAAACTTTCTGTTTAATTGTATAGTATCAAAAGATGTATCTAAAGAATAGAATCATATTTTTTCAAAAAAATATGATTTTTTTTGACCGTAATTGTTTAAAAATTAGAAAAAATGTAAAACTTATGATAGAATTTAGAAGAGGATTAAAGGAGGGAAATAATGACTAGAAGAGAGTTGGAAATTCTTAAATATATTATAAAGTACAATGGAAATATTAGTTATAAACTCCTATCAGAATTTTTATTTATAAATGAAAGAAGCATAAGATATGATATAGATAGGATAAATGAAATACTAAAAAATAGTGGTTATCCTCAAATTGAGAAAGTTGAAAAAGGTAGAATAAACTATAAAAGTTTAGAAATTTTACCAATAGTGATTGAAAAATTTATAAAATCTATAGATATAACAGAGTATAAGGAGGAGATTTTACTTTTTAAAACTTTATTTTTAGAGAGGGTAAATCTAAAAAATTTAGAGGATGAGTTTGGAATCAGTAGAAGTAGTGTAAAAAACATATTAAGGGTAATCAGGGAAAGATTAAAACTCAATGATTTAAAGTTGGAGATAGAGATTCATAAGGGACTGGTTTTATCTGGAGATGAGGAGAATATCAGAAAAGCTCAATTAAAGTTTATATTGTCCTATTCAAAGGATATATATTTTTCAGATATTATTGAAAAATATTATGGGGATATAGATAAAAATAGAATAGAGAATTTTTTAAAACACGTAATTGATAAAACTAAATATATAATTTCAGATGAACCATATATAAATCTCTATTACTATATTTTAATAATGATTGATAGATTGAAAAAAGATAGAGCTATATTGGAAGTGGAGAACCAGGTATTCTTTCAAGGCTTAAAAGAGTATAAAGTGATAGATGAATTTCTAGATATTTTAGAAGAGGAGTATAAAATAGAGATACCTTTAAATGAGAAGATAAGATTAACTGATTATTTTTTAGGAAGTCATTGTTACTCAGCTGAGAATAGTAGTTATAAATTTTGGATAGAGATTGATATAATAGCCAAAAAAATAATTAAGATTTTTTCTGAGAATATAGGGGTTAATCTCACAAGGGATAAGGTTTTATTAAAGGGGATTATAAACCATTTAAAGCCGACTATTCACAGATTGAAGAATAGACAAGTTTTGGAAAATAGCATATTAAAAGATTTTTTAAAACTATATAAGCCAATATTTATGATAACAAAAAAATCCCTAAAGCCATTGAGAAATTTTATAGATTTAGAGATAACTGAGGATGAAATAGCTTTTTTAGCAATACATTTTAAAGCGGCTTTAGACAGAGGGAACAAACTTGAAAATAGGAAAAATAATATTTTAGTTGTTTGTAGCTCAGGATATGGAACATCAAAGCTATTATCTCAACAGATTGATGAAAATTTTTCAGTAAAGATTGTAGAGGTAATCCCATTCTATAAGCTAAAAGACTATAATTTAGATGGAATAGATCTTATAGTGGCAACAATAAATATGGATGAGATTGAGTTTCAAAAACCATGTATAACGATAAATACCATTTTATCTAAAGAGGATATAGTTTTACTTGAGAATATAGGTTTAAACAAAAGAAAAAATCGAGTTTTTTTATCAGAACTTTTAAATACTTTTAAGAGAAATGGAACAATAAAAAATGAAAATATCTTAATAAATGATTTATCACAATTGATGAGTGAAGTTTTAATAAATGATATTCATGAGGAGGAACCAAAGTTATCTGAAATGTTAGAGGATATCGTTTTAGATGTGGAGTGTTCAAACTGGGAGGAAGCCATCAAAATATCTGGAAATATAATGGTAGCGAATAAAATATGTGATGAAAGCTATGTGGATAGTATGATTGAAAGAGTTAAGGAGTTTGGACCATATATGATAATGAGCAATAAGGTTGCTCTTCCCCATAGTAAAAATACTGGAAATGTATTTAAAAGTAAGATGGTTTTAATAAACTTTAAAGAGGATATACTTTTTCCAGAGGAAACTCCAGTTAAAACTATGCTAACATTTACATCTATGGATGAAAATAACCATTTAGAAGCACTGTCCAATTTTTTAGATTTAGTTAATAACTATAAATTTTTAGAAAAATTAGAAAGTAATTCAAGTAAAAAGAGGGTTATTGATATTATAAAAAAATATGAGTTTTTATCAAATTTAGGAAAAAATAAAGATATAAATTAAATCCCCTCATAGCTCCTATGAAGGGATTTTTTTCTATAGATTTAAATAGTCAATGGCATATTGAGCATATAAGGCACTTCCAATTTCAAACACGTCCTCATCTACATCGAACTTTTCATGATGGTGTGGATATATAATACCCTTTTCCTCATTTCTAGCACCTAGACTCACCATAACTCCAGGAACTCTGTTAGAAAATTCAGAGAAATCCTCTCCTCCTGTGGAAGGAGCACTATAAAATAGATTGGATTCTCCTATTAATTTTGCAGCTGAATTTTTAGCTAATTCTGAATAGGTTGAATTATTGATTGTAGGTCCTACCCCAAAGGTATATGTGACTTCAGCAGTGGCTCTATAGGCTTTAGCAGTGCTTTTAGCAACTCTTTCAATTATTTTAGGGAAGTTTTCTCTAATTGAAAGATTATAACATCTAGTTGTCCCCTCTAAGGTTGCTGTTTGCGCTATAACATTAAAACGACTTCCAGAAACTATTGAGCCCACAGTAAGAACAACAGGTTCTAAAGGGGAGAACTCTCTACTAACAATGGATTGTAAGTTCATAACAATTGCGGAAGCCACAACAACGGCGTCAACACACTGGTCAGGTCTAGCTCCATGTCCCCCCTTTCCCATAACTTTTATAGAAAAAATATCTGCAGAAGCACAACGGGGACCTGCATCAGCTGATACCCTTCCAGATGGAATATCAGAGGATATATGCATTCCAAATATATTATCCACATCATTTAAAACACCACAATTTACCATTTTTAAAGCTCCACGTGCAACCTCCTCTCCCGGTTGAAATATAAGTTTGATATTTCCATTTAGTTCATCTTCCATATCTTTTAGGATTTTAGCTGCACCTAGTAGCATTGCAGCATGGGTATCGTGTCCACATGCGTGCATTAAACCAGGGATGGTTGAACTATATGAGGTATTTGTTGTCTCTGTAACAGAAAGAGCATCAATATCACCCCTTAGAGCCACAGTTTTTCCTTTATTTTTTCCTGAAATAGTGGCAACAACTCCAGTGTCAGCAACAATTTCAGCATTGATTCCAAATTTTTCCAACTCCTCCTTAATTCTTTTAGATGTTCTATGCTCCTCTAAACTTGCTTCTGGAAATCTATGAAACTCTCTTCTCATAGAGATAACATAATCTTTATATTTTTTGGCCAACTCCTTTGTTCTCATAAAAACCTCCCAATAAAATTTATTTTAACACATATGTTTTTGCTAAATCAGTGTATCCATTTTTTTGTAAAATTAAGTTTTTAACAGCTTTTCTAGCTCCTAAATTGTAGTGTGGATATACAAGTGTATAGTGTGGTAACTCATTTTGAATTATCTCTTGTGCTTTAAAGTAAAGAGATTTTCTTTTATCTTGATCAATGGTAGTTCTAGCTTCTAACAGTATAGAATCTATCTCTTTATTCTCATAAAAACTTCTATTTCCAGACATCCCCTTTTCATTTGAGTGAAAAAGTGGATATAAAGCGGGATCTCCATCTACAGAGGTTACATTCCATGAAAGAAGATAAAGTGCTTTATTAGGTTGAGAAGTAACAGTTACATATGTGCTCCATTCAAAAATTTTAATTTCAGCTAATATTCCAATCTCTTTTAACTGGTCCTGAATTATAGTACACATATCTATCCAAGTTGATTGAGCAGAGGTCCAAAGCTCAATATTAAGACCATTTTCAAATCCAGCTTCTTTTATAAGCTCCTTAGCTAAAGGGATATTTTGTGCATATTTTTTAACATTTGGGTTATATACATCAATAACTGGTGGAATAGGAGAATCTCCTGAAAGAGCAGCTCCTCTAAAGACAAACTCAGCTAAAGATTCATTGTCAATAGCATAAGCTATAGCCTCTCTAAGCTTTTTATTCTGAAATAGAGGATTGGTATTATCAAATCCCAAGTAAAGAGTGGATGGCGCTTCCACTTCAAGTAGTTCTAAATCACCACTTTCTTTAACAGTTTCTCTATCCATAATTCCAATATCAAAGGCTATATCAACTTCACCAGTTTCTAGTGCAATAGTTCTATTTGTAACCTCTGGAATACTTCTTACAATCAGCGTTTTGTTTTTAGGAATCTCACCGTGGTAATTCACAAAAGCCTCAACAATGATTTTATCCCCAGGAATCCACTCTTTAAATTTGTATGGACCACTTCCAATAGGGTTTTGTGAGAAGGCGTTACCTGATTCCTCCACTGCCTTTTTACTGACAATAGAACCTCCTACACTGCTTAAATATTTAAGTATAGCACCAAAAGGTTTATCAGTAGTCACCTGTACAGTATATTTATCGATAGCTTTAATATCGATAATGGGAGTAAAGTTGTATCCAACTTGTGCAGAGGAGCGAGCCCTATTTAGAGAAAATACAACATCTTCAGAGGTTAAAGGCTCACCATTGTGAAAAGTCACATCTTTTCTTAGATGAAAAACGGTATTTAAATTATCAACCTGTTCCCAGCTAGTAGCAAGCTGAGGAACTACAGTTAAATTCTCATCTAAAGTAAGAAGAGATTCAAACATAAGATTTATCACTTTATTAGAAATGGTATCAATACTTTTTTGAGGATCCAAAGTTTTTACATCAGCTCTTTGTGCAATGATAAGTGTGTCTTTAAATTGGTTATCTTTCATACCGAAAGTATTGATAGAGAATAGAGAAAGGCAAATAGTAAAAATAAACCAAACATTTTTCATAGAATCATCTCCTTAAAATTTTATATAAAAAAAACAGCCATATTTGGCTGTTATAAACAAAACTATTCTAAGTAAAAATCAAAAATTAGAGAAAGAGAAAACTATGAAAAAAATAGTATTCATTTTTAATTTTTTAAAAGAGTTTACTTGTGAGTTTATATTTAGCCAATTTGAAATATAGTTTGTATCCAATATAAAAAAATATGCTAGCAGCAGCAGAAATAGATAAAAACTAAAGCTAAATATAAATATTGTCATTTCGTAACCCCCTTTAATTTTTTTATTTGGTTAAGTATAAATAAAAAAAATATAAATGTCAATAAAAAAATTAATTATTTTTTTCTGGGAAATATTTTTTTACTAAATCATTATACTCATCGGTGTTTTTTAAACCCTCTAAAATTTCATTGATTTTTTCCACTTTTTCTGGACTCCCTTTTTTTAAAGCTATAGATGCCCCTGGGTAATTATCTATAACTGTATCCAATATTTTTAATGTTTTCATAGATTTTAAATACTCATATCCAGCTTTATCAGAGATGATAACACTGTCAATTGAACTGTTTTTCAGAGCCATAAGAGCACCTAAGAAAGAGCTATATGGACGAACTTGAGCACCGAGTTTTAAAGCTAGCTCCTCCTGAAGAGTACCTAACTGTACGCCTACAATTTTATTTTTTAACTCCTCCTTATTTTTAAAAGTACTTTTAATATTTGTTAAAACCAGATGTTCCGATTTAAAGTATAGATATGGATTGGAAAAATCCACAGCCTTTTTTCTCTCTATAGTCTGAGACATACCAGCTATTACAGCATCGATTTTTCCTGTTTGCAGTGCTGGTATTAATCCATCAAAAGAGATATCTTTCCATACAATTTCATACCCAGCTTTTTTTCCTATAATCTCCATAAGTTCAACATCAAAGCCTGTTAATTTGCCATTTTCAAGGTACTCATAGGGAGCAAATTCAGCGTTGGTACCCACATAAAGTTTCTCTGCAAATGTAGAGATTGATAAGATAGATGCCATAATTAAAACTATAATTTTTTTCATAATAATACCCTCCATAAAATAAATTTTTATATAAAAAAAACCGAACTAACTCAAATTAGTTCGGTAAATATAGACTAGATATTAAAAGTGGTATAGTCAATTTTTACATAACAAAAGAGATAGCTTTTCTAAAGTATAAGATTTAAAAAACGCTCTTTCATTCCTCAAAAACATGACTGACCTCCTTAAAAAATTATTTTAAAAAATGGTATCATATAAAAATTAATTTGTCAAAATATATTTTTTATTTTTTTTGTCCAATACCTAAGACTGAAGCATTGACAAAAAAGGCACAGATTAAAATATAATTTGAATAGTTACCACCATATATTTTTCCAAATAATGCTATAACCCCTCCGAGTATAATAGCACTTAGAACATAACTTCTCTTAAATCTATATCCAATAATTCCAGCAAAACATGGTATTATAAGAGCTCCAGAATAGACAGATAGAGCTAGAAGCAATGAACTTAATATAAACTTAAGCTTCAGTGCAACTAAAATACTAAAAATACCAAAGACACCAATAAAAATTCGTGTAAGTTTTATAGATTTTATACTTTTTAAATTCTTGGTAAAAATCTCAGTAAATATTGATGATGCAGTTAGTAAACAAGTATCAGCAGTGGATATTATAGCTGAAAGTAAACCGAAGTATAGCAATAAACTGATGGGTTTAGGTAAAGTATTTGCTGCAACATGTAATAGAGGAGATTGCCCACTACTTAGATTAGGATAAGCTCCAGCGGCAAATATACCTATTTTAGTTAAGATAAATGCTAAAGGTATTAAAATAATAATACTAACAATAATGGACTTTTTGGCAACACCACTATCTTTTGCACAAAAAATTCGAGAGTATATATCAGGTCCCACTAAAAAAGTTGATGAATATGTCAATACCAAAATTAATAGATCAATGTATCCAAACTTTTCATTTATCAGCTTAGGGGCTGCATAGGTAGTATCTAAATTAGGTAAAAATATGAAGCATAATACAATACCTAATAGAATAAAGATCAATTGAAAACAATCAGTTTTTATAATGGAAAGTTGTCCTCCCAATATTGTATATATAATAAATACTACTCCACTAATAATAACACTTTCTAAATATGAAAAATTACTAATTATCTCCATAATTTGGGCTGCACCCATAATTTGAGCAGCAACAATACCAATCCATGCAATTGAGATAATAAAGGAGCTTAAAAGTCTAACTTCATCTCCATAAAAACTACCTAAAAGCTCGGGAAGATTATATCCTCTAAATTTTTCAAATCGTTTAAGCAGTGGTAAAAGAGTAAATAGACCAAATGCAGCACAGAATAAAAGCCAGATTCCAGCCCATCCAATTGAGTATGTGGCAGCAACATTTCCAAGGATAGCAGAGCTTCCCAAAACTGTTGCCAATAAGCTACCAGCTACCTGAAAAACACCAGCTTCTCTATTGGCTATAAAAAAATAGGAACTATCTTTAACTTTTTTAAATGAGTTATACCCAATAGCTAAAATACCTAGAAAATACAGATTTAAAAATAGATTTTCTACCATTTAATACTTACCTCCCCAGATTTTAATTTTCTTATAATCATATTTGAATCCTGAACAATGAGATAGCCGTTGCTATCTATATCAAGGACAGTACTTTCCACTACACTATCTCTCTCATAGAAGGAAATATCTTTTCCAATTAAAAATGACTTTTCTCTATAGATTTTAATAATTTCTGGATTTTCAAGGTCCTCTATAATATCCATAAGATTATTTACAATATGAGCTATCAGTTGATTTCTATTTACAGGGGTAACTCTCTGGGAAAAAATTGAACCAGCTATATGGGAAAGCTCCTCTGGAAAGTCTAAAGTATTAAAGTTTATACCTATTCCAATGACAATATTTTCAATGGAACCAGTTTCAAAATCTGTGATAGCTTCAGTTAAAATACCACATATTTTTTTATTATTTAGAAAAATATCATTGACCCATTTTATCTGAGTATTTTTATTGCATAGAGCATCAATTGCTTTAGAAATAGCCACTGCAGTGGCTATGGTAATTTTAAGTGAGTTCTCCAAAAGTAAAATATGAGGTTTTAAAATAATACTCATATATATTCCTGTATTCTTAGGTGAGAAAAATTTTCGTCCCTTTCTACCTCTGCCATCATTTTGTTCATTGGCAACTATAACAGTCCCATGCTTTGGATTGTTAAGTAAGTAGTTTTTACCATCTAAGTTAGTTGATAAAACAGAGTCCTTTATAATAATATCGTTATCAAATTTTAAATTTTTTTTGATTTCAATATGGGAAAGCGTGTTACTTTTATGGGGAATACAGTGCCCTTTTCTATTTATAGAATCAATTGTATAACCGTTATTTTTTAACTCTTTAATAGCCTTAGAAACGGCTGCTCGAGATATGTTTAATTTTTTTCCTATATCTTCACCAGAAAGATATGAACCTTTATGTTCCTCTAAAATAGAGATAATCTTTTCTTTTGTAGTCATACACCCTCCTTAATTGTATACAGTATTCAAGATATAGTATTACAAAAAAAAAGAAATGTCAACTTTTAAAAGATAAAAAAGTTGACATTTGAAAAATTATCTACTCAAATGCTAGAAGTCTAGACATTTTAACATATTTTATTTTTTTTAATTCCTGAACAACGTCCTCTGGTGGAAGAGAGTCTGAAGATATCTCAAAAGATATAACGACAGATGCCACATTGTTTATGGGAATATTCTGATTAATTGTAATTATGTTGCAGTTTACTGAGGATAAAAAGTTTAAAACTTCAGATAGGGCACCCTTTTCATGCTCTAGCATAAGAGATATTAGCGCTTTTTTACCAATGGCATTATCAGAGGGTAAAAATACAAAATCTTTATATTTATAGTATGTACTTCTACTTATTCCAACAATTTTAACTGCGTCGCTAACATTTTGAACTTTACCTTCAGCTAATAAGTTCCTAGCTTCAATAACTTTTTCCAGATAATCTGGAAGGATAGATTTATCCACAACCAAAAATTTTCCATTCATTTAAAACCTCCCGATCTATACAGAGTTATAGATAGTATAACTTTAAAAAAATAAAATGTCTATAAAAAAAACTTGTATTATAAAAATTTATATGCTATAGTGTCTTTTATATAAAAACATATGTTTTCAGATTAAAGACAGGGAGATGGTAAAAATGGAGAAAATATTTAAAGGATGGTGTGGCATTGGCCTGGTAAAACGAATTTTTATAGGAATAGTCTTAGGAATAATTTTTGCGTATATAGCTCCTAGTGCTATGAGTTGGATAACAATTTTTGGAGATCTTTTTGTAGGTGCTTTAAAAGCTATTGCTCCAATATTGGTATTTTTCTTAGTGATATCTGCAATTGTTCAGCATAAAGAGGGACAAAAAACAAATATAAAATCAATAGTTATTCTATATTTATTGGGAACTTTTTTAGCGAGTTTAGTTGCAGTAATAGGAAGTTTTTTATTTCCAGTTACCCTATCCTTAGTGTCTAATGTAAATGTAGATTCAGCTCCACAAAATATAGTTGGAGTTTTAAAAACACTGCTTTTAAATCTTATTGATAATCCTGTAAAGGCTCTTTTCAATGGAAACTATATTGGAATTCTATTTTGGAGTTCACTATTTGGAATATTTCTAAAGGGGAGTAAAGAGGCAACAAAAGAGGTTGTGATAGACATATCTAAAGCTCTTTTAAAAGTTGTAAAGTTTGTGATAGAGTTTACACCTTTTGGAGTTATGGGACTGATTTTTAGTTCTATAGAGGCTGGTGGAGGAAGTGGGTTACTATCATATGGAAAGATACTACTTTTACTACTTGGATGTATGGCAGCAGTAGCTTTTATAGTAAACCCTATAATCGCATTTATAATGATTCAGAAAAATCCATATCCATTGGTATTTACATGTTTAAGAGAGAGTGGACTAACTGCATTTTTTACAAGAAGTTCAGCAGCCAATATACCTGTAAATATGAATCTGTGTGAAAAATTAGGTCTGGATAAGGATATGTACTCTGTGTCCATTCCATTGGGAGCAACAATAAATATGGCTGGAGCAGCAGTAACAATATCTGTATTTGCCTTAAGTGCCGCATATACTTTAGGAATTCAAGTGGATTTGTTATCAGCTATAGTCCTTAGTGTTCTTTCAGCAATAAGTGCTTGTGGAGCATCTGGAGTGGCAGGAGGTTCACTGCTTCTAATCCCACTTGTATGTAGTCTATTTGGAATATCCAATGATATAGCTATGCAAGTTGTAGGTGTGGGATTTGTTATAGGTGTGGTACAGGATTCTTGTGAAACAGCCTTAAACTCATCTACAGACGTATTATTCACAACTATTGCTGAATACTCACAGTGGAGAAAAGAGGGAAGAGAGATTCAAGTAAATGAGGTGTAGAAAAAACCTAGGTTATCCTAGGTTTTTTTTACGAGATACAATTAATTATAAAAATACTTTAAAAAACTCTCTAAATGATGTAGGATATAAAAAAGTCTAAAAAGAGGTGGTGTATGAAGAAAAAATATATTTGTTTAGCTTTAATTGTAACTTTTCTAACCAGTTGTAGCGGTATGGAAAAAATAGATAAAAGTGTTAATCAAGTAGCTGTTGTACCAGAAAAAATAGTACAAGAACCAGTTATTTCAGCAGTGGTACCTTCAAAAGGAAAATCAAAGGCTATGAGTGAATTTGTAAACTCAGATGTTTTAGAACATGGGAATTTAAGTTTTTATGCTATTGACTTAAAAACTGGAAAAGTTGTGGATAGTTATAGGGAGGAGAGTGCTCTAGTTCCAGCATCCGTTTTAAAAATAGTGACTTCAGCTACTGCATTGGAAGTATTGGGAGCAGACACAGTTCTTGAAACAAAGGTTTTATATGATGGGAAAATATCTAAAAAAGGTGTTTTAACAGGAAATATATATATTCAAGGGGGAGGAGATCCTACCCTAGGTTCTGATGGAATCTCTATAAATAGAGAGGAGTTTTTAAAGAATTGGACAGATGCAGTAAAAAAACTGGGCATAAAATCTATCAATGGAAATATAATAGTTTTAGATGATCTTTTTGGATATGAAGGGATTCCTGGAAAGTGGCTTTTAGAGGATGTAGGGACTAACTATGGACAGGGGACTTATGGAATAAGTGTATTTGATAATATATACACTCTTTATTTAAATACTGGTGTTTCAGGACAAAAGCCTAAAATAATAAAAACTAAGCCTGAGATTGAGGGATTGATTTTTGATAATCAGGGATTAGTTATGCCAGGAGTAAAAAAGGATATCTATGTAAGGGGGATACCACTTGAAAATAGGAGAAGAATTTTTGGAGTTGTTCCTCAAAATAAAAATGGTTTGACTATTCAAAGTGATATTCCAGATCCAGGGTTATTTTTAGGGCAGTATTTTTCATACTATTTAAAGAGAGAGAATATAAAGTTAAATGGAGTGGTTAAAACGGCTAGATTAACATCACAAAGGCCAACAAATCCAAGAGTTATAGCAATAACTAAATCGCCACCTATATCAGAAATAGTAAAAATTTTATTGACTAGAAGTGACAATCACTATACAGAACATCTATACCAATTGATAGAGAAAACAAAGGGTGTAAAGATAGAGGAGTTTTGGGAAGAGAAGGGTATGGATGTACACTCTCTTACATTGAGAGATGGAAGTGGATTATCAAGAGGAAACACAATTTCAGCAAAATTATTGGTGGATATTTTAGCGTATTCTAAAAATGATTTGGAAACTCTTTTACCTGTGGCAGGAAAAGATGGAACAGTGGCTGTATTTCTAAAAAATACCCCATTGGAGGGAGCAGTAAAAGTAAAGAGTGGAAGTATGAGCGGGATTCATTCCTATGCTGGATATGTGGAAAAAAATGGTAGAACCTATGCCTTTGCTATTGTAGTGAATCACTGGAATGGCGAAAGAGGAGTGTTAAGAAAGAAAATAGAAGTTCTATTAAATAATATTTTTTAAAAAAAGAGCTATGAAGTGTAAAACTTCAAAGCTCTTTTATTTTTTTATGATTGAGAGTTATTATTCTCAGTTGAATCATCTTTTGTTGGTTTAACCTCTATTAAACGTCTCTCATCATATTTGTAATCAGAGAAGTTTATTTTATAGAAAAGTGCATAGATAACAGGAATAACTCCAAGAGCTAGAACTGTATCTGTAACAAGACCAAATATAAGTACAACAGCAACTGGTTGGAAAAGTGGACCTCCAAAGAAATATAGTGGCATTAATCCAACTAATGTTGTAGCAACTGTAAGGAAAATTGGTCTAAGTCTGGACTGACAACCAAATACGACCGCATCTTGATCGCTTCTGCCAAAAGTCTCTTTTTCTATTGTCATCTTATCAACAAGGATGATAGCATGGTTAAGAACAACTCCAGAAAGAGCTATAATTCCAATCATTGCCATAAATCCAAGATCAGTATTTGTCAATAGTAGTCCAATAGCAACTCCAAGGATAGAAAGAGGAATAACTAACATTATTGTAAGCCCTTTTCTCATAGAGTTAAATTGAGCAACAACCAAGAAGAACATTCCTAAAATAGCTATAGGAACTTGTTGGAATAAAGCCTCTTGGTTTTCATCAGATGTTTGCATAATACCTGAAGAGTAGTATTTAACATTAGGACCCCACTCTTTAAGTTTCTCATCTAACCAAGGCATAAATTTCTTATTAACTTCAAGAGGTGTTGTGTAGTCTCTTATAGCGGCATCTATCTCAATTGAATAAGCCATATTTCTAGTTGAGACTAAGCTATCATAGTATTCTAGCGATATCTTAGCAATCTGTTTCAAAGGAACAGCTTGTCCTTTTGAGTTTACAAGTTCAATGGATTGCACAGAGTTAATATCATCTTTATACTGATCAGTTCCTCTTAAAACAATTGGAATAATTGTACTTTGTGGAGGAGCTTCAAAGTTTCTATAAACACTAGCATTATAACCTTGTAGAACATACTCAAGGTAAGTTCCAATTGTATCATTATTAAATCCAGCCATTTGGGCTTTTTCAGTATCTACTTCAATATAGATTTTAGGGACTTCAATACCCCAGTCATCAGAAACTGCATAAGTTCCATCTAAAGATGAAAGTTTAGTTTTGACTTCCTCAGAAACTTTCTTTAAAAGATTGATATCACGAGATGCAAAGACATATCCTAAGTCTTTAGCAAGTGAAACTCCACTACCTAAACCTTTAGAAACTACATCAATCTCAGGATATTTATTTAAAAGATACTCATTGATTTCTTGACTTAATTTTGGAATCAATCTATAGTCTGTTAAATTATACATAATATAAGCATATTCAGGAAGCTGTGTTTGAGGAGAGTAACCTGTGGAGAATCTAGGAGCACCTCCACCTATAAATGATCCCCAGCTTAAAACACCAGCTTTTTTATATGTCTTTGTAGTTCCCCCAGTGGTAATATAATCCCAAAGTCCTGGAGGAAGAGGTTCTTGAGGTCCTGTACTATAATTTTTTTCAATGAATTTATTTAGATCTTCAACAACTGCTCTAGTGTAGTTTACGTCAGTACCCTTAGGTAAACTTATATAAGTTGACATAACTGGGTCAGTTGATCCAGGCATAAAGTTAGCTGGTGCAAGACCAAGTAACCAAAGTCCAAAAATAAATGAGATTGCAGTTATAACAATTGTTACCTTTTTATGCTTCAGCACTGTAATCAATGTTTCTCTATAAACAAGATATGGTTTACTGTCTAAGTTTTGCTTTTCACCAGGTTTTAATTTTATAAAATCATAGCACAATAGTGGAATAAAAGTTTGGTTTATTAACCATGAACTCATAAGTGCAAGCATTACAACTATTGTTAAAGGTCCAACATACTCCCCCATGTTTTGCTTATTTAATATAATTGGAGAGAAGGCCATTATGGTTGTTAAAGAACTAACAAACAGTGGAATAGCAAGTGTTTTAGATGATTCTAAACATGCTTCCATTCTACTTTTTCCCTCTTCCAGTAGAACCATTATGTTTTCAGACATAACAACGGCATTATCAACAAGCATTCCAAGAGCAATAATAAGACCCGCTAACGTAATCTGGTTAATACCATAGTCAAACCAGAATAGACCAATTAGAGTAAAGGCTATGGATGTAGGTGTCAATGCTGCAACTATTAGACCTGAACGTAGTCCTAAGAAAACAAGCATTACAAGTATAATTGTTCCTACTGCTTGGAATAGATTAACAATGAAAGCTGTAACATTTGTTTGAACCAGGTCAGGAAGATAGTAAATCTCTCCAACTTCAAGACCAATTGGAAGAGAGTTTCTATATGTTTTAAGTGTTTCTTGAATCCCTTTTCCCATCAATAGAACGTCTTCACCAGAACCTAGAGAGATTCCTAAAACAAGAGATTTGTTTCCATTGAAATCTATGGAATAAGGTGATGGATCCTGATATCCTTTATAGACATTCGCTACTTCACTTAAATAGATACTAGAATCACCATTGGGGCTAGTTATAATGGTATTTTTAATGTCATCAATACTCTTAAAGTTACCACTAGGTGTAACTTTTAATCTGTTTTCTTCAATAACAATATTACCTCCTTTAATAATCACATTTGAACTATTTAAAGTATTAATAATATTTTGTAAAGTAAGACCTGTTTGAGATAGAATTTTATTATCAATATCTATATACACTGTTTCATTTTGAATACCAGATATATCAATACTTCCAATTTGAGGTACATTGAATAGTAAAACTTCCTTTAGTTGATAGGCAGTTTCATAGAGCTCCTCATAGGAGTATCCATCTCCACCTATGGCAAGTAAAGTTCCATAGATATCACCATAGAAGGTATTTATTTGTGGAGCTTGTACCCCTTGAGGCAGGTTTGGAACTACGAAAGTATTTATTCTGTTTCTTAACTCTGTCCAAACTGGCTGGATATCCTTATATTCAGCTTTTATATTTACATAGACATTGGATTGTCCATCTGTATTTGTGGAGTTTACATACCATAAAGAATCCATATTCTGTACTTGGTCGGCAATTCTTTTACTGACTAAATCTGCCATCTGCTTGGCGGTTGCCCCGGGCCAATTCGTAGTGATTAAGGCTACTTTTATTGTAAAGCCAGGGTCCTGAGCCTTTTCAGATTTTTCATAAGAGAGATACCCACCAATTAAAAGTATAACTATTAAAAAATAGGTTGTGACTTTATTTTTAATTGCTAATTCCGTTAACTTCATGGCTATTCAGCTCCTTTTAAAAGAGAAACTTTTTGATCTTCTAAAAGGACACTGCTTCCTTTAGTAACAACATAATCTCCATCAGTTAACCCATTTACAATTTCAGTACCATTTTCAGTAGTAGCTCCAAGTGTTACAATCTGTTTTTTAACTATACCAACATTGTTTTCAAGATTTTTAACAACATAAACATATTTCTCACCATTTGGAGATGTTAAAATAGATGTTAAAGGTACAGCTATAACTTCATTGGTGTTACTAGTTGTTACAAAGACCTTGGCAGTCATTCCAACTTTAACAGTGTCCAAAGGATCTACGATTTTAGCTTTAACAGGGTAAGTTCCACCATATCCCACAGAAAGAGTTCCTATATTAGTTATTACACCCTTTATATTCAGGTTATTAAGCGAGGTAATCTCTATTTTTACCTCCTCTCCAATTGTTAAATCTCCAACAACAGATTGAGAAACATTAAATTCCACATAACGCTCACCAAAAGTGTTTAAAACAAAAACTACAGTGTTAGGTGAAACATTCTGGTTAATTTCACTTTTAACTTGACCGATAGTTCCATCAGTTGGAGCTGTTAGCATAGTGTAACTCAAATTGACCTTAGCTAAATTAACTGCATCTTCAAGTGCTTTAACAGAGGAGATAGCAGATTTATAACTAGCTGTAGCACTGTCATACGAAGCTTTTGAAATACTGTTTTCCAAATATAGAGCCTCTGATCTTTTAAAATTAGCTGTAGACTCAGCTAAATTTGCATTACCTTTATCCAAATTTGAAACTGCTTGCTGATAGTTTAATTGATATTCAATGGGATCAAGTGTAGCTAAAATTTGTCCCTGTTTAACTGTATCTCCCAACTGAGCTATACGGTTATTGATAGTTCCTGAAACTCTAAAACTAAGATTGGAAAGAGCTTCTGTATTGACAGTTCCAGAGTATGTTCTCACAACATCATACTCTTTTTTCTCCACTTTTTGATATACAACAGGTTTTACATTGGCCGTACTTTCATCTGCTTTATCCTTACCACATCCCAATAATAAAATTAAAATTGTAGCTGCTAAAAATTTATTTTTCATAATTTATTCCTCCTAGTTATCTAACTCTTGCTGAAGTTTAAGTAATAATACTTTTCTTTCAGATGGATCCATAGTTAGAGATGATTTTCCATAAAGATACTCAAGTTTAAGTGTAGAGTTAATTAAATTGAAATTTTCAATTACATGGTTTAATTCTTGACTTAAAGTATTGTTTTGAGCAGATAAAAAATCAGTTAATGTAGTAGTTCCCTCTGTATAAAGGTTAGTTACAATACCTAAATTTTTCTTAGCTACATCTGAAGATATCTTAGTCGTGTAACTTTGCACAAAGTTTGTTAGAACATTTGTATAAGTTTGTAATACCTCTTGGGCCAATTGATTTTGAGCAGCAAGCTTATTGTATTCCAACGCTTTTAACTCACTTTTAATAGCTTGACCATTGTAGTAGATTTCACCACCACTGATAAGAGGTAAGCTTACATTGATTCCAGCTTGCCAGTATTCATCTGGGAAGTCTCTATTGGAGTTTTGACCCCAAGGTGTGATTATATTGTTTTTATAGTAGTTTCCAGAAGCTGTTATAGTAGGGATATATCTTTCTCTACTATTAGCAAGATACTCTCTCTCTTTACTTTTTATATTATTATCAAGTTGCTTCAGTGAATTAGAGTTATCAATTGCTCCATTAACTAGGAAGCTTTCAATTTTTTTTGATTTTTCAGAACCAAAAGTAAAGTTTTTACCTAAGTTTTCACTAAGTAAGAAATATGGAGTAAGTTCTTCAAAAGTTTCATATGTATATGTATTTCCTTCAGGATAGTTTAAAAGGTTATTTAGATAGATCTCTTGCGAACGAATCTCCCCTCTTACATTGGACATATCAGATAGAGCTCCAGCCACATTGGATTGTAATCTATAGACATCCTGTAGCCCTCCAGCTCCAACATTATAGTTGATTTTAGCAACATTTAAAGTTTCTCTTAAAAGATTATAGTTACTAATCTGTATAGCTAATTGAGCTTTCAATTGAAGAATATTGACATATGTAGACGCAACATAGTAGATAGTTGCCAATTTTTGTTGTTCAAAGGCTTTACGATTGGAATCTAAAGCCAATTTATCAATGTAAACACTTGCATTGAGTTGATCACTAAAAATAACTTGTGATAACTGTAAGTATGAAGCTACACTATTTGTTGGATATCCCTGTTTAAAATCTGGTGAACGATCATCTAGAGCTGAATAGTTAGCATTAGCACTCAATTGAGGTAATCTTTTAGAGTTAGTTACCTTAACATTGTAATAACTTGTAACTACATTTTGTCTTGCTTGAAGCAGATCGAAATTTGAATTAAGAGCTCTATTAACTGCACCTTTTAGTGTAAGTTTAGGATTTAAAGTATTTGGTGTATTAAATTGAGATAGATCTTGTAAAAAAATTAAGTTTGGAAAAACCTCAATTTTTGTTGCTATATCAGAGTTTAAATAGATATCTTTTAAATGTGGATTAACCTCAACTATTGTACTCATATCTTTCTTAGTTTTAAAAAACATATAGTTTAAAGAAGCAGCTCTTATTCTTTTTTTAAACTCCTTTGTCAAATTAATTCCAGAGTACGCATATGGCTTTAACTCCTCATTAAAGTCGATTAAAAAAGATGGTACCTTATTATTGATAGCAGTTAATAGATTATCTTTAGAAGCTCTAAGTACATTTACTTTAATCCCAGGAAGTTTTGTATCTTGAGCAAGAGCTCTTAAATTATTTGAATCCATATTAGAGACAAGAACATCTATCTCTGTAACACCATTTAGTTCTTTAAATGGTGACAGATAATCGTTTAGATTAAGATTACTATAAATGTAATTCAAATTTTTGGGAAGATTTGACCCCATCTTTCCAAAACCTAGTGGAACAGAGTAAAATCTGTTCTGTTTTAAATTTGTTATATTTTCCAGTGGAGCACATGTTAATATGAAAACTCCATCAATTTTTGGATTGGCATTAAGTTTATTAATCCCGTCTTGAATATTATGA
>Charlie_p2__coassemble_1375_pt1 | contig 23086 bp, 22 predicted proteins | sample Charlie_p2__metabat2_low_PE_014 | metagenome-assembled genome bin Charlie_p2
AATGAAAGGAGATAGTATGTTCTTTAATAAGAAAAATAAAGAGCTAAAGAAAGAAGTTGCTAATCTAATTGCCATAAATAAAGAATATGAAGAAAAATGCGAGTATTATCAAGAGAAATATTTGCAGATTAAAACAGAATATGTTGAAGCTCTGAAAAGAAACGAAAACTTTAATAATGCTTTTAGAGAAAGCTTTTCAGAATTATCTTCAAAATTAATATCGGTAGAGATAACACTTTCTAAATTAGAGGAAAAAAATAAAGAGTTTTCTAAAACTGAAACTCTAGTAAGAAAATTCCAAGAGCTTGAAGGAGATTTAGTTAAACTATCCAGAGAGATTGGAAGATTATCAACATTTTTAGAAAAACATACAAATTTTAATAAAGAGACGTCAACTTATCAGGCAAATCTGGAAAAATCATACAGAATGTTTAAATAAAAATTTACTAGTTGGAGGATAAAATTACAAATGAAAAGAACAAATAATAACTTATTTCCCGTTGTAGATAAAGAACAAGAGTTCCAAAAAATATATAACAACACAATAGAAAAAGTTAATTTTATAAATAGCAAATATGCAGATATACACAATGGGGTAAACTGCGAAGAGTTAGACCCTATGATTGAGAAAATGAATAATTTTGTATTAAACCTGAGTAGAGTAACAAAGTTAGAGGAGTACCTTACATTTAAACTTTTAATACAAAATATTTTAAAACTACTGGGAGAGTGTAATCATGATGAAGTGTTACCACCTGTACCTGAGTTAGAACCTACTGTAATCAATGCCATATTAAAAAATATAAATAAAAACTTAGTGGGAGAACTAACTTTAGGAGAAAACGCACATTTAATAACTTCAGTGGAGTATGAGTTATATAAAAATAATATAAGAGTAGAGAAAGTTACTACTAATTCAGGAGCTCAAATTGCTAATTTTGTATCTAATACACCTGGAACATATCAATTTATAGCAAAATATTATTGGGCAGATAAATTTAAACAGATTACATCTAATACAGTTATAATTGAGGAAGATGTAGTAATTCCACCTCCAGTGGATGGAGATTTTCCTAAAACATTACCATACTCAAATTTATGGGCACACACTGTAAATACAAATGGAAACTATGAGATTACTCTTAATAATACATGGGGAGTTATTGATAGTAACTTAGCTGTTTATTTAGATGGAGAGCTAACAGAGGTAATACCAACAAATTTCACAGCAGGAAATAAAGGGTCAGCTAAAAACACTGTTTCAGCATCTAAATATCCTTCAAATAAAGATTTAAAATTTGTTTATAAAGTTACATATACAAGAGATGAAAAAACAAATGATAGAGTTGTAGTTTACTATAAAAGTACAACAGGTCTAGTTGAGATTGCAACTCCAGATGGAGGAGTGAAGTATTGTAAATATCCAGAGTGGAACTCAGGAATAGAGTATGGAGCAGCAACAAATAAAATAGTATTCTATCAAGGATTCCATTTTAGACATACTGGATGGGCTTCAAAAGGAGATTCACCAAAATTAAATGGAGATTGGTCACCTTGGACAAAGCTATCAGCAGGAGAGGAAAGTGCAATTGATTGTCCAGGAAATCACTTAATGGATTCAGCAGGAACAAAGCCAAATGCTCACTTAGAGCCGATGAATATTTCAGAAGTTGAAGATTTAGGAAGTCCAATGGAAAAGATGCATATAACTTATACTCCAGAGTGGGGAAAATGGGGAGGAAGAAAGTATACTCCAAAAATAACTCCATGGAACAAGATATCTCATATGCAATATGCATTCGTGGATGTAATTCCTGATTATACAGGTAAATTCTTTACAGATAAAGATGATATATCTCATTTAGCACAATCAGCTAGAGATGCAGTTAATGGAGCTGGAAACCTAAATATGTCACCAAATATATTTGATCCAGGAGCAGCGTTCTCAGCTTACGGTGGAACAAGTGCATTTATGACAGAGTATAACGATATGTGTAAAAAGTATCCATATGTTAAACCGATAGCATCATTAGGTGGATGGTCAAGATCAGCATTCTTTAGAGATGCAGCTCAATCAAATAAAATAGATCACTTTGTTAAGAGATGTATTGACTTTATAAGAGAGTTTAATTTTGCTGGAATAGATATTGATTGGGAATTCCCTTGCTCAAGAAGAGATGCAGATTTAGTTGATAATAAAAATGATTTAGGAACACCAAGAGCAGCAGATGATGAAGAAACATTATTCACTAACTTAATGAAGGCATTAAGAGCAGCACTTGATAAGGCTGGACAAGAGGATGGGAAATACTATTTCCTATCATGTGCAATAGTATCAGGAAAAACTCATATTTTAAAAAGTGGAATTGGAGTATGGCATCCAGCATGTGACTTTATCAGTTATATGACTTATGATGTACACGGTGCTTTTGATACAATATCAAACCATCAATCATACCTTTTCCAAAATCCAAGTGAGCCACAATCAGAAACAAATCCAAAAGATAATGCAATGTCAATAAAGGATCTAATAGATTATGTGACAACAACTTACGGAGTTCCAGTTACTAAACTGACAGTGGGAGCACCATTCTACTCAAGAGGATGGTCAGGAATATTTATGCCAAGTTCAGGTTGGCCTACAAATATGCCAGGATTGTATGTAAAGACTAATATCAATCCAGCTGCGAGTGAAACTAAGGGGTGTTCAGCTCCAGGAACAATGGATGGAGGAAGAGGAGCAGGAGTTTTACCTCTACATCATCTAAATAAATTAATGAAGGGTGAAAACGTATCTGTAAGAACTTTAGATATGAATGGTCCAGCTAATCCACATGCAGGAACAGTATTAAAAGGTTCAGACTTCCAATACTATTATGATGAGGCTGCACAAGCTCCATACCTATATAACCAAAATGCTGGAATTTTCTATACATTTGAAGATGAAAGATCTGTTGAGACAAAGTGCCAATGGATTGTAGATAATAATCTAGCGGGAATAATCTCATGGGATATAGCTATGGATGATTATGGAATAGATATGCATAGTTCAGAAGCAACATCGGCATACCCTACTCTATATCAAGCAGAGCACCTATTAACATCGGTAATATTTGATAAATTCAAAGCAAACTCATTGAGATTAAACTATTTAAATAAAATCACTAGAAGATAATAAATCAATTAAAGGGGAGAAAGACTCCCCTTTAATTATATAAAAATTAGAATAAGGGAGTTTAAATTATGAAAAGAGATGGAGTTCTATCTAATATTATGGATAAAAATAATATTAAAGCATCTTCAAATGTATCTACTTGGAATGGAAATGAACCAGAGTTAATTTTAGATGAGAGTGAAGATACACTATTTCATTCAAATCAGTACCCTTCACATGGGTATGGAGATGTTTATTTTAAGTTTAAAGAACCTAGAGTTATAAATAGAATAGAGTTTTTAACAAAGCATCCAAATTCAAATAATGGAAGAGTTGATCAATATGAAATTCTATATAAAAGTGGAAATTTTGATGTGGGTTGGATATCTGTTTATCAATCAGAAACAACTCAGGAAAAAGGATGGAAAATATCAGAATTCCAAGAGATTGTAGCTTCAGAAATCTGTATAAGGGTACATAGTAGCTATGGTAATTGGATAGTAATGAATGATATAAAATTTTATTTAAATGTAGATGCAGAAAATGATTTAAAAAATATTTTTGAATCATTGGAGTGTTTGGCAATAAAGTCTCAAATAAGGTTAAAAGATATTGAGGTGTTGAAAACTAAATATCAAGATAATTTAGAGATGCTTAATCTCCTTAATATAGGTAGATATCTATGGATTAATAACAATGAGGTAATTAGAAAAAAATTAAAATTTAGAGCTTCCAATGAAAATAGAGAGGAGTATTTTTCCACTTTAAAAATAAAGAAAAGCTTATCAATAGTACCCATGGGAATGACCTTTAAAGCCAAAAAAGAGTATTTAATCATTTCAAATGAAGATATTAATCTATATGTAGTAAAGAGTTTTGAGAGTTTAAGAGATAAAAAAATAGAGATTAAAAAGGGATTAAACTCAATATATTTAAAAGAGGATATGACAGAGATGTTTTTAGTGGATAATATCGATAAGAATATAGAAATGGTTGTATTTAATATGGATGAGATAAAAAATTATTCCATTGGAAAAGTTAATTATAAAGACTTTTTAACAGAAAATACTAAAGAATTAGGAATAGTACAGGGTAAAAACTTTATTTGTCAATTGAATAAAAAAGAGATAGCTAATACATATAATGAGTTTGAATTTTTACAAAGTGTTGAAAACTTAGATACAGTTTTAAACTATGTATATTTTTTATTAAATAGAAATGAGTATTATCATATTTCACCATTTAAAAGAGTACTGATTCAAGGGATAAATAACAGTATAGTTGAACAAAAAAATACACAGGATGGAAGCTACACCGTTTTTGGTGGGATGTCTAGATTGATGTTTAATAGAACGATTGAAGAATTAGCAAATCCAAACTTTTGTAGAGTAATAGCAAAGGATTTCATAGGGGAACATGAAGGAAACATAGAGATCCAAGAGTTATTAAGTTTTTTATTGACAAAGGAACTGGAATTTAGATATTCAAGAGTGATGATAATACCAGAGGATAGTCAAAAAGCTCTGTGGATAAAGTTAAGACTATTTTTTAATAGCGATAGATTTTTACCAAATTTATATAAGAGATTTCAAGCTCATGATTTTGAAGGAGCTACAAATCATTTGGAAAAAGTTATTTTATGGACAGTGGAGATACTACAAAGAGATGTATCTAAGTATTTTATTGAAAATGGATATGAACTTTCGAGGGAGATATTGTCTAAGTGTAATGAGTATCCAGAACTGGCAATAGATTTAACTAGAGTTACTTTTTCAAACTATAAGGAGTTAATAGAGGAAGAGATAGCCATAATAAATGAAAATTATAAAAGAAACTTAGAAGGGAATATTTAAGGGGGGAAGATGAGTTCAGAAATAACTTTTATCAGAAATGGAAATGCTCCTAGTAGTAATAATTTTAACTTAAAGTTAAGTTCAAATTCTATAATAAAAAATTTAATAATAGAAAGTCAAAATAATATTTTTCCTGAAGAGTTAAACTTAGAATTTAAAGACTTTATAGGAAATAATATAAAATTGAGAGCAAATAGATTAAGAGAGATGGGAAATATACAGGAGTGGGAAGTAGACCCAGTTTTGACAGATTCAGTAAAAGTTAAAATTGGTGAATCAGAAGCGTCAATAATAAATGTAACTCCAGTTTTAACAGATATAAAACCATACTATGCTCAAAGTGATATAGATACAAGGATACCTAAAAGTGAGTTTGAAATAACTTCAGTTGACAATGGAGTAGAGATTGAATTAAAAAACAGTAAAATTATAGACAGAATAAAATTAAATAAAAATTTTATGAACTTAGAAATTTTTTATAGCCCTGGAGATGGACAAAGTTGGATATCTTTAACAAAGATACCAGTTAGTGAAACACTAAAAATTCATCCGGTGATGGTAAAGAAATTTTTATTGATGGGAATGGAGGGTACACAACTTTCAAAAGAGGATATTGAAATTTTTATATTTAACTATCTGAGTGTAGAGATTGAAAATCTTTTTTCAAATGAGGAATATACGGAGTTAAAACCTGAGGTAACAATAGAGAGAGTTATTGAATTACAGAAAAAAACAGATTTAACACAGGAATATATAGACAAACTATCGATTGCCAAAAATATTCTAATTGGAGGAATGATGGGAGAAACGATTGAATACGTAAGCAATGAATTTAAAGTAGTAGAAAGTTTTAATTTCATAACTGAAAAGAGTATATATCGTGTTAGAGCTACATACACAGATAGATATGGGAATGAAAAAAATATAGAAACAGAAAATATTAGCGAAAATAAAGTGGTAACTTTTGAAATATTTTATGCTAAAGATATAACTTTTACAGTTTTTGCTTCATCTGAGATAACGGGTATAGAAATAGAGGAGATAGAGTTAAATCAAGATGACTACTATGCTCAAAGAGATATTGATACAAGAGTCAATAAAAGTAGTTTATTAGCTAGTTCAGGCTGTGGAGTTTATGGGAGTTTAGGAGCGCATAGAGCTATAGATGGAGATGAAGCTACAAACTTCCATAGTAATGAGTATACAGATATTGGATATGGAGATTTTTATTTAAAAAATTCATTTCCAAAAGTTATAGATAGAATAAATATATTAACAAGACCAAACTCATTGGGAAGAATTGATAACTATAAGGTTTTATATAAAGAGAAAGCTTCAGAAGAGTGGCTAGAGATAGGAGAATCCATAAATGAAGGCGTAAGTGGAAACTGGAGAAACATAAGATTTAGCCCAGTCTTTGCTTCTGAAATATGTATTAGAGTTACAAAATCTAATGACAACTTTGTAATAATTTATGAGTTAGATCTATTTGAATATAATAAATTAAATGATATATTGAGGGATTTATTTATAGATGCTGAGTGTACTCAGTTAAAAGAAACGGTAACATTGGAGATGTTAGATGAGATTGAATCTCGTTTAGGGACAACGGAGGAGTACATAAACTTATTTAAAAATGCAAAAGCGTTATATATAAGTAGATTAGAACCTCATAGATTCAGAGTAGAAACAGAGAGTAAAAGTGTAATTTCAACATTGAGATTAAATAACATTGGTAGAGTTCTAAAAGGTGAAATAAAGTATAGAGATGAACATGGATATGAAAAAATATCTGATTCATTAGAAATATTAGAAGAAAATAGTGGGGTTATAATAGAGTTTGAAAAATTTTATGGTAACAGTTTTGAGCTATCTCTATATGGTCCAATAGAGCAAAATAGCAACATTGAAGTTATAGAGATTCCACAAGAGGAGTTCTATGCAAATGAGGATATAGATGTAAGAGTTGATAAAACAACAATGACTGCTAAAAGTTTATGTGGTCAATATTCAAATAATGCCCCGAGGTACGCTATTGATAATGATATAGTTACAACATTCCACAGTGCAGATTATAGAAACTATGGCACAGGAGAGTATGGAGATTTCATTTTAGAGCTAGATAAAGTAAAATTAATAAATAGAGTAAAGTTCCAAACTAGATCTTCATATAATGGAAGAATAAAGGCTTATGAAATTTTATATAGAACAAAAAATACTGAAGAGTGGAAAAAAGTATTTGAACAATTGACAGAGGAAAGTGGAGATTTTAGAGAAGCTGTATTTAGACCTGTTTTAGCGTCAGAAATTTGTATTAGAGTAACAGATGGTTATAATTATTTTGTGGTTTTTCATGAGATAGATGTATTTAAATATAATACTTTAGAGGAAAAAATAGGAAATCTTTTTACTGATGAAACTCAAACTGCTATAAAAGATAGTGTGACTTTAGAGGAGATTGAAGCTTTAGAAATAGGGTTAATAACAGAAAGTTATATAGAAACTTTAAAAAAGGCGAAAGAGTTATATATTGATTCATTATTACCAGAGGAGTTTGAAATTCCATTAAATGAAAATACAATTTTAGATAAAGTTGAGTTTATATGTGATGAAAGAATACTAAGAGTATGTTTAGCATATGAAAATTCATTTGGAGAAAGTATAGTAATCAAGTGTAATCCGGTGATAGAGGAAGAAAATATAACATTAAACTTTAGAAAAATTTTAACTAAAAAAGCAAGAGTTTTAATATATGGTGCAAATAGAATATATAAAATTAAAAATAATACATATCCTTTATCTGAATTTGGTATAAATGAGGATATAGATACAAGAGTAAAGTTTGAAGAGCTACAAGCTTCATCAAATGTTGAAGATTTATCTTATCCATTAGCAAATATGTTTGATGGAGACACCAATACGAGATTCCACACTAGAAATTATACTGACTATGCTCAAGTGAACTTAAAGTTAAATAGAGAGTATCTAATTGATAGATTGAGACTTATAAGTTTTAGAAGTAATAGTTCTGGACTTATTAATAAGTTTAAGGTACTGGTAAAAGACTTAAACCAGGAGAAGTGGATTGAGTTTGGAAGCCATGATGTTGAGTCCTATAAAAATGAATGGTTAATGGTAGAAAATAAACCATACTTAACTGATGAGATATGTGTAAGAGTAGAGGATTCAGTGAATAAGTGGGTTATAATAAATGAGCTGGAACTGTTTATACATAATCTACTGGAAACAGATATAAATAACATCTTTGAAGACTCCACTTTTGAGAGTTTAAAATCTGAAGTACAGTATGAAGACATCTTAAAGTTAGAGAAAAGATGTCTTATAACAAAGGCATATAAAGAGAAAGTAAAAAAAGCGAGGACTCTTTATTTAAAAAGAATAAAACCAATTTCTTTTGAAATAAAAAATAATAGTTATGAAATACTGAATGCAATCGATATTTTACTTAGAGAAGAGACTGACTATATATATGATGTTAAGCTGTATTTTAAAAATCATTTTGCTGAATTAGAAGAGATAGAGGAAAAAGTTATAGGTTTAAATGAAAATGGAAAAATGAAAGTACAATTTTCAAAGATATTTACAGATGAATTAAAGGTAGAAGTTTATATAAATGAATATGAAAAATGGAAAATAAATTGTGTTCACTTAGAGCCAGTGGATCAAAGTTTATACTATAATTTAACCGATGTTTCAAATGATTATCCAATGGAAAAAATAGGTATCCAGACAACTTGTGGCTATCCTGGTGCTATTGGGTCAATGGTTGATGGAGATACGGATACTTACTATCATTCAGCAGGGTTGGGAGAGTTATTTTTTACTTTTGAAGACAGAAAAGTTATTGAAAACTTTATATTTGTATCAAAGCATGCCAATGGATCCAATGGAGTAGTCTATAAAGCGACACTATACTTTAAAGATAAAGAAAATAGTGAATGGAAATTATTATATGCCTATGAGACACAGAGTCCAATAAGAGGAGAAAATATCATAACATTCCCTCCAGTATTAGCAAAAGAGATTTGTATCAAGTTTGAAAAAACTCAGGCTAGTGTGGTTGTTCTTAATGATGTAAAATTCAATATATACAATAAATTAAATGAAAATATAGAGAATTTATTTGCGGATAAAGTTTTATATAAAATTTTAAATGTTGGAGTTAAGTTATCTACTATTGAAAAGTTTAGAGCAAAAGTATCAACTAATAAGGTATTGTTAGCAAAACTTTATATAGCGGAGTCTATTCTAAAAAATAAAAATGAATTACCTTTTGAAACTTATAAAATAAAAAGCATATTACAGGATACAAATTACTATTTTAATCCTTTAAAAACAAATGGTACAGGGGATGTTTCATTAACTCCTTACTATATATTACCCAATAAAGATTATGTTATTGTATGTAGCAAAGATTTAAATGCTCATATAGTTTTGAGAGAGAATAAACCACAAGCAGAACACTCATTCACTTTAAAAAGAGGGGTTAATATAGTAAATTTAGGAGAGATTACTGGTCAATTAGTTTTAACAGGATCTAGAAAAGATAGTATAGAGCTATACTCTTTAAATGAAAAAAATGCGATAGTATATAGATACGGAGTTACAATAGAGGAGGAGTTCTATAAAATACCGGATAATACAACTTTAATAGAGGATAGAGATAAGATAAAACTGAACTCAAACTTGGCATATATAGAGGGTAAAAATTTTATAGGTGCAGTAAAATTTGATTGGTTAAAAAACAATATACCTGAGGGAACATTAACTCAAAGGGTAGAATTAACTGATGAATTTTTAGATTTTCTTTACTATATAGATAATATCAACTCTTATTTTAATAACTCTATTCCATATAAAAGAGTTATGTGGATTGGTTCTAATGATGATAACCCACATGCTGGAGGTTCATTCATGGGAGGATATACGGCATATAGTGGAGGAAGTCATGACATATTAAAACCAAATTTAAGAGATTTTGCATCAGCATGGGTTGTAGGTCATGAAGTTGGTCATGAGATGGATGTAAATTACTACCATATGGATTTATTTGGAGAGGTATCAAATAACTGGTATGCTGAAGAATCAAGGGTTCAATATACTAATAGCATTAGAACAAAAGATAATATGGTATCTGTTGGGCAAGGAGATCAAGCAATAAATGAGATGGGATTATTCGATAGATTAGCATTTTGGTTTAAATTTAGATTATATTATGGAGATCAAGATTTCTTTGTAAAGATGCACCAATATATGCAAACTATCGAAACAAACTCTATTGAGGATATTTCAAGTAAATTAGCTACCTATGTGACTAGAATAGTAAAAAGAGATGCAAGTGACTATTTCTTAAAACATGGATTTACTTTAAATCAAGAAGCAATAGACTACTGTAACAACTATCCTAAATTTACAAGAGATATAGCACAGATAACTTGGGATAATCAAAATGAGTTTAGAGAAGAGGAAAAAAGAACATTTAACCTGAATTATAAAAAAAATATATAAAAAACTTTACTTTATTAATTTATTTATATATTATAGTTGTAAATAAATTAAAAGAGGAGATTAATAGGCATGGGAAAAGAGTTTGTCATAGATATAATGACATATGTCCTTACAATAATTGGAATTTTAAATCCATTTGGAAATGTACCCTTATTTATGACATTAACAAAGGATCAAAATTCTGAAATAAGAAAAAAAATGTACAATGCAATAGTATTGTCAGGGTTTGGAATAGTTACAGGATTTATTGTAGCTGGAGATTTTTTTATGAATTACCTATATAAAATAGGTATGAATGAGTTAAGAGTGGCTGGAGGTATGATACTAGTTGTTGTCGCTTTCAGAAATCTGCTAGGTCTGGGAGTATCTAAAGAGAGTTCAGGAAGCGTGATGTCTGAAAAAGATGCGATAAGATATGCTATAACGCCATTAACTTTTCCCATGCTAGTGGGTCCAGGAACTATATCAACAGTTATGATTATTCATAAAGAGGCTGGTTTAGTAATATCAGTGGGAGCAGTAGCGGTAACTTTTTTAATAATGAAGTTTTTATTTAGCATTTCAGACTGGTTGGATAAGGTGCTGGGAGAGGTTGTATTATTTGTACTTTCCAGAGTTATGCAGATATTCATAATGTCAGCTGGAGTTAAATTGATTTCAAATGGGATAAAGGGAATATTTATGTAATAAAATGGAGAGATTTTTATCTCTCCATTTTTACTTTATATAGTAACTGCAAAAATGATTTTACTAGAGTTTGAGGTAAAGTTTTCCCAACTATGTTTGACAAATTTCTCTATTTTGATGCTATCTCCTTGAAATAGAACGTATGATTCATTCTCTAAATTAAGTTTAACCTCCCCCTCTAATATAAAGGCAACCTCTTGTCCCTCATGACCAATCTCCTTCTCTTTAGAAGAGGAGTATGGACTTAAATTTAAAATCATAAACTCCACATCAGTTTGAGGTTCTGGACTTAAAATTTCATAGGAAACCCCTTCTCCTTTAGATGGAGTGATGATTTTTCTATCTTGCGCTCTAACTATATGCACTTTTTTTAAAGTTTCTTCTATAAAAAATTTGTAAAGAGGAATGTCTAGAGCAATTGAAAGATTTTTTAATGTATTTATAGATGGATTTGTAGTTCCTTTTTCAATTTGACTCAAAAGTGCAGAAGTAGATTTTATTTTTTCAGCTAGTTCTTTTAAGCTTAAATTTTGATCTGTTCTAAATTTTTTTATTTTTAACCCAAGGTTTATATTGTTCATTTTTATTCTCCTAAATATTTTTTCCTTCCCTAAAGTATAACTTATTTTAAGAATATTTGCAAAGTCTCAAATAAAAATATTGTAAATACTATACTAATATGGTATAATTTAAAAAAAGATTTTGGAGGTTTAAAATGTCTGAAAATACAATGATATGCTACTGCAAAGGAGTTACTTTAGGAAAAGTTTTAGCTGCTATTGAAAATGGAGCTACTACATTGATGGAAGTAATAGACACAACTGGAGCAGCTTCTGGTTGCGGTAGATGTTTAGATAGAATAGAAGAAATTATAAATAATGAAAAATAAAAATAGCTCTATCATATTATTCTATGATAGAGCTATTTTTTACCACATAGATGGAGTAGCAGTGTATTGACCAGTTTTAGAGTTTTCCTCTACATTTAAGTAAACAACCTTATTTGAATTGACATTAACATAATTTGAAATAGCTGATACTAAGTAAGGGAAACTACTTCTAGGATCGCTGTTATCACTTTTTAAACTTCCAACAACTTGCCAAACAGCGTTATTATTTTTAGTATAAGCTGAAAGCTCCAATCTTTTTACAAAATACGTAGTAGCACTGATAGAATTCATCCACATATCTCCATAAAATCCATTGTATATTCCACCATAAGGACCATTCCACCATGGATTGATAGGAGCTGGATAAGACTCTAAGCTAGTGTATGGACCTTTAACTTTATACCCATACACAATGTTGTATAGAGCATCTTTTTGATTAAAAGTTCTAGTGTATCCTTTGGTTTGAAGCATATTTTGTAGTATGATTTCAAAAGATTGTTGCTGAAGTTGCAGTCCAGGGGTATTTGTGGAAAGATAGTATGTCCCACCATAAGCCTGTTGAGTAGAGTATGAATCTACCGCGATAACTCTACTATTTAAAGCACTACATCCCTGAAGAAAAAGCAGTAAAAAAGATAATAAAATTGAGATTTTTTTAATCATATTTTAAACCTCCTATAAGGAATATCTATATCCTCTCTATTCAAAAATTATTTTTAAATCCTTTTTAATTTTGAATCCTTTTTAATAGAGATAAGAAAATAAATTATTAAAAAGGAAAAAGAATAAATAATTAGTATACTTAAGCTGAAAATGACAGAAAAACATTTTAGTATGGGAGGTAGGTTATGAAAAAGTTATTTTTAAAAACACTTATTGGATCTTTACTTATTACTGGAGCTACATATGCGGAAGAGTTTACTCCAAATGGAAGCTTAGGTTTTACTCAAACTTTTTATGGAAATGCAGGTAAATATAAAACTGAAGCATCACACCCATCAGCAGTTTTAAGTTACAATTTTGCAAAAGATTGGAACATTACTTTACAATGGGATAGAGTTTGGAATATGTATGATTATAATCATGGAGAAAATCAACAAAATAACAATTTTAGTGGACCAAAGGCTACATTAAGTTATGATCATGGAGTAATAGAAAATTCTAAAATAAAATGGACATCATCTTTAATGGTAGAAAATGAAGCTGAATTTAATGGAACAAATCAAACATATGTATTTGCACAGACAGCTTTTGATTTTTCTGAATATCTTCCTAAAGGGGAGTATATTCAGGCAACACAATTTGCTATATCACCAATGTATATATATGGTTGGAGTACAAAGGGACCATCAGGACATGTTAACACAGGTATTTTAAGCTTATTAACAAATTGGAAATTACCAGCTGACTTTACATTTACTTTTAATGCTTATGCATTTAGAGAGTGGTATAATGGAAGTTTTGAAATAGGAAATGGAAATACAAATTATGATACTGCAAACTATTTTATGGTATTAGCATGGTTAGGATACTCAAAAGAGTTATATAAATTTAATGATCAAACATCATTAGCGTTTAATTTCACTGGAGGATTTGACCCATATATCTCATCTAACAGAAGTGCTGTATGGGATCCGTTTATAGTAGGAAATCAAATGTATGAATGGTTAGGACCAGCAGTTGACAGCGGAAATACTAAGAATACATACGCAGTATTCGCATTACCACAATTAGAAGTAACATATAATTACAGTGAGGATTTAGCATTCTCTGTTTTTGCACAAGTTAAGTATTCGAACCAAGTTTGGGGAGATACAGAAAAAGATTGGAAATTACAACCACAAGGTGGAGTTAGTGTAACATATGATTTTTAGTTGATTAGGAGCTATCTTTTGATAGCTCTTTTTTTTATTTTGTTATATAATAAAATTAACAAAATAGGGGAGGTTTTTTATGAAAAAATTTGGGAGTATCATTATCTTTTTACTTTTATCTGCAACAATTTTAGCAGCACCATTAAAAGTTGGTTTGATTTTGGCAATGGGAGGTTTGGGGGACAAATCTTTTAATGATTCAGCATATGCTGGTTTATTAAAGGCACAGAAGAATTTTGATATTGAGATTAAGTATGTTGAACCAAACTCATGGGTGGAAGACTCATATTTTTTAGAGGAATACTCACAGAATGGATTTGATTTAATAATAGCTACATCTTACACAGCACAAGATGCTATGGAAGATATAAGCTCAAAATTTCCAAATACAAAATATGCAATTGTAGATACAAGAGCTAAAGAGGGAGAAAATATTGCATCATTGGTTTTTGATGAGAGTGAGGGATCATTTTTAGTTGGTGCTATAGCAGCTAAAATGAGTAAAACAGGAAAGATTGGATTTATTGGGGCTTTAGATATACCTTTAATAAATAGATTCAAAAGTGGATATGAACAGGGAGCTAAATATATAAATCCCAATATCTCTGTAATAACGACATATGTTGGTGGAGATGCTCCATTCAATGATCCATTAAAAGGGAAAGAGCACGCTTACTCTTTAGCTAATCAAGGGGTTGATGTGATATACCACGCCTCAGGAAATACAGGTATAGGTGTTTTGGAAGGGGTTAAAGAGAAAGGTATCTACGGTATTGGAGTAGATTGTGACCAAGATGATATTGTAAAAGGACAAATATTGACATCGATGTTAAAAAATGTAAATAATGCTATATATAAGGTGATAGAGGATACAGTTAATGGAGAGTTTAAAGGTCAGGTATATAACTTTGGATTGAAAGAGGATGGAGTTGGAACAACAGACTTCAAATATACAAAAGATGTTATAGGAGAGGAAAATATAAAACTAGTAGAAAAAATAAAAGAGGATATTATACTTGGAAATATAAAGGTGAAATAGATATGAAAATTCTTGTAGTGGCAACACATCCAGATATTGAAAACTCTAGAGTTAATAGAGTTTGGTTAGAGGCTTTAAAAAAAGAGAAAAATATTACTGTTAGATTTTTAGATGAAATCTATAAACAAAATAAAATAATAGACATAGAGGAAGAGAAGAGGTATTTAGAAAGTGCTGATAGAGTAGTTTTTCAATTTCCATTTTACTGGTATACTATGCCAGCTTTAATGAGAGCGTATTTTGACAAAACATTGGAATATGGATGGGCCTATGGACCAAATGGTGATGCGTTAAAAGGAAAAGAGTTTTTAGTTGCAATATCTGTAGGAGCACCTGAATATTCATATATAGGAGGAGGATATAATAACTTTACAATAACAGAGTTATTAAGACCTTTAGAAGCTACAGCAAATGCAATTCAGATGATTTATTTACCATATTTTGCGCTCTTTGATATTCCTAGACTGTCGGATGAGGGGATTAAAGAGTCAGCATATAAGTATATAAAGTATATAAACAATGAGGATATTAATCATAGAAAAGTTTTAGAGAGATTAAAAAAAGAGAATAAAGAGAGTAGTTTTATAGATTTATAAAAAAAGGTCACTGAGAAGTGGCCTTTTTTCATAATATATTTTTTAACTAATGGTATTACTTGTCTAAAACTGGTGTTACAATAATCTCTTTTCCAACTGCAACTGGTTCTACAATTACAACTTCTTCCTCTTTAGGTTCAGAACTAGAGCATCCAATAAAGAATAAACTAAAGAAAATACTTGCTAAAACAATTTTTTTCATAAACTTCAGCCTCCTTTGATATTTTGAATTAACATAATATACTGAGGAGCAAATAAAATTCTTTTTTTATAGGAAAAAATTAATAAAGTTTTTCAAAAGTGAGTTGTCTGTTAGAATAGCTCTCCAAGTTGGAAAAGGAAACACCAAGAAGTTTAATATCATTGACTAAATTTAGTGAGACTAGAATTTCATCGAGCATTCCTTTTAGAATATCTTTATCATCACTAGGAATAAATCTAGTTTTTGAACGTGTTATAGTTTCTCTATTTTTAAAACGGACTTTTAAAGAGATAGTTTTTGTTAGAAGCTTCTTATTTTTAAGACGGTTATATGACCACTGGAAAAGCTCATCAATCTCTCTACTAATCTCCTCTTCTGAATCAAGAGGAATTCTAAAAGTATTTTCATTACCTATAGAGTGAATAGCTCTATTAAACTCAACCTCTCTGTGATCAATCCCACGACTATATGTATATAGTAACTCCCCTCTAGAAGTTCCATATTTAGCTATAAGTTCTTTTAAAGAGAATGGATAGATATCTTTTACGTAATGAATATTATTCTTATTTAGAAGTTTTTCAAATTGTTTTCCAACACCAGGAAGTTTTCTGATATTTTTTTCTTTTATAAACTCAATAAATTCATCCTCATTATTAAAAATATGCTGTCCACCAGGTTTATTTATATCTGAGGCAATTTTCGCTGTGAGTTTATTAGGTCCAATTCCAACTGAACAAGTAAGACCGGTGATTTCATAGATTCTTTTTCTAAATAAATTAGCAAAAACCTCTTTTGAAGGAAACTTTGAAATGATATCAGCAATATCAACAAAGCCCTCATCAAGAGCGATAAATTCAACTTTGTGAGTCAATTTTAAAACTAAGTTTTGAATAATTTTAGATTCATAAGAATATTTATCTTTATTAACAGGAAGAACAATGAGTTTAGGGCACAATCTTTTAGCATCTAAGGTATTCATAGCAGAATGGATACCAAATTTTCGAGCCGGATAACTAGCTGTAGTTACAACGCCGCCAGCAACAACAATGGGCTTATCTTTATATTTAGGATTGTCTCGAATTTCAATTGAAGCATAAAAAGCGTCCATATCGTAGTGCATTATTAATTTCTTCATTTAGGCACCTCCTTATTTTATTGAATTCTTAGTATAATCAAGGGTTTTCTGCAGTTTATACAATTATCATAATTGTCATTATTTATCAATTTTATCATAATTTTTTTTATTTTGGTGACAAATTGGTGACAAAATCAGCATAGTAAATCAATAGCTTTTCTTAGCTCTTCAGTGTCTTTATGAGTATAGACATTTTCTGTAATAGAGAAGTCTGAGTGACCAATTAATTTAGTTATAGCACTTTGATTTGCATTAGCATTGTTTAGTAAAGTTGCAAAAGTATGTCGAGTATCATGAATTGTGTGAGGTTCAATATTTAATGATTTTAGCAGCTTCTGAAATCGAGGTTTAAAAGTAGAATAACTTAATTGATTAGTAGTTTCTCCTTTTAAAAAGTACTCTCGATCTTTAACCATATTGGCAACAAACAAATTGAAAATCTTTGAAGAAATTGGTATAATTCTAACACCAGCATCTGTTTTACTTTCTCTTATAGTAAGATATGAGTTATGCAGATCGATATCTTCATTTTTTAAATTGAGAAGTTCACCTATTCTCATTCCAGTGTAGATGAGAATTAAAATTATATAGCAGTATTTAGAATCGAGATTTTCCCACAAAGTCTCGATTTCTTTTTTTGTAAATACTCTTCTTTCAATAACTTTTTCCTTTTTCCCAATCTCAATAAAGCTAACTCTATTAGAATCAATAAATTCATTTTTTAAAGCAAAATCAAATATCATATTAAGAACACTTTTACAACCATTTTTAAAACTCCAGGAAGTTGTCATATTATCAAATAACTCTTGCAATTCAAACAATCTAATATCTGCTATGATTCTATCATGTAATGGTTCAAAAGCTCTCATTCTATAAATATGTGTACTTATAGTTGTTTTTTGTGTAACTTTTTTAGTGTATGCGCTCCACCATAAATCTAAAATATTTTTAAATGTTTTTTTACTATATAGCAATGGATTCTTGCTATAATTATATAAAGCTTCTTGAGCTTCTCTTTTGGTAGCAAAAGTACCTATTGATTTTCTTATTTGTTTTCCTTCATTTGAGTATCCAGTTGTAAATCTAACTACCCATGGCTTTCTTCTTTTCCCTTTTAGTTTGGAAATAGATCCGCCTCCATTTGAATTTTTCATATATATTTCCTCCTAATTTATTAAAATAAAAAAGAGGGATATTTCACAGTAATATGATACCCTCTTTAACTAAATTTATCAATCACAATTTGGATAGACTTCGTGAAATAATTTTTTACTAACTTTTCCAGATGAGATACATTCTTTATGGATTCCTTTTCTAATTGCCATATGATTAATTTCTTTAATCTTTCTATAAGCTGTAGATATTGAGACATTTAACATTATGCTCACTTTATTAACAGTGTATACTAAGCATTTTACTTCCATAGTTATTTCTCCTTATTTATTATCTTTAGTTAATTCGTTGATTAATTGTTCATGTATTTTAGATTCGCAACTATCACAAACATTATCATAATATTTTTTATATATTTTATTTGCTTAATTGCATGTAATTGTTTTATATTTTTCATTTTTTATCCTCCAATCTCGATAGCTTCAAACCATAATACTTTTTCAGTTTTACAAATGCTTTTTGCATGTTCTGTGGCTAGCTCCTATATTAATTTTTTAGTAAACAAAAATTTTACTTTTTGATATTGATATTGTATAATTCAACTAAGACCTGAAGGGGTCAACCATGAATTATTTTCTAAAGAGCTTTAGCTCATGTTCAGAATATCAGCCCTCAATTTGTTGGGGGCTTTTATTCTGCCTCTGAACAGGGCAGTGAAAATAATTCATGGAGGTGTTGGTATGATATACTTCAATGTAAATACCATAGCACTAGATGGGGGAGCACTAGCATTTTTAGTAGCTTTGATTTTAGTGTTATGGATTGCTAGAAAGTAACGCCAACTCCTCCCCTTCGGGGTCTTAATTTAATTATTCCACTCTCTTATCAGTTTCAACATCAATTATATTCTCAAGAATTCTAAAGTCTTTTTTAGTAAGAGTATTAAGATCAATTTTTAGCTCACTAGCCTTTTCTATCAAATCAAATTTAATTAAATCTGATTGTCTAAGAAGTTCTAACTTTTCTTCATTTGTTGCAAGTTCAATATTTCCAATTATCTTATTCTCTTCATTGGTATTATCAACATATTCAACATTAATAGTTCCCTCTTCAGATATGCTTTTAATAGAAGAATCATCAATTTGCTCTTTAGTCATATATAAAGTATTTCTAAATCCATTTGTAAACTCTATATAAGAGGCATAACCGATTGTTTTAGCTTCTAGTCTTTGGTTTATATCCTCAATAAATTTAAAATTAAATTCGCCAATAAGTAGATTATAATTCTCTAATTCTTCCTCTTTTATCTCAATAGAGTATATTGTCCACTTCTTAGAGCTAGTTGAATGTAACCTTTATAGCCCATTTGAAATTGAGCCTTATCTTTGGCACAATATAAGCATAACCTAAATTCTTTTCTATTGGTAAATCTAGTGTTGCACTTGCTATTGCTGAATTTATAATTGATTGAGGTTTACAATCTTGAAGTTGTGGAGTTCCTTCAACTACTCCAACAATAGCCATCATAAAGTGTCCTGCCTTATCTCCTAGTAAACTTTTTATTTGTTTTCTTATTGCTTCAGTAGCAAGTAGAGATTTTAAAGCAGGAATCCCTGTTTCATTAATCCCTGTACTTAAACTATTGTTGTTACTACCAACTAAATCATTTTTAACTCTTGCCATTTTTTAACTCCCCCTTTAAATTAAGCTACATATTTTGGTAATTCTTTGATATTAAATCTTTTAGAACCTCTTTTATCTATCTTCCAAGTTGCAATATATTCATTATTTATAATTAACTCTTCAGTTTGTAGTTCTAACATTTTCTTTTGAATTTCAGCTACAAAAGGACATATCCTGTTCAACTTCCTTCAATTCCTTAGAAAGCTCTTTAGAAGTATCTTTTAAAGATGTATAGTTTTGGAATTTATTAATTTCAATTATAGGTGTAGTTTCTAATTTGTTACTAAAGCCTTTAAACACCTCTTTAAAGAAACTACATTCAGCCTTACAGCCATTTGATTTAGGTTCTATATTTCTATCTAAACAATTTTGAAACTCTATAGATAACTCATAAGCCTTTTCAATTAGCTTACTATCAACATCTATTTCATAAACTTTAGTAAATCTATTGTCTCTAAAACCAACTAGAAAGCCTTTAGTTTTATTTAGTACTGCAAGTTGTTGTTGTACTTGTGCATAGTATTTATTAGGAACTTCATCTTTAGACCAATCACATGCTTGATAACTATTTCCTGTTTTTAATTCAACTGGATACCATTCGTTATTAATCTTTCCAACTATCAGGAGTACAACTCCATAAAGGATATTGAGGATTAGCAACTACTTGATTTCCTTTTCTAACCTCTTGAACATCAAGATTAAATTCTCTTTTAAAAAGATCTGGAAGATTATTAATTATAAAATCTTCAGCATAATGACCAAAGTTCATAGCAACCATACTTTCAAAATTAAACTCTCTTTTGTATTGACCTTTTCTTTCTAAATACATAAGCAATGGACTATTATAATTATCAGGTCTATCAATAAAACCATTTCTCCAAGCATAATCAACCATTAGTATAGAAACATCAGTAGCTCCTATTCTTCTATGATTTAGCCATCCACCTTCTCCACTACATTCTCCAGTGAATAACACTTCTGAATCGTGTAATTTTGGGGATAATTCTTCTAAAAGAGATATAAGTTCAGCTTTTTTTAGCTTACTATATCCTTTAGCACCTAAAGTTTTTAATTGTTCTTTTAATTCTTTTACAGTTAATTTCTCATTCATGAGTAAAACCTCCGTTTTTAAGTCTTGATTACATACTCAATTTTCATTGGGGGATTATATAAGATAGTCGGGGGTATACCTTATTTGATTGGGTATGTAATTAAAACCTAAAGGTTAGTGAGCCTATTTTATAAGGTTCACATTGTATTTTGTGCCTTCTCTTTTATATTCTTCTCTCATTTCTAGTAAGCAATCATCACATAAGTTCATGTGCCAACCTTTCATAAATTCATCTGTAAGTATCCATTTAGCTTTATGTTCTCCACACTCACACATAATGTCATTATCTTTTTTAAAAGGCTTTAAATCCTTAATTAATAAGTCTATTTTTAATTCTAAAAGCTCTACTCCTAACATGTTTCCTCCTACATAATTCTCATTATTATTACTTCAACAGTAAGTACCATCAATCCAATTAGTGTTAATTCAGCTATTACTTTTATTAAATTCCCCACATCTTTGCATAAACTTCAAGTCTTGCTAAACATTCGTTATAAGTTCCGACTAATATAATCCCATTAACTTCAAATTTCCATAATCCATTTTTTAAATTTTTAATAATCATAGCCTTCTACTTTTGTACAAAATGTATAAACAAACTTTAAAAAAATAAAAAAATAAATAAAACTTCTATATTCTTATTATACAAAAAGTATAAATAAAAATAAAGATTTTTTTACAAAATGTATAAAAAAATATATAATCTTTATATCAGGTCAAAAAGGAGTGAAATCAATATGAATTTATTTGGAGACTATTTAAAAGAGTTTTTAGAAAAAAAAGGATACAAATTAGAATATGCAGCTGATGAAATTGGTGTTTCTTTTGGACTATTAGGACATTACATAAACGGGAGAAGAAGCCCTTCGTATAAATTTTTAGAAAAATTTTTTAAGGCATTTAATATAAGTCAATTAGAACAAAAAAGAATAATGGAATTAGTAGAGATTGATAAAATGCCTGAAGAGTTAAAAAAAATAAGAGTAAATAAAGAAAAACAACAATCTATTCCTAATGGAAAATCATTAACAGAAGATGATTTTATTGAAATGCCAGTAAAGGCTAAAGCTTCAGTAGGAAATGGATATATTAACTTTGAAGATACATTATATACAAGATTAATTAGAAGAGGTAACTTTTGTCAAGATTGCTATTTGATTGAAGTAGCTGGAAACTCAATGGAACCCTTGATTCGGGATGGCTCGTTGGTAATAGTAGATCCACATCAAACTGAATATATAGCGAATAAGATATATGTTGTTAAAGTTGGAGAAGAAACTTTTGTAAAAAGAATTCTTATAAAAGAAGAGGCTCAAGTAATGATATTAAAAAGTATAAATACAGATTATGATGATGTTTATATAGCTGGAAAAGAATTAGAAAATGTTAAGTTATTAGGGCGAGCATTAAAGTTTGTGTATGAAGGGAACTTGTAAAAAATTAAAGGAGTTTAAAAAGGAGGTGTATTTTGCTTACATTTGATGATTTTTTAGACCATTTAGAAAATGAAGCAATAAAAATAACGCTAGGTGAAGAGAGCGTTAAAATTGAAAAAAATAAAGAATCCTTAATAAAAAAAATTGAATTAGAAAACTATTCAAGTGTTGTAAAAAGTGGAGTATTAGAAATTTTAAGAGTAAAAATAGTTTTGCCTAAAAAAGAAAGTTATGGTATAAACATATTATATGGAAAGAAGGCTCAATCTGGACCTTTCCAAAGTAATAAAAATGGATGGAGATATTATATTTATCCAGAATTAAATGAAAATGTACACTATGAAAAAGATGAATTAACAAATTTAGATATAATTTCTAACAGAACTGAAGATGATATTAGGAGAAATATTAGAGATATTTTATTAGAATTAGGATTGAAGAATGTAATAATAACATTCAAAAATGAAGTTAAATCTTTATCACAGAGAAATATATTAGAGAATAATTTAGAAAAGGAGGAAAAATTATATGCAAGAGTATAGAATAATTTTAGAAAAGTTAAATAAATTTTATTCAAATTGTTCATCTATTGAAATAAAAAGAAATATACTAGAAGTAAAACCTCCTTTATTTTTAGATGATTTTAATCAACTAACTATTTTTATTTCGAGAGATCAAACAAAAATAAATTTTTATACAAATTTAATGTCAGAATTGGAAAATTCTCTTTTAGAAAAATTAGTATCTAATAATTTTAAAGGTAATGATGTGAAAATATCTAAAGA
>Charlie_p2__coassemble_1387_pt1 | contig 22789 bp, 26 predicted proteins | sample Charlie_p2__metabat2_low_PE_014 | metagenome-assembled genome bin Charlie_p2
GAGCACACGACTTTTAATCGTGTTGTCACTGGTTCGAGCCCAGTATGACGCACCACTTTGGGGTGTCGCCAAGCGGTAAGGCAACGGACTTTGACTCCGTCATGCGTTGGTTCGAATCCAGCCACCCCAGCCATTTGCCTAGATAGCTCAGTTGGCTAGAGCACTCGGTTCATACCCGAGCGGTCGAAGGTTCGAATCCTTTTCTAGGCACCATTTAGAAATTTTAAGCACAGATTAATCTGTGCTTTTTTTATTTATTCATGAAGTTAATAAGTTGAGAATTTACAAATTCAGGATTTTCTAAGTTAGATATATGTCCAGCATGTGGGATAACCACTAATTCAGAATTTTTAACCAATCTATGCATTTCAAGACTCTCATAAGGGGGTCTAGGCATATCCTCATCTCCAACCATGAACAGTATAGGATTTTTAATATTTCCCATCTCATTTAAAAGATTTTCTCTTTGAAAAATCTCTCTTCCCAAGCTGATAATAGTATCAATGTTTTTCTCTTTTTTGCTTAGTAATTCAGTTTTAAATCCTTTATAAAGAGTACCCTGTACAGTAGATTCATTTTTGCTAAAAAACATAGGAGCGATTATATTTGCAAGTTCTTCAGGTATATGTCTTAGATTTTCAATAGCACTTAGTAGGTTAAGATATTTTTCCTGAGTTACCAAAGGCTCATCTCCAGAGTAACCATCCATTAGAACTAGCTTTTTGACTCTATCACTATAATTTAATGCAAGATAAGTTCCCAACATAGCTCCAACAGATAGACCAATATAGTAGAATTTATCAATATTAAGTTGGTTAGCAATAGCGATTATATCATTACTTAAATCTTTGAGAGCACAAGGTTCATTTTTATCTAAAGCATCTGATTCACCATGTCCCCATAGATCAATAGCAATACATTTAAAATGTTTTGAGAGCTCTTTCAGTTGTGGTATCCACATATTTTTATCCCAAAGATATGAGTGAACAAAAATTATTGGCTCTCCCTCACCTAAAATGTTTACCTTTATTTTTTTATTTTCTCTTATTGTTATATACAAAATCTTTCACCACCTTATTTAATGTTAATATAATTTTACAATAAAAAGTATTAAAATAATAAAAATATACATAAAATAAAAAAAAAGGAGCTTTGAATCTTAAAATTTGAACATTAAAATAGGTTTTTTATGTAAAAAAATATGGTAATTCATGTAGTTTATACTCTTAAATAGAGTTTACTATGTATAATGGTATATATAAATTTAGGAGGACTATATGAAAAAAATTTTATTATTAATTTTATCAACTTTCATATTTTTAACAGGTTGTAGTAGTGTAAATACAATAGTGAAAAAGAGAAATCTAGAGGTACAAACTCAAATGTCGGAAACAATATGGTTAAATCCAGAATATATAGGAGATAAAACAGTATTTGTTCAAGTGAAAAATACCACTCCAAAAACATTGACTATTGAGAATAGAATAAAAACTTTATTGATATCAAAGGGATATAAGATAACAAATGATCCCAAAAAGTCAAACTATTGGTTACAAGCTAATATTTTAAAGTTGAATAAAGAGGATCTTAGAAATAGTAATCCAGCGGAGGCGGGGTTAGTTGGAGCTGGAGTAGGAGGAGCTTTAGGTGCGTATAATACTGGTTCTGTAAACAGTGCAATAGGTCTTGGATTGGTAGGAGGAGTTGTGGCTACTGCTGCAGATGCTTTAGTTGAAGATGTCTACTACGTTATGGTAACAGATGTAGTAGTTAGTGAAAGAACAAATAAAAAAGTGACAATAGATAACGTAAACCTTATAAAGCAGGGAACTAGAGGGGTTGCGGCAACAACGTCTATCGACTCAGGAAATATGAATAAATATCAGACTCGTGTAATTAGTACAGCAAATAAAGTTAATTTAAAATTTGAAGAAGCAACTCCATTGTTAGAGGGAGAACTTATAAATTCAATTTCAAATATTTTCTAAAATAAACTATACCCCAACTAATTTTCTTAAGTTAAAGAAAGATAGGTTGGGGTATATTTTTCTTGTATATTTTTTTGAAAGAGGAGTATAATGAAAAAAAAATAAATAAAAAGGAGTGAAAATGAAAAAGAGGTATTTTGTTTTGATTTTATTGCTAACAGCTTTGTTTTCATTAAAATTAATAAATTTATCAAAATCAAAGAAAGATTTTATATATGTAGTTCCTAAAATAAAAAATTTTGAGGTACTTGAAAGAAGTATAGGTGAATATACCCTTTCCCCTATAGATGGAAATGTTTTAAAGGAAAAGATAGAGCAAAAAAATTTTTTAAATGGAAGTTTATTTTATAATGTTCCAAATGGTGAATATATTTTAAAGGGAAAATATAAGAGTGATACAGATGAGTATGCCTTAAAAAAAGAGAAGAATTGGGAGAAAATATATTTGAATTTAGAAGGGATAAAGTTTTCTAAATTTCAGGAGATATTTTTAAACTTTTTAACACTCTGCTTAATTGGATTTAATATATTTATCTATATAAACAGTAGACATAGAATCCCTAAAAAAAATAGTTTAAAAACTATCTTTTTTCTTTTAATAGCAAAAATGCTATTTAGTTTAAGAGTTGGATTCCAAAACGAGTATCTAATTATTATAGAGTTTTTAATTACAAGAGTGTTATTATTTATGTTGATCTTCTATCTTTTAGAGAATATTCTATCTAAAAGATTTAAGAGATTTAGAACTTTTATTTGGTGCTGTTTAGGACTGATATATTTTTATAATATAGTAACTTTATTGATTTTATACTCTCCTCAATTGTATGTGTATCTACTGGAGGAAGCTCCAATGTTTTTAAATGCTACTAGATTACTGAGAAGAACAATTGATTTAACAAGAGTTATATTCATAATTTCAATTTTTCAATTTTTTATACAGAGAAAAAAAGTTCGAAAGAAAATCTCATTTAGCTGGATTGCAATAGGTATAACTTACTTTATTTTGGAGTTTTTTAGAGAGTTATTTCCAAAAGAGAGAAATTTATACTATTTTATAGAGTTAATGGAGATATGTTATATCTATTGGTGTCTTGTTTTTTATATTTTTAAAATATACACAGAAAATGTGATGAGAGCTATAAGGTACTCCATTGGAGCTACACTGAGTTATATATCCCTTTTTTATTTTAAAACATTGACAGAACCTGCAATGATTATAAGTACAATAGTTATTTTGGACTTTTATACAAATATTATCGAGAATATAATGAGATATAAAAATGAAGCTGTGGATAGAATCTATAATCGATTATGTTTAGTTAGAGATATAAAAACATTTGAAAAAATTCTAGAAAAAGAGATAAAAAAGAATGTGAGTTTAGTGGGAGTTAAAGCTAAGATACTCTTTGATCCAGAGGAATATAAGGAGTTTATAGATTTTAATGATGACAACTCCGTAGTGATACCAAAGGAGTTTTTAAAAACAGAGGGATATGACTATGCTTATAGAGTTGGTTTCAATGAAAATAAATATATAGCTCTTATATTTATCGAAGAGGGAGATACCTCTTTAACAATAGAGGAACAGAATTTTTTATTGGATCTTTCAGATAAAATTTCGAGCATTGTAAGTAAAATTCGTTTGGATTCTCTATATGAGGAGCTGGTTTAAATGAGACTAGGTATAGATGTAGATAATAATTTGAAAATAATTTTAACTGAAGTGATTCCATATAGATGCGTGGATTTGAGAAAAGATGTCTCAGAGATAGAGACTATAGATGTGGTTATAATAGATTCAAAAGCCGAGGGACTAAAGGAAAAATTAATTGAATATAAAAAAAGGGACTTAAAAGTTATAGCTCTGGTAGGAGAAAATGACACAAGAGAGATGAGACAACTATTTTTAAGTGATTTAGTGGATGATTGTATAGTGAGAAAAGATATATTTGAGCTAGAGGAGTGTATACAGCAGTTAGAAAAAAAAGATACTAAAATAACAGCTTTCTACCTATTTGATAGTTTTAAAAGGGGAATATATAATTTTTCTGAAATAAACTATATAACATATTCAAGTATTTCAAGGAGAACTGAGTTTCACCTAATAGATTCAGAGATTTTTGATATTAAGAAAAATTTTTCAGAGGTGGAGGAAAAAATAATACATACAAATATCTTTTATAAGTTGGATAGAGGAACAATTGTTAACTTAGATTTAATTGAAGTATTGGATTTTAAAGAGGAGATAATTGTTTTTAAAAATAAGGAGTTTATATATACAAGTAAAACTAAATTAAAAGAACTTGAAGATAGATGTAATCTAATGAGAAATAAGATAGTTCTAGGAATGTAGAAAAAAACCTCTAATAAAATAGAGGTTTTTTTAGTTATTGTGCCAGTTAATTATTGTGTCATTGATTCTTTTTGTAGTTTCAAAAGTATTTTCAGCTCCAACTAACTCAGAAACAAGGCAGATTGATTTTGCACCTTTAGCTAAAACTTGATGGATATTACTCTCTTTAATACCACCAATAGCAACATAGGGTAAATCTATATTCCTATCTACAAAATCTAGATATTCCAAAGTGACAGGAGCACACACGTCCTCCTTAGTCTCTGTATGGAAAATAGGACCTACTCCAATGTAATCAGCACCATCAACTATTGCTTGATGAGCTTCTTCTGGATTATGAGTGGAGATACCAATAATTTTATCATCACCTAAAATTTTTCTAACATCTTTTAGAGGAAGGTCATCTTGACCTATATGAATACCATCAGCCTCTGCCAAGAGAGCGATATCCAGATAGTCATTTACAATAAAAAGTGCATTGTATTTCAATGTTAATTCTCTTAGAGCCTTTGCTTGTTTTAAAAGAAGTTTTAAATCTCTATTTTTTTCTCTATACTGTATAATTTTAGCCCCTCCTTTTAATAGCTCCTCACAGTATTGTAAAAAGCTCTTATTTTTTCCAGATTTTGCATCTGTTATGGCATAAACTCCCACAGGTAGCTTAAAGTTTTTCATGGGGAAAACCTCCTATTATATCTAAAATTTTATTAGCCATAATACAGGCTATAAACATAACTTTTGTTGAGTATGTATGATAGGTTGAGATATCAGTACAGAAATCGCCAACAATGTTTAATCTATTAAATGTTACAGTTTTAACAATTTCTAAATCTCTTCCACCAATTCCATTTGCAGAGACAATATATCTATCTGAATAGTTTTCAATTAAAAGTATTTTAAACTCACTTTTATCAAAAGCCTCAACAATAATGTGGCAATCTTTAAAAAAGTCCAGCACATTTTCGCTATTAATTTTTTCTATAAAAAAATCAATATTTACATCTTTATCAATGGACTTTAAGTTTTCCATCAAGGTTGGAGCTTTATGAGCCCCAACCTGTTTTTCAAAATAAAATTGCCTATTTAAATTGGACTTTTCAATTATATCAAAGTCAACTAAGGTAAAGTTTTTAATACCAGCTCTAACGAGATTCATAGCAACATTGGATCCAATTCCTCCACAACCTGCAATACCTATTTTAATCATATTGCACCTTCCCAGTCTTTAAAAATTGGTTGATATCCATTTGTTTTTAACATGGATACAATCTCTTGAACCGATCTATGGTCATCAGTTTCAAACTGTGGTTCAGAGTTATTTGAAAGGGAATAGCCCCCAACTTCTGTAACAGAACCAGCTGAATACTTAGTAACTCCCAGAGGTAACAGATTATCTCTAAAGTTTTTACTCTCTCTAGTGGAGATGTTTATCCCAGCCATAGGAAAAGCCAAACGATAAGCCAAAAGAAATTGTACAAAGTCCTTGTCACTAACAATATTTTCAGGCTTTATATTTCTATAGGCCTCTTTTATTCTAGGAAGAGATATGGAAAATTGTGACCCTAAAAAATTATTTATTAAATATTTTAAGTGAATACCTGCTAAAAAAGCCTCTTCAACAGGGGAGCCTAAACCGAATAAAGTACCTATATTAATAGCTCTTAAATTTGCTAAAGCAGCTCTTTTAGGAGTTTCTAATCTATAGTTATAATCAGTTTTATTTCCCTTTAAATGATATTTTGAATAAGTCTTTTTATGATAGCACTCCTGATAGACAGTGACCCCATCTAGACCAGCTTCATATAGAATCTCATACTCATTTTGAGAAAGAGGTTGAACCTCAATTATAACAGTAGAAAAATATTTTTTTAAGATTTTAATAGAGGTTTTTAAATACTCAATAGAGTTTATACAACTTTCTCCAGTTAGTAGGATAATACTGTGTATTCCAAGCGTTTTAGATATATATATGGCTTCTTTTTCAATCTCTTCAAAAGTTAGGTGACGTCTTTTGATGGGATTAGAATGCTTAAAACCACAGTAAGTACACTCATTATCACAGATATTTGAGATATATAAAGGTGCATAAATATGGATCTCTTTACCAAAATATTGCTCAGTTATAGCATTGGCCTTTAATGCCATACTCTCCAATAGAGTGGAAGCCTTGGGAGAGAGTAAAGCTAAAAATTCAAAGTCATCAAGAATTTTATCACCACTTTTTTCAATGATATTTTTTATATCAGAGAGATTTAAGTTTTCAAAAAAACTATTGTAGTCAAAAGATTCATACTGTTTTAAAATATTTTCCATATTGCTCACTAATCCCTTAAAAAACCAGTAAGAGGAGATGAAGCAACACCGCTATTACTAATTTTCCCACACTTAGCTAAATATGCCTCACGTCCAGCTTGAACAGCTTTGTTAAAGGCTATGGCCATCTTAACGGGGTCTCCACTGGTAGCGATTGCTGTATCAACTAAAACAGCACTACATCCCATCTCCATGGCTTCACAAGCATGAGATGGTTTTCCAATTCCAGCATCAACAATAATAGGTAGAGTACAATTCTCTACAAGAATTTCAATCATAGGCTTTGTTAAAAGCCCTTTATTTGACCCGATTGGAGCTCCAAGTGGCATGATAGCAGCAGCCCCAGCAAGTTCTAGTTTTTTAGCAACTATCAGATCAGGATTTATATATGGCATAACGATAAATCCCTCTTTAGCCAAAACTTCAGTAGCTTTTATAGTCTCCTCATTATCAGGCATTAAATATTTCATATCACTTATAATTTCAATTTTTATAAAGTTTCCACACCCTGCTGCTTTTGCAATTCTAGCAATTTTAATGGCTTCCTCAGCAGTTCTAGCACCGCTGGTATTAGGAAGGAGCCTAATATTTTTAGGTATATACTCCAAAATATTTTCACTTTTACCAGTTAAATCAACTCTTCTTAAAGCTACAGTGATCATCTCACTTCCACAACTAGTAAGCATCTCGTTTATAAGTGAATAGCTTGAAAACTTTCCACTTCCAGTGATAAGACGACTACTGAACTCCACTCCACCAATAAATAATTTATCCATAACTCTTAACCTCCACACACAAAATTTAAGACTTCAATTGAGCAATCCTCTTCAATAGGGGTATTCAGGTGTTCTTTCTTTAAAATATTATCGTTAAATAAAACAATGACACTGTTGATATCAAGATTTAAAGAGTGAATAAACTCCTCAATTGTAATTTTGGAGTCTATTGATGTTAACTTACCATTAAATTTAAAATTCAACTATATTACCTCCTTTATATTTTAAGGTGGCTATTTTATAAAAAAAAGCTATACCCAAATATAGGCATAGCTTTTTAATCAGTTATGTTATAACTAAATAAAATAGCTTCCCTACGTTGGCTTTAACCAAATCAGGTTCAAAGGGTTAACTTTTAAAAGTCTCTCAGCCAAAAAGGCACCCCTAGCAAGAACATTTTACATTAAATTGAAAAAAAATCAAATAAAATTTTCTTTTTTATTAAAAAGTGATATAATATTTCAAGTAAAATTACGAAAGGAAAAGACTATGAAGCGGGAAATGTTAAGATATTTAAAGTTGATGTTGGGATTGCTATTATGTGCGTTGGGAGTTGTGACTATTTTAAACTCCAATTTGGGACTATCACCTTGGGATGTTCTAAATCAAGGATTAAATAAGACCATAGGAATAACTTTAGGAGAGGCAAATCTTTTGGTTGGAGCTTTTGTTGTTTTATTTAGTATATTTTTAAAGCAACCAATTGGAAGTGGAACTGTTATAAATTTTCTGTTGGTAGGAGTATTTATTGATATGTATATCTATCTTGATATAATACCTAAAGGGGATATTCTTTTAAAAAAGATATTGATATTAATAGTTGGAATATTAATATTCAGTTATGGGTGTTACATGTATATATCAACTGGATTAGGTTGTGGTCCTAGAGATGGATTGATGGTTATTTTAACAAAGAAATCGACACACCCACTGTGGAAAATAAAGACTTGTATAGAGATTGTTGTATTGGGGCTTGGATATATTTTAGGGGGTACTATTGGAATAGGAACTGTTATCTCTTCATTGTGTGTTGGTCCATTAATTCAATATTTTTTTAAGCTAAATAGTCAAGATATAAAAAAATTAGAACATAGAAGTTTAATATCAGAGTTTAAATTTTTAAAGAGAAAAGTATTAAAATAGACAAAAAAGGAGGAGTCAATCTCCTCCTTTTTCTTTTATCCAGTGTAGTATATCTCTATATACCTGATCCTTGTTTAATTCATTTAAAATTTCATGTCTGCAGTTTTTATAAAGTTTTAAGGAGACTTTTTTAAATCCTAAATCTAGATAGAAGTGGTATAAAGATTTTACGCCTATACCATAAAGACCTATTGGGTCCGATTCACCAGAGATAATTAAAATAGGTGTCTCTCTATTAATAAAATTAAAACTATCTCTTTTATAAAGTTTAGATAAAAAATCTAAAAAGTTATAGTAGAATTTAGGAGTATAACTAAATCCACAGTGAGGGTCCTTTAAAAACTCTTGAACAACCTTTGAATCTCTACTTAACCAAGATGAGCTATTTCTATTTTTATCAGTTATCTTAGAGTTAGCTCCTAAAAAAATAATATCATTAAATATTTTTTTGGATTATCTGTCAGTAGAGATATAGATTTAAAAAGTGTTTTACCAATAAAAGTCATAAATTTTCTTTCATAACAACTTCCCATAAAAATATAGCTAAATTTTTCTTTGGAGTACACTTTCATATGTTTTTGAGCTATAAAAGATCCCATGCTATGACCCAAAATACAGATAGGAAGGTGAGGAAAATTCTCCCTTAAAGTTTTGCTTATATTGACCTGATCAAAAACTAAGATATCAAAAGAGCTAGAGAAAGCTCCTAAAGTTCCATTTTTAAGAGCCTCCTCTCCATGACCTCTATGGTCGGATAAAGCGACAATATATCTATTACTATTTAGAAAAGCTGCAAATTCCATATATCTGTTAGAATATTCACTCATTCCATGTATTATTTGAACAATTCCAATGGGTAACTCATCATTGTTATAGATTATTTTAATTTTAATCCCCTCCTTTTTTACTCCTATTTAAAAAGAGAATATAGGTAAGTTGAATAAACTGCTAAAAATAAAAGACCATGAATTCTATTTAATCTGTAATTTCTTAAAACAAATGCTAAAAGAAGAACAGAAGCTACCATATTTAAAATTAAATCTATAAATGCACTATTTGGAACATCTATAGGTGTGATAACAGCAGATATTCCTAAAATAAAGAATGTGTTAAAGATATTGGAACCAACAACATTTCCTATAGCAATATCTGTATTCTTTTTAAAAGCCGCAACAACAGAGGTCGCAAGTTCAGGAAGTGATGTTCCTAAAGAAACAACTGTAACAGAGATAACCCTTTCTGAAATTCCAAAGTTTCTAGCCAGATCAACGGCAGAATCAACAATAAATTTTCCACCAAAAACTAGAAGAATAAATCCAAGTATAGTTACTCCAATGGCAATGGGTAAAGTGTAGTTTTTTACTTCTAATTCACTTTCCTCTCTATTTGTAACTGTTAAATATGTATTATACATAAGGAACAGGATGAAAAAACCAAGTAGGATAAATCCATCACCCCTAGATATAATGCCATTTTTAGATAACACATATGTTAGAACAGATGCAAAAAGTGCTATGGGAATCTCAAACTTAACGGTATTTCTCGACACTGTCAAAGGGTATATAATAGCAGTTATACCCAAAATTATAAGAATGTTTATAATATTACTTCCAACAACATTTCCTAGAGTGATTGCTGACTTTCCATTTAATGCTGAGATAACATTTACAACAAGTTCAGGAGCAGAAGTTCCAAAAGCTACAATAGTAAGACCAATGACAATGTTTGGGATATTGAATCTTTTTGCTATAACTGAAGCTCCATCAACAAGAGAGTTAGCTCCTAAAACTAAAAACACAACACCTACAAGTAAAATAATTAAAGATAACATAAAATCCTCCTAAGTTAAACTAAACTTCTAATCCATTTATATGACATAACACGAGGATATGTTATCGCACATTTAACAAGTTCCTCCAAACAGATTATAAAGTATAAAGTTGTTATAGATAGTCCAGGGATAAAGTGGATAGCTGTGAAAGCTAATGGAATTCCAATAACCCAAATTCCAATCATCTCAGTTGCGATTGCATAGATAACATCACCACCACCTCTTAAAGTACCTATTACTTGTATAATAGCATAAAATCTTGCAGGAATAAAGAATGCCATTATTTTTAGAACAGTGATTACATTTTTAGCTGTTTCAGGAGTTATTTTAAATACACCAACAAAAAGAGGGGAGATAAAGTAGAATGCTATTCCGATAACTACCCCCAATAGAACTCCAAATTGTGATATTTTTATAGATAGAGAGTAGGCCTCATCTTTTAAACCTGCTCCAATTTTATTTCCTATTATGATAGCTGAGGCAGCTCCAATACCAATACCAAATATATTAAACATATTATTTACTGTAATTGCAATCTGCATAGTGGCAGTGGCATTAACTCCAAGTTGGGCATAGGCGATAGAGTATGTTGAAATTCCTAAAATCCACATGATATCATTAAAAATAACTGGAGATGCGATTTTAAAGAACTCTTTAAATTTTTTACGTGAAAGCTCCTTTAAACCGTGGAACTTTGTGGCTATAACATTGTTATAGTTATATATCATAAACAGAAGAAACCCAAGCTCCATAGTTCTTGAAACAGTTGTTCCTAAGGCAGCTCCAGCCACTCCCATTTGAGGCGCTCCAAACTTACCAAAGATAAAGATATAGTTTAAAAGACCATTGAAGGCAATTCCAACAATGCTTCCATACATAGGTAGTTTAGTTTGAGCTGTACTTCTAAGAGCCATTGAATAGGCAAGAGTTATAGATGATAAGATATAGCTCACTGCGACGATTCTTAAATAACTAACTCCTAAAGCTGTAACTGTTGGGTCATTTAAGAAAATATGAATAATATTTGCTGGGAAAATAAGTGCAATGGCAGCAAAAAATATGGAAACTCCAAGAGAGATTAAAAGAGATAAGTCTAAAAACTCATGTATTTTTTTTACATCTTTTTTACCCCAAAGCTGGGACATGAAGATTGAAGCTCCCATTCCTACTCCAGCAACAGAGTAGAAGAAAATCATATAAAATTGGTTGGATAGTCCAACTGCAGCGATCTCACTTTCTCCAAGTTTTCCAACCATAATATTATCAAGAAGATTTAATGATGCAGTGATAAGACTTTGCAAAATAATTGGGATGGCAAGAGCCATTAACATTTTAATAAAACTTTTTTCGAATTTAAATTTTTGAAACATGAAACACTCCTTTTGTAAAGTAAAGAGCAGATGGGTTATAAGCTGCCCATCTGCTCTTTATATATTGTATTTTATTTTTTCTTTTTAACTTTTGTTTTTACTTTTTTTCTAGGTTTTTTGTTATTTTTCTCATCTCTATACTCAACATAAGATTTTATATGCTTATATTTTTCTATTAATAGAGGATTTTTGGCAACTGAGAATCCAAACTGTCCAATAGGTTTTTTAGTCATTGGGAAATATTCTCCATGGCAATAGTTAATTAAATTTGCCCATTCAAAGTGAATTTTACCTTTTTCATCAATAATATTTTTATTGATATGTGAACCAACTACCTCTGCTAAAAATAGATCGTGAGTTCCTAGAGGGATAATCTGTTTTACTTTACACTCAATATTTATAGGAAACTCCTCTAAATATGGTGAATTAACATGATGCCCAGGTCTAGCAGTCAATCCAAGATACTTAATTTTATCCACATCTCTACCAGAGATAACACCGCAATAGTCAGTTTCTCTAACTTGAAAAGTATTGGGTAGATTAACTGTGAACTCCATTGTTTCTTTGATGTACTCGTATGATAATCTTTCAGGTCTAATAGAGATAGAAAGCATTGGAGGATTGGTGCAGATAGTACCTGTCCATGCAACTGTAAATGCATTGTTTATTCCATCTTTGTTTTTAGATGTAATAACTACAGCTGGAACAGGGTTTAAAACTACGCTCCCCTTAAATAGTTCTTTAGTCATTTTATAGCTCCTTACTTCTCTTAATTTTATCTTTTTATTATACAATATTAATTATTTAATGTCTATAATCTCCTGAGGAATCTTTAGAAAAAATCTTGTAAAATTAAAAGAAAAAATATATTATTATAGAATAAAATAATAAAAGAGGTGAAGAAAAATGGCAAAAAGATTAAGATGTGATGTTGGATTTGCAGATAGTTTATTATTTCTATTAGGATGGACAGTTTTAGTCGTAATAACTTTTGGATTGGCATCTCCATTCTTTTTATTTTCTCTTATTAAGTTCATGATAAATAGAACTGTTATTACAGAGGAGTAGTTATGGATATAGAGATAACTAAAGATGTTTTAAACTATTTAGAGGAGAAGAATATCAAAGATATAAAGCTATATTTAGAGAGCAGTAAAGGGAGTAAATGATGTCCTGTTATTTTTAATGTTCAGGTTGAACTTTTAACAGAGACAAAGGGAGAAAAACTTGGTGAAAAAATAATTTTTAACGGAGTTAATGTCTATATAGATAAATCAGTTCCTAGAGATAAAAATTATAAAATTTTTAAAGTATTAAAAATCCCATTTTTACCAATGATAATAGATGTAGAAGAGATTAAAAAATATTAAAAAGTAGTAGGAAAAGGAGTTTATATGAAAAAATATCTAATATTATCAGTCTTATCTGTAATGATTTTATCAGGATGCTCTAATGTTGGATCAAATACAATAGGATCAACAACAGTTGGAGCTGGAGCAGGGGCACTTTTAGGACAAGCTATCGGAGGAGATAGTAAAGCTACTCTTTTAGGTGCTGGAATAGGTGCAGCAGCAGGAGCTTTAGTGGGATCAGTTCAAGATCAAACTCAAGCCATAAAAGATACAAATCAACAACCATATTACAATCAACCACAATATGGAGGACAACCACAGTATAATCAACCTCAATATAACAACCAATATAATCAACAATATGATAGACCATACTATAGTCAACCATATAACTCAACATATTAAAAAAACCTCCAATTGGAGGTTTTTTTATTACATAGCACTTTTAAATATATTAGCAATATCTCTTTCATTCCCTTTTCTTGGGTTACTAAATGCATTTCCATCTTTTAAAGCATTGATAGACATAAGCTCGATATCTTCCTCTTTAACTCCAGCCTCTCTTAGGCTTTTAGGGATTCCAACATCTCCAGAAAGTCTAAATATAGCTTCAATAGATTTTTCCGCAGCTTCAATAACAGATAATCCATCTATTTTTTCACCCATAAATTCAGCTATATCAGCAAATTTTTCAGGATTAGCAATCATATTGTAACGACAAACATGTGGAAGTAACATAGCGTTAGCAACTCCATGAGGCATATCATATAGTCCTCCCAATTGGTGTGCCATAGCATGAACATATCCTAGATTTCCATTGTTAAAAGCCATACCAGCTAAAAGTGATCCATATGCCATATTCTCTCTAGCTTTTAAGTTTTCTCCATTGGCAACTGCTTGTCTTAAGTTTTGAGATATTAGTTTAATAGCTTGAATAGCAGCAGCATCTGTAACAGGGTTAGCATCTTTAGATACATATGCTTCAATAGCGTGAGTAAGAGCATCCATACCAGTTGCAGCAGTTAAACCTGCAGGTTTTCCAACCATAAGTAAAGGATCATTAATAGAAACTTGTGGTAAATTTCTCCAGCTTACAATAACAAATTTTACTTTAGTTTTAGTATTAGTGATAACAGCGTGTCTAGTAACTTCAGAAGCAGTACCAGCAGTTGTATTAATAGCGATAATTGGAGGAAGCGGATTTGTTAAAGTTTCAATTCCAGCATAGTCACAGATATCTCTAGGGTGAGTAACAGCTATTCCAATCCCTTTTCCGCAGTCATGAGGAGAACCTCCACCAACAGTTATAATCATGTCACACCCTTCTTTTCTATACATATCTGCACCTTCATACACATTTGTATCTTTAGGATTAGGCTCAACATTGTCAAATACAACACTTTCTACTCCAGCTTTCTTTAGATACTCTATAGTTTTCTCCACAGCTCCATCTTTTAAAGAGTGTAAAAATTTATCAGTAACGATTAAAGCTTTTTTTCCATTTAGTATTTGAGCTCTATCCCCAACTACACTAAGGCATCCAGGTCCGAAAAAGTTAACACTTGGCATTAAATAATCATAAAATCTCATTTTAATCTCCTCCCAAAATATAGTAATTCTCGTTTCAGTTTAAGAGTAACAAAAAAATAAGATGTAAACAAGGTAAAAAAATACCTAAAAATGGTAAAAAAAAAGCATAATTCCAATTTGTGATAAAAAATTACCAATTTAAGAGAGAATATTACCTTGAAGTATATAGAAAAAGTTGTTAATATTCGATATATGAACATAATAAAGTGAGTAAACAGGGAGGAAAAAGTTATGATTACAAAGAGTTTTAATCAAATTACCTTAAAAGCTTCAAAAAAAATGGGTGAAGCAGCTCTGAAAAAAGCAACGGAAATAAAAGTGCCAGTGGTATTTTCAGTGGTTGATAATGGTGGAAATCTACTATATTTAGAGAGAATGGATGACGCTTTTGTAACAAGTGTAGATATAGCAATAAATAAAGCATTTACTGCTTGGGCATTAAAAAAAGGTACCAATGAACTAAGTGAAGTTGTTTTACCAGGAGAAAGTTTATACGGTTTAAATTTGACAAATAACTCTAGAATAATAACTTTTGGTGGAGGATTCCCTATTGTCATAGATGGAGAGATTGTTGGCGCAGTTGGTGTCAGCGGAGGAACTGTGGAAGAGGATATGGAAATAGCAAAAGCAGCACTAAAGTCTTTATAATTTTATAGGAGGAGCGATGAGATCAAAACGTTTTGAAGTTTTAAGTGAGCGTGCAGTAAATAAAGATGGATTTATAGGAGAGTGGAAAGAGGAAGGGCTAATAGCCATGGACAGTCCATTGGATCCGAAACCAAGTTTAGTAATTAAAGATGGAAAAATAGTTGAACTAGATGGTAAAAAAAGAGAAGAGTTTGATATGATAGATCTTTTTATAGCGGACTATGCAATCGATTTAAGATATGCTGAAGAAGCTATGAAACTATCAACACTTGAAATAGCAAAAAAATTAGTTGATATAAATGTAAAAAAAGAGGATATACTAAAAATAACAACTGGGATAACACCTGCAAAAATGGTTGAAGTAATAAGCCACCTAAATGTTGTTGAGATGATGATGGCTGTTCAAAAGATGAGAGCTAGAAAAACTCCTTCAAACCAGTGTCATGTAACTAACTTGAGAGATAATCCAGTTCAGATAGCGGCAGATGCAGCGGAAGCAGCTATAAGAGGCTTTGATGAACAGGAAACTACAGTTGGGATTGTGAGATATGCTCCATTTAATGCTATCGCAATTTTTGTAGGGTCTCAAGTGGGAAGAGGAGGAGTATTAACTCAGTGTTCAGTTGAGGAAGCAACAGAGTTGGAACTTGGAATGAGAGGATTTACAAGTTATGCTGAAACAGTTTCTGTATATGGAACTGAGCAGGTATTTACAGATGGAGATGACACTCCTTGGTCAAAAGCATTTTTAGCATCAGCTTATGCTTCAAGAGGACTAAAAATGAGATTTACTTCAGGAACAGGATCAGAAGCTCTAATGGGATACTCTGAAGGAAAATCAATGCTATATTTAGAGACTAGATGTATCTATATAACGAGAGGAGCAGGAGTTCAAGGGTTACAAAATGGAGCTGTGAGTTGTATAGGAATGCCAGGTGCTTTACCAGGAGGAATAAGAGCGGTTTTAGGAGAAAACTTAATAGCTATGCTTTTAGATTTAGAGTGTGCTTCAGCTAATGATCAAACTTTCTCTCACTCTGATATCAGAAGAACAGCGAGAACTCTAATGCAGATGTTACCAGGAACAGACTTTATATTCTCTGGATACAGTGCAGTTCCAAACTATGATAATATGTTTGCTGGCTCAAACTTTGACGCAGAGGATTTTGATGATTACAATATTTTACAAAGAGATTTAAAAGTTGATGGTGGATTGAGACCAGTTTCTGAAGATGAAGTAATAAAAATAAGAAATAAAGCTGCAAAAGCGATACAGGGTCTATTTAAAGAGTTGGATTTACCAGAGATAACAGATGAAGAGGTATATGCAGCAACATATGCACATGGTAGTAAGGATATGCCTGTTAGAGACGTTGTTCAAGATTTAAAAGGAGCTGAAGAGCTTTTGAAAAGAGGCGTAACTGGATTAGATTTAGTAAAAGCTTTAAGTAAAAGTGGATTTAAAGATGTGGCTGAGAATGTGTTAAATATGTTAAAACAAAGAGTTTCTGGAGATTATCTTCAAACTTCAGCAATTTTAAATAAAGATTTTAAAATTGTAAGTGCAATAAATGATAAAAACGACTACATGGGACCTGGAAGTGGTTATAGAATCAGTGAAGAGAGATGGAATGAAATTTCTAATATTCCAACAGCAATAAAGCCAGAGAGCATTGAATAGGAGGAAAAAATGGAAATAAAAATAAAAGAGGTTGGAATTGCAAAAAAAGGTGATAGAATAGAGGAAGTAGTTATAGGACTGGCTCCAGCATTTAAAAAATATCAGCATAAAACAATAACTGATATTCCTCATGATATAGTTTTGATGGAGTTAATTGCAGGAATAGAGGAAGAGGGATTGATAGCGAGAGTGGTAAGAGTAAATAGAACATCAGATGTTTGTTTTATTGCAAATGATGCAGCTAAGTTAAGTGGTTCTGGAATAGGGATAGGGATCCAATCTAAGGGAACAACGGTTATACATCAAAAGGATCTACTTCCATTAAATAATTTAGAGCTATTTCCTCAAGCACCTCTTTTAACACCAGAGATATATAGATTGATTGGAAAGAATGCAGCAAAATATGCTAAGGGAGAATCACCAAATCCAGTACCTGTCATAAGTGATCAAATGGTAAGACCAAAATATCAAGCAAAAGCGGCTTTGTTACACATAAAAGAGACAAAGCATGTAAAAGAAAATGAAAAACCTGAAGAGTTAGAATATACTTTTGAATAAGGAGATGAAAGATGAACAAAAAAATTAATATCGAATTAGATTATCCTTTGGGAGAGAAGAGAAAAGAGTGGTTAAAGACTCCAACTGGAAAGACATTGGATGATATCACTCTAGAAAATGTTTTAGATGAAAATATTAAAGCTCAAGATATTAGAATCTCTTCAGAAACACTTAATCTTCAAGGAGAAGTAGCAGAGACTGCAGGTCAACCAACTATAAAAAGAAATTTTCAAAGAGCAAGTGAACTGGTTAAAATCTCAGATGAAAGAATCTTGGAAATCTATAATGCTCTAAGACCAAATAGATCAACAAAAGAGGAACTTTTAGCAATAGCTGATGAATTAGAAAATAAATATGGCGCAGTTGTAAATGCAAATTTTGTTAGAGAAGCTGCAGAGATTTATGAAAAAAGAGGAAAGTTAAGAAAAGATTAGGAGCAGTTTAGTTATGAAAATTATTGCGGGTATCGATATAGGGAATGCGACAACTGAAGTGGCCTTAGCTAAAGTAAGCGACTTTGAATTAGAGTTTTTAGGGAGTTCACTTTATAAAACTACAGGATTAAAAGGAACTGAGGATAACATAGAGGGAATAAAAAAGGCTATATTATCCCTTTTAACAAAATTAGATATGAAATTAGAGGATTTAGATTTGATTCGTATAAATGAAGCTACCCCTGTAATCGGGGATGTTTCAATGGAAACAATAACTGAAACTATAATTACAGAGTCAACTATGATTGGGCATAATCCAGATACCCCAGGTGGATGTGGTATTGGAATAGGTATAACAGTTGAAGTGGACAGTTTAAAAGATTTGAAAAATGAAGAGCTAGAAGAGGAGTATATCGTTATAGCTAAGGGTGATAAAAACTTTTTAGAAATAGCAAAGATTTTAAATCTTGAAATGAGTAGAGGAGTAAAGGTAAAGGGTGCTATTCTACAAAAGGATGATGGGGTTCTTGTAAATAACAGATTATCAATAAAAATACCTATAGTTGATGAGGTTCAATTGATTGAGAAGATACCTTTAGGTGTTAAATGCTGTGTTGAAGTGGCACTGAAAGGAAGAGTTATTGAAAAAATCTCTAATCCATATGGAATTGCAACAATTTTTAATCTAAACTCTGAAGAAACAAAAAAAGTTGTACCTCTATCTAAAGCTCTTATAGGAAATAGATCAGGTGTTGTAATAAAAACTCCTCAAGGGGATGTAAAAGAAAAGGTTATTCCAGCTGGAAATCTATATATAAAAGGGATTAAATCCACTGAAGAGGTTGGAATACAAGAGGGCGCTGAAAAAATAATGGAAAAAATATCTTTTTTAAATGTACAGGATATTTTTGGAGAAGGTGGAACAAACGTAGGTGGAATGCTAAGAAATGTAAAAAATACTATGAGTAAGTTCACTGGTGAAAGTATAGAGGATATAAAAATAAAGGATCTATTGGCAGTTAATACATTTGTTCCTCAAAAGATAAAAGGTGGTTTAGCTGGGGAATTTATGCTTGAAAATGCCGTTGGACTAGCTGTTATGGTGGGAACTGAAAAAAATCAAATGGAAACTTTAGCAAAATTGATAAAAAGTGAGCTTGGAGTACAGGTTGAAGTTGGAGGAGTGGAAGCGGATATGGCTATAAAAGGGGCTCTCACAACTCCAGGAACAGGGAAGCCATTGGCTATAATCGATATTGGAGCTGGGTCTACAGATGCCTGCAGTATAGATAGATTTGGTAGAAAAGCTCACACTCATCTAGCAGGGGCTGGAAATATGGTAACTCTATTGATTCAAAAAGAACTTGGAATTGAAAACTTTAATTTAGCTGAGGATATAAAAAAATACCCACTTGCAAAAGTGGAATCATTTTTTCATATACGATATGAAGATGGAAGTGTAGAGTTTTTTAATGAGCCACTATCACCGAGTATATATGCCAAAAATGTGTTGATAAAAAATGGTGAATTAATTCCAATAGATATTCAAAGTACCATAGAAAAAATAAGAGAGATTAGAAGAGAGAGCAAAAGAAAAGTTTTTGTAACTAACTCAAAGAGGGCTTTAAGAAAGATATCTTTAACAAAAAATATTAGAGATTTTGAATTTGTAATAATAGTAGGTGGTTCAGCTCTTGACTTTGAAATACCTGAAATGATAACAGAGGCTCTCTCAAAATATGGAGTTGTTGCTGGCTGTGGAAACATAAGAGGAGTGGAAGGGCCTAGAAATGCCGTGGCAACAGGATTGGTTTTAGGTGATAGAGAGTGCTAAAGACAGGGATAGATATTGTGTGTTCAATCACTATAGATAAAGTTGATATTCAAGAGATATTTTTTGGAATAGAGGAAGAAGGAGTTCCATATAATTTAATTTTTTTAGAAAGAGATAAAATTGATAAAGAACTATATATAAATGGAAGATTTGAAATAGGAATAGGAATAGATTCAGATGGGAACATACTGTTAAATCAAAAAAAATATTCTAAAAGCTATATATTGAAGGAAAATATTAAAAGTTCTAAAAATAAATTGAGGACTTTTGGTCAAAATGCTGCTAGAATATTGAAGGGGTTACCTTTAAAAAACAAAGTAGAGAGATGAAAGGTGTAGAGTATGCTTCATAAATATAAAAGAGAACTATTAAAAATCCAAGAAGAGATAGTGGATATGACTAAAATGGCTGTGGTAATTGTAGATGATGAAGGAAATTACCTGACAGAAAAAAGTAACTATTCAGAGTTTTGTAAAATTTTTAGAAAGAATAAAGAGCTCAGCTCATTTTGTGAAAAGTGTGATGTAAAGGCTTTGAGTAAAGCATTTTTATCATTAAAACCATATATTTATAGATGTCATGCTGGATTGGTGGATATGATAATTCCCATTGTCTATCAAAGTGAGTTAATTGGCGCATTTCTGGTTGGTCAAATACTTTTGGAAGATGAGGAAACATTTGAGTTAGAAGATATTTTAGTAGAAAATGTGGGAAAAGAGTTTAATATAAAAAAAATAGTTGAAAATTATGGGTTTTTAAAAAAGGTTAAATATAGTGAATTGCAAAGCATAGCGAGTATATTGCATTATACATCAGTGTATATAAGTGAGTGTATCAGAAGTAAAAAATGGTACAATCATGTGGTTGAAAACAATATTAAAGAGGAGAGAGTAGAGTATAGTCACTCTCAAATATCTTCAGCAATTACCTATATCAACGAAAATATTAAGGAAAATCTTCATTTGGAAAGTGTGGCAGCACTATGCAATTTGAGTATCTCTCAATTTAGTAGAGTTTTTAAAAAGGAAACGGGAAAGACTTTTAAAGAGTATGTTCTTATAAAAAAAATAGAAAAAGCTAAGCATTTTTTAGAGATTACCAGTAAATCTCTATCAGAAATATCAAATGAGATTGGAATTGAAGATAGTAGCTATTTTACAAAAGTGTTTAAAAAATATGAAAGAATTTGCCCAAAAGAATATAGAGATATGTTTCAAAAATAGAAAGAGGTAGCCCTATATAGAGCTACCTTTTTTTAATTTTTATGCGATTCACAAAATGATTCATACTCTTTTTTTAGAATATTTTTTACCTTTTCTCTCATCTCAGATAACTTATCATCTGAAATAGAAGGGGAGATTATCTTAATAGCTTTAACATATCTATCTAAGATATCCTCTATTTTTTGGTTGACAAGCTCTCTATTACTCTCTAAATTTTCAGGAGTCATACTGGCTAAAAAACTTGTTAAAGATTTATAAGAAGTATCAGTTGTAGACTTTATTAGAGATTTTGTAGACTCTATTTTTTCAACAGTTATATTTGAACTTATATTTTTCATATCCTGCTCAAGTTGCTCTAAAGATTTTTCAACCATATTTAAAACAGATACATACGCTTGACTATCTCTGTTATTTATAGTGGATTCAACCTTACTTATAGATGTTTTTAATCCATTTAAAATCTGAGTCTCTTTATCTGTGAAGTTTGCATTTCCAGAGGTAATTTTACCTAAAAGAGATTGCGCAGAGTCCAAATCATTTTTAAGAATATTTACAAAACCAAGCTCTAAATCTTTAAAATGTTGTGGAGGAACTTTGTTTTTAATCTCATCAATGATATTTTCAATCTCCTTAACAATAGTTGACAATAGATCATTTAACTGAGTTTGAATCTCAACTATTTTATTTGAATCGATATCTTTTAATATCTGTGGCACAATAAAGTTTATATTATCAAGTTGTAACTTAGTTATAGTATTAATATTTTTTAAATTTTCAGCATTACTTTTTTTAGTGAGACCTTTTAAAATAAAGATATGCTCTTTAATAAATTGAACAACTTTATCATTTATTAGAGAAAGGTCTTCAGCAGGGACAACTTCAATTAAGTTAGTAAATATTTTTGTAACTTTATCAGATGTATCCATTCCTAAAGTTTTCAATTTTTTCTGAATATCTAGAAAAGCTTCCTCTCCTAAGTCCTCTTTCAATGGTTCAATCAAAGAGTTAAAAGAGTTTATATTACTTTGATAGAAATTTAAAACTTCAGCTTCAACAGTTTTTTCTTCACTTTGGAAAGTACTATAACTTTTTTCACACTCCTCTATAAAATTAGACAAACTTTTTCTGAAAAAATATTTTAATTCAAAAGAGATTATTGGATGAAAACTATGTTTACTTTCAAGTAAAGTTGTTTCAAGATGTATATTACACTTAGTGTCATTAATCTCATTTAAATGGAGAGTTGTTTCTATTTTAAACTTATCTCCCTCTGTCAGTATAAAATCTAAGCCCTTATTAACTTCAGGTTTTTTTAAATATAGCTTATGAGTTTTATTTCCAAATGTAACATCTAGTAAAAATGCCTCTTTATTTACAGCAGCATTGACTTTTGTATTTAAAATATCTTTTACTTTAAGATCTTCATATGATTTATTAGAATTTTTTGCACCAACTAACCATTTCTTTAAATTTCTTGGATTTAAAGCAAAAAGCTCTACAAACATAGGAGGAACATTAATAACTTTGTCCTCTATAATAAGAGGTTTTTCATTTGTTTTGACATCGTTCATATTTAATCACTCCCTTATAAAAAATTAATACTGTCTCATTTAATCTACGAATAAAATCTTGTTTTCTTTTAAATTTCTTTTAAAGTTTTTATTATAATTATTTTATTGCATTTTAAGTTTAGTT
>Charlie_p2__coassemble_1396_pt1 | contig 22479 bp, 22 predicted proteins | sample Charlie_p2__metabat2_low_PE_014 | metagenome-assembled genome bin Charlie_p2
ACTATAAATAGAAAAAAAAATTAAATAATAACTTTTATTATTTTTTTATAAATAATAAAAACTATTAAAAATAGTTTATAAGAATAAATATACTATAAATCAGTATATTTATTTTTTTATTTTAAAGTTCGTTTTTAATTGTAAAAGGATTGTTTTAAAACAAATACATCATAGCTTGATTGTTATATGAAATAGGGTAACAATGAGCTATTTACTATATAGAATAACTATAAATAAAAAAGAGGTGATATTCTATGTAAAATTTATATTTTATAAAATTGTTTCTATTGGTTGGTATTCAAATTTTTTATATTAAAAGGAGAGGATTATGGATGAACGCATTTTATGTAAAAAATTAAAAGACAAGATTATGTTACCAGAGGAAGCATTAAAATTTATAAAACCATCTATGGTGATTGCGACGAGTGGCTTTACTCCTTCAGGTTATCCTAAAGCAATACCGTTGGCTCTAAAGAATAAAATTGAAAAAACAGGAGAAAAATTTGAATTGACTTTAATTACAGGAGCTTCAGTTGGGGATGAACTAGATGGAGCACTATCAAGAGTTGGGGCAATAGCAAAAAGATACGCTTATCAAACAAATGATGCTATAAGAAATTCGATAAACTCTGGAAAAATAAAGTATCAGGATATGCATTTAAGTCATGTTGGACAGTGGTTAAACTATGGTTTTTTTGGGAAGATAGATATAGCTATAATAGAAGCTTGTATGATTACAGAGAATGGAGGAATTGTTCCAACAACTTCAGTGGGAATAAGTCCACAGGCAATAAAAAATGCGGATATGGTAATTGTAGAGATAAATACGACACAACCTTTAGAACTAAAAGGGTGTCATGATATTTATATGGTAAAGAATCCTCCCAATAGAGAACCAATCCCTTTGAAAAATCCAGAAGATCGAATAGGAACATACTATATTCCATGTGATAGTGAAAAAATAGTTGCTATAGTGAAATGTGATATTCCAGATAAAACTAGAGATTTAGTACCTGAGGATGAAGATTCCAAAAAGATATCCCAACATATTATAAAATTTTTTGAATCTGAGGTTGAGCAAGGAAGATTACCAAAAAATTTATTTCCATTACAGTCAGGGGTGGGTTCAGTAGCAAATGCTATTTTTAAAGGACTTGTGGAATCACAATTTGAAAATTTATCTTGTTACACTGAGGTTATACAAGATTCAATGTTAGATTTGATAGATGCTGGAAAAATAAGGATAATATCAGGCACATCTTTTACTCCATCTGAGAAAGGTTTAAAAAGATTGCTAGATAATATAGAACATTATACAAAATACTGTATTTTGCGACCACAAGAGATTTCAAATAATCCAATTCTTGCAAGACAGCTGGGTGTTATTTCAATGAACACAGCTATTGAAGTGGATATCTATGGGCATGTAAACTCCTCAATGATTATGGGAAGTAAGATGATGAATGGAATAGGAGGATCTGGAGATTTTACAAGAAATGCGTATATTTCAATATTTACAACAGTATCCACAGCTAAAAAGGGATTAATCTCTTCAATTGTACCTATGGTTTCCCATGTTGATCACACAGAACATGATGTGCAAATAGTGGTAACAGAGCAAGGATTGGCTGATTTAAGAGGATTGAGTGCAAAAGAAAGAGCCCTTTCTATAATAAATAATTGTGCCCATCCTGATTATAAAAAGCAGCTATTGGATTATTTAGAAAGAGCTACTTCAAAAACTGGGGGACATGAACCTCATATCATACATGAGGCTCTATCATGGCATGATAAATTTATAAAAACAGGTAGTATGAAATAAATATAGATAGGGAGGCTTGATGATGGAAGAGGAAAAAATGAATTCTATCAAAGAAAAATTTGAAAAATATAATACAGATGTGCAAAAAAGCCTTGAAAAACGACCTGAACAAAGAAAAGTATTCAATTCAGGATCAGGAGAAGAGATAAATAGAATATATACTCCATTGGATATAGAGGAGCTAGATTATGAAAGAGATTTAGGTTTTCCAGGTCAATATCCTTATACAAGGGGAGTCCAGAATACAATGTATAGAGGAAAATACTGGACAATGAGATTATATGCAGGATTTGCAACTGCTGAGTTATCAAATGCAAGATATAAATACCTAATTGAACAAGGATCAATGGGATTATCAGTGGCTTTTGACCTTCCCACTCAGATAGGATATGATTCAGATCATGAATTGGCTGAAGGAGAAGTTGGGAAAGTGGGGGTTGCTATTGATTCATTGGCAGATATGGAAGTTTTATTTGATGGAATCCCTTTGGATAAGGTGAGCACATCTATGACTATAAATGCTCCTGCAGCAGTGTTATTAGCTATGTATCTGGTTATTGCTGAAAAGCAGGGCATACCTTTTCATGAGCTGAATGGAACAATTCAAAATGATATTTTAAAAGAGTATATAGCAAGAGGAACATATATTTTTCCTCCTATACCATCAATGAGATTGATTACAAATATTTTTGAATATTGTTCAAAAGAGGTTCCTAAATGGAATACCATATCTATATCTGGATATCATATAAGAGAAGCGGGATCAACAGCCGCACAGGAAGTAGGGTTTACACTAGCTGATGGAATTGCTTATGTAGAAGCAGCTATAAAAGCTGGATTAGACATTGATACTTTTGCACCAAGATTATCATTCTTTTTCAATGCACATAATGATCTTTTAGAGGAAGTAGCAAAATATAGAGCAGCAAGAAGATTGTGGGGAAAAATAATGAAAGAGAGATTTAAAGCTAAAAACCCAAAATCTCAGGCTTTAAAGTTTCATACACAAACGGCAGGATCAACACTGACAGCTCAACAGCCTGAAAATAATATTGTTAGGGTAGCTATTCAAACTTTGGCAGCAGTGATGGGAGGGACACAGTCCCTACACACAAATTCAAAGGATGAAGCTCTTGCTCTTCCAACAGAGGAAGCGGTTATGGTAGCTCTTAGAACACAACAGATAGTAGCAAATGAGAGTGGAGTAGCAAATACAATTGATCCTTTAGCAGGTTCTTATTATATTGAGACAAAAACCTCAGAGATAGAAAAAAAAGCTATGAAATATATTGAGAAGATAGATGAGATGGGGGGAGCAACTGTAGCAATTGAAAAAGGATATATTCAGGAAGAGATTATGAATTCAGCTTATGCTACCCAAAAAGATATAGAGAATGGAGAGATTATTATAGTTGGAATGAATAAATATGTAGTTAAAGAGAATCCACCAAAGGGACTTTTACGAGTAGATCCCATTGTGGGAGAGCAACAAAAAGCCAAAATAAAAGAGTTGAAAGAAAAAAGAGATGGCCTAAAAGTTGAAAAAACTTTAAAAAGTCTTAGAGAAGCTTGTTTAACAGATGATAATTTAATGCCATTAATTTTAGATTGTGTAAGAAACTACGCCACTCTTGGAGAAATTTGTGGAGTTATGAGAGAGGAGTTTGGAGAGTATAAACAAGCTGTAAAATTATAATAAAAAGTAACTTGGAGGAAAGGATATGACTAAACTAATTAGAGTATTAGTGGCAAAACCTGGATTAGATGGACATGATAGAGGAGCAAAAGTGGTGGCCAGAGCCTTGAGAGATGCAGGAATGGAAGTCATATATAGTGGACTTCGTAATACTCCAGAGGAGATTGTAAATATAGCTCTTCAAGAGGATGTGGATGTAATAGCATGTAGCATTCTATCTGGAGCACACAATACATTACTTCCCAAAATTAAGGAGATACTGATAGAAAAGGGAGCAGACGATATATTGTTTGTAGCTGGAGGGGTGATTCCAGCAGATGATATTCCATTTTTAAAGGAGAAAGGAGTTGCAGAAGTGTTTACACCAGGAACCTCTTCCCAAATTACTATTGATTATATAAAGGCTAATGTAAAGCTGAATAGTGAAGAATAGTTATGGATATTAAAGATATAAAACAAGGGGTTTTAAAGAGAGACATAAGAAGTGTAGCTAGATTGATAACTATGGTAGAAAATGGACAAGATGAGGCTTTAGATTTGGTGAAAGAGTTATATTACAAAGGTGGAAATGCGTATGTAATAGGGATAACAGGTCCACCAGGAGCGGGGAAAAGTACCCTAGTTGATGGGATTGTAAAAGAGTTAAGAAAAGAGGATAAAAAGATAGGAGTAATAGCCATAGACCCTACAAGTCCTTTTACGGGAGGAGCAATATTAGGAGATAGAGTGAGAATGTCTGAGCTTAATAAAGATTCAAAAGTTTTTATAAGATCTATGGGAACAAGAGGGTATTTGGGAGGAATATCTGAAGGAACTGGAATAACAGTCGATATATTAGATATCTATGGATGCGACTATATACTGATAGAAACAGTGGGTGTGGGACAATCAGAAGTTGATATAGTAAAAGTTTGTGATACAACGCTGCTAATAACAGTACCTGGTTTAGGGGATGAGATTCAAATGTTAAAAGCTGGAATTATGGAGATAGGAGATATATTTGTAATTAATAAAGCTGATAGGGATGGAGCTGAAAAAACGGCACGAGAAATAAAGCAAATGATAGGAAATAATGTCATTAATGAGTGGAAACCCCCAGTAAAAATGAGTGTGGCAACGGATGGTGTTGGGATAGAGGAGGTTGTAGAAGAGATATTAAAGCATAAAGATTATTTGAAAAACACAGGTGCTGGATTTTTAAAGAGAGTATCAAATAATAGAAACAAAGTTTTATCCCTAATAAAAGAAAAAATTGATAAAAAAATATTGGAAAAAACACAAAAAGGGGAACTTATAGTTAAAATTTCAGAAAGAATTACAAAACAAGAGATAAACCCTTATGAGGCCACAGATATTATATTAAAAAAGATATTTGAATAGTTTGAATAGGGAGGAAGAGATGCAAGTATTAAAGTTAGACCATTTAGGGATTGCCGTAAAAAATTTGGAAGATGCTATTAAAATATATGAAGATTTGGGACTTAAGATTCAGGGAGTGGAGGAAGTGAAAGACCAGAGAGTAAAAGTGGCCTTTATTCCCATTGGAGATACAGAGATTGAACTTCTTGAATCTACATCGGAGGATGGACCTATTGCAAAATTTATTGAAAAAAATGGAGAGGGAGTTCAACATTTGGCATTTAAAGTTGAAAATGTAGAAGAGGCAATATTTTATATGAAAGAGAAAGGATATAGAATGATTGATGAAACACCGAGATATGGAGCGGGAAAAGCTAAAATAGCTTTTATACATCCAAAGGGAACAAAGGGAGTGTTAATAGAGTTGAGTCAAAGATAAAGAACTAAAAGGAGGCTATGAATGTCTGTTGCACAAAAAAAAAATAGATGAATTGCTGGAAAAAAAAGGAATTGCTTCTCAGGGAGGAGGAGTTAAAAGAATTGAAAAACAGCATACCAGTGGCAAAATGACAGCGAGAGAAAGATTGAACTACTTTTTTGATTCAGAGACATTTGTTGAGCTAGATATATTTGTTCAACATAGATGTGTAAATTTTGGAATGGATAAGGAGGAATTACCAACAGAGTCAGTTGTAACAGGGTATGGAAAAGTTGATGGAAGACTTGTATATGCTTTTGCACAAGATTTTACAATTTTTGGTGGTTCTTTAGGGGAGATGCATGCAAAAAAAATATGTAAAGTTATGGATATGGCTTTAAAAGTTGGGTGTCCAATAGTTGGATTAAATGATTCTGGAGGAGCAAGAATTCAAGAGGGTGTAGATTCATTGAGTGGATATGGAGAGATATTCTTTAGAAATACTAGATGTTCAGGAGTTATTCCACAAATTTCAGCAATAATGGGTCCATGTGCTGGCGGTGCAGTATACTCTCCTGCAATTACAGATTTTATATTTATGGTTGACCGTACATCTCAAATGTTTATAACAGGACCTCAAGTTATAAAAACAGTTACAGGGGAGGAGATGAGTGCTGAAGAGCTAGGGGGAGCAATGACACATAATTTAACAAGTGGGTGTGCTCAGTTTATATGTGAAAGTGATAAGGTTTGCTTAGATGAGATAAGAAAACTACTATCATATTTACCTTCAAATAATTTAGAGAAAGCTCCTACATTACACTATAAAGGGGATTTAGATAAAAGAATATTGGAGTTTGATGAGATGATTCCTGATAACCCTAATAAAGCATATAATATGTTTGAAATTATAGGAAAACTTGTAGATAATGGTGATTATATGGAATATCAAGGATATTATGCTAAAAATATTATAACTTGTTTTGCAAGAATAAATGGGAAATCAGTGGGAATTATAGCAAATCAACCGAAGGTTATGGCAGGTTGCTTAGATATTAATTCAGCAGATAAGTGCTCTAAATTTGTTAGAGTTTGTGACGCATTCAATATTCCACTTTTGACAATAGTTGATGTACCTGGATTTTTACCAGGAGTTAATCAAGAACACGACGGAATAATAAGGCATGGAGCTAAAATATTATATGCTTATTCGGAGGCCTCTGTTCCTCAAGTTACCTTGATAACAAGAAAAGCTTATGGAGGGGCCTATGTTGCAATGAGTAGCAAGTCAATAGGAGCAGATATGGTATTTGCATGGCCCACAGCAGAAATTGCAGTAATGGGAGTGGCTGGAGCAGTAAATATACTATACAGAAATGAGATTAAAGCGGCAGGAGATACAAAAGAAAAAACAGAAGAGTTGTCAAAAGAGTATTCTAAGGAGATAGCAAACCCTTATCAAGCAGCTAAAAGAGGGATGGTTGATGATGTTATAGAGCCGAGCACTTCGAGACAGAGAGTAATAGATGCGTTCAATATGTTAGAGGGAAAAAGGGATAAATTACCAGCTAAAAAGCATGGAAATATTCCTCTATAAAAATAAGGAGGATAAAAAATGACTGTTACTCAAATATTACAAATTTTTTCTAATAAAGATACGATAGATAATCTAACTTTTTCAGAAAAAATGATAGGAGTTGGAATAACACTTTTTTTAGGAATGGGATTAACTTTTCTAGTTCTTATTATACTTAAATATATGATAGAGATAGTAATATCTAATGTGACAAAACAGAAAAAGAATCTTAAAGAGGAGATAGATTTAAAAAGTGAAGCCGTGGAAATGGAAAATTCTTCTGATAATGATAGTGAAGAGAGGGAGGAAGAGATAGTAGCAGCTATATCAGCTGCTATAATTTTACAGCTTGGAGAAAAAAATAGATTTGTAGTAAAAAATATAATTAGAGTTTTAGATGAAACGCCTACCTGGTCTAAAATAGGGTTGGTAAATCAAATGCTAGATAAGTTGTAAAAAAGACAAGGAGGAGAGTAATGAGAAATTTTAAAATTTTAATTAATGGAAATGAATACCTTGTTCAGATAGAGGAGATAGAGAGTGAAGGAAAGAGTGGAGAGCTAGAAAAACCTACTGAAAAAAAAGAGACTGTTACATCTAAAATATCTCAGGTACAAAAAGTGGAGTCGAGACATAGGTCAAAAGGAGAAAAAGAGACTGTTATAGAGGCACCAATTCCTGGAATGGTATTGAGCATAGAGGTAAAAGTGGGAGACAAAGTTGAAAAAGGGGAAAATTTACTAGTACTAGAGGCAATGAAAATGGAAAATGAAATTATGGCACCTGTTGATGGGATAGTGACAGAGATAAAAATACAACAGGGTAATTCAGTAAATGCTGGAGATATACTTGTAGTTATATCTTAAAAAAGGAGGGTACTGAAATGTTAGAAATTTTAACAAACTTTTTTTCTAGTACAGCTTTTTCAACAGTTGGTATTGGGGATATAATAATGATATTAGTTGCTTGTATACTCCTATATTTAGCAATTGTAAAAGGGTTTGAACCATTGTTGTTGATTCCAATTGCTTTTGGAATGCTTCTTGCAAATCTTCCTTTAGCAGGTCTTATGAATCCAGATTCGATAGATTTAAAAACTGGAATAACTTCTCCAGGTGGACTATTTTATTATTTATATCAGGGAGTAAAGTATGGGATTTTTCCTCCTTTGATTTTTTTAGGTGTAGGAGCTATGACAGATTTTGGACCTCTTATAGCTAATCCTAAATCATTATTACTAGGGGCAGCAGCTCAATTTGGAATATTTTTTACATTTTTTGGAGCTATAGTTTCGGGCTTATTTACAGCTCAAGAAGCTTCTTCAATAGCTATTATAGGAGGAGCAGATGGACCAACAGCCATATTTTTAACCTCTAGATTAGCTCCACATCTATTGGGACCAATAGCAGTAGCTGCTTATTCTTATATGGCCTTAGTTCCAATTATACAACCTCCAATTATGAAACTTCTTACAACAAAGGAGGAGAGAGGTATAAAAATGGAGCAATTGAGAGCAGTGAGTAAAAAAGAGAAGATTTTATTTCCAATAACAGTAACAATAGTAGTTTCTTTTATTGTTCCACCAGCAGCATCTTTAGTTGGAATGTTAATGCTTGGAAATCTAATAAGAGAGAGCGGAGTAACGGCAAGATTGGAAGATACGGCTAAAAATGCTTTGATTAATATGGTTACCATAGTTTTAGGATTATCAGTGGGAGCCACAGCAAATGTAACAACGTTTTTGAATGTTAAAACATTGGCAATAATAGCATTGGGAGTTGTAGCTTTTGGAGTGGGAACAGCTTCAGGTATAATACTAGCAAAAATAATGAATAATTTATCTAAAACTCAGATAAATCCACTGATTGGTTCAGCAGGGGTATCAGCAGTTCCTATGGCTGCAAGAGTTTCCCAAAGTGTGGGACAAAAAGAAAATCCTAGTAATTTTTTACTGATGCATGCAATGGGACCAAATGTAGCTGGAGTTATCGGTTCAGCAGTAGCAGCGGGGGTATTGTTAGCAATGTACAGTTAGTAAATTAAAAAAGTTAAAAACTATTATGAGAAAACTATAGAGGATAGAGATTTGGGAATTTAATTAGAAAAAGTAAATAAAAAGGAGAAATATATGCAGTTTGGTTTATTTGGATTTCTTATGGATCAATTTGTTTTAATGTTTATAACTCTTGGAATTGGAATGGTAGTAGGAAAAGCTTTAAAATTGGGGGTATCGGGGACTCTATTTGTAGGCTTAGGTATCGGTTGGGGGGTAAAAAAATATGCATCTATAATAGTAGCAAATGGTTCTGCAACTGAAAAGATGATAAAAATAGCTAAAAAGGTAATATCTATCTCAGTAGTGGATGAACTATTTTTTACTCTTTTTTTAATATTTTTTATAGCGACGGTTGGTTTGTTAGCCGCTGATAAAATTGGAGTAGTAGTAAGAAAATATGGGGTCAAGTTCATAATATTAGGTTTTCTAATCACAGGTATGGGAGCGGCTGGAACTTATCTATCAACATTTGTTTTTAAAAATTTAAATCCATATGAGGTAACTGGAGTTTATTCAGGGGCATTGACAAGTTCACCAGGACTTGCAGCTGCAATTGAAACAACTAAAGAGCAAGCCAGCATAAAAGCTGAATCGTACCTAGAGAGTTCTACGCAGGAAAAGGAAAAAATTTTAAAAATTATCGATAAAAATTTGAAAGTGGAAGATATAGAAAGTTTGACAGGTGAACAGAAAAAACAGTATGTTACAAATGCGGAAGCTGGAATAGGTACTGGGCATGCATTGGGATATCCATGGGGAGTTATTATAGTAATAGTAGCTATGCAATTTATCCCCAAAATACTAAAAATAAATTTGAATAGTGAATATGAGAGATATAATAGAGAGATTAATGAAAAAAGCTCAGATATCAAAGAGATTGAAAGTGGACCTTTTGATTTAGCGGCTTTTGGAATTGTATGTGTAGTGGGGTATTTTGTGGGAGTTATTAAAATATATATGGGGGAAACATTGGGATGGTTTTCCTTAGGGTCCACTGGAGGTGTACTAATAGTATCTCTAATTTTAGGATATATTGGAAGAGTAGGAAAACTATCTTTTAGAATGAAAAAAGAGATTTTATCTGAAATTAGAGATATAGGGCTTGCTATGTTTTTAGGAATAGTGGGCTTAAGATATGGATTTGCAGCTGTTGATTCTCTAACAGGATCAGGAATATTTCTATCTATTACCTCAATTTTTGTAGGAGTAATCGCAATGTTATCTGGATTATTAGTGGGAAAATATGCTTTAGGAATAAATTGGATTATGCTTTCTGGAGCTATCTGTGGAGGAATGACTTCAACACCTGGACTTGGAGCAGCAGTGGCAGCAGTAGGAGGAAAAGACGATCCAGCAGCAGGATATGGAGCAACTTATCCATTTGCACTATTTGGAATGGTTATTTTTACAATAATTTTACATAAATTACCAATTTAATAGATAGATAAAATTACAAAAAAAGAGACTAACTCAAAAGTAAATTTTTAAAGATTTTACTGTACGAGAAGGTCTCTTTTAAATTTAGTTATATTATTTCATAACACTGTTGTGGAATAAAAAATATAATTTCATAACAGTGATATATAATAAAAATATTGAATTAATATATATATTGAGATATAATATAAAACATGTTTAAAAAAATAACATAACATATAGGAGAAAAAATATGGGAAGAAAACCTAATTTTACTAGAGAGGAAATTTTAGAGTGTGCATTTGAAATTCTAAATAGTGAGAGCTTAAAAGAAGTGACGGCAAGAAATATAGCTAAAAAATTAGGGGTATCAACAATTGCTATATATTCAGCATTTAAGTCTATGGATGAGTTAAAAAATGAGTTGTCAAAAAAAGCTAAAACAAAACTTTTTGAATATACAAAACGTGACTATACAGATTTATCGATTTTAAATATAGGTATAGGAATCTGTCTTTTTGCAAAAGAGGAAAAAGCGTTATTTAGAACGATTTTTTTAAGAGAGGGTTTGCCAAGAGAGTTTATGGATGAAGTTATGGATGATTTTAGAAATTTAATATATAGTGGATTCAATAAAAATAGAGAATATAATCAATTCCCTGTGGATATAATTGAATGGGTTATAAAGAAAGGATGGTATTTTTCTCACGGATATGCCACTTTGATTTGTACAGGATTCTATATTGATATAGAGTTTGAAACATTTAAAAATGAGATTATTGAAATGGGAAATGTATTAATAGAAAAAGCTTTAGAAATGACAAAGGAGAGGGATAATGAAGTTTAAGCAACAATTGATGTTATTAGGGATAGTTTTATCAGCTAATGCTATGGGGGGAAGCATAGACTATCTTTCACAACAGGATGCAGAGTATTTAGCACACCCAGCGATGGTTGGAAAAGTAGGAGTGTCTGGAGCATATTATAACCCAGCTGGAACGGTATGGTTAGAGGATGGAACTTATATTCAGATAAACAATCAAACACACTTAAAAGATTATAGAATGGAGCATACTAATTCATCTGGGGAGACAAGTAAATTTAAAAGTGACAAGGCATCTCCAGTAGTTCCAAGTTTACAAATTGTAAAGAAAAAAGGAGATACAGCATTTTTCTTCCATGCTGGAGCGATAGCAGGAGGAGGTAGCGTTGCTTATAGTGGAGGAATTGCAACTTTTCCACAGATAGCTGATGACAAATTTAGCCAAATAGGTGGTGGATTTACAAGTGGTTCAACAATACATGGTAAATCATACTATGTGGCATTTCAAGGTGGAGTGGCTAGAAAGTTTAATGAGGCTTGGAGTGGAGCAGTTGGTATAAGATTAGTTGATGCTGAAAGAAAATTTAAAGGGGAAGGGAATTTTGAAGTTTTAGGTGGTGCAATAAAACCTAAATTTGATATAGATTCAGAGAGAACTGCCTTTGGAGTAGCTGGAATATTTGGATTAAACTATCAGCCAAATGATAGATTTAATCTAGGTTTGAGATATGAAACTGAAACTAAGCTAGATTTTGATAATAAAGAACATAAATTAAGAAATGGATTTAATAGTTCAGTACCTACAATGATAATTCCTGGGGTAGGAAAACTATCTGGAGATACATTCTATAATATGATAGCTCAAGACCCTGCAATAAGACAGTGGATGTCAGAGGGAAGTGGAAAGAGAAACTTACCAGCAATGGCAGCGATAGGGGCTTCATATAGAGCAACAGAGAAACTTACACTTTTAGCTTCAGGAAACTACTATTTTATAAAAGAGACAAGTGATGACTTAGGGAACTTTGATCATTATGACAATGGATATGAAGTTGCAGTTGGTTTAGATTATCAGTTAAATGAGAAATGGACTTTAATGACAGGATATCAATACACAGATACGGGAGCTAATGAGAAAACTTACACTGATACAGACTATGTATTAGATGCGAATATGTATTCAGCAGGAGTTAAATATAGATACAGTTCTCAACTTGAACTAATGGCTACTTATTCATATGTGAGTTATGTAAATGATAAAAACATTAAAAATATTAAATATAGTAAACATGTAGATGCCTTTGGATTGGGATTGATCTATAAGTTTTAATAAGTGCATAAAAAGAGAGAGTCCAAGCTCTCTCTTTTTAATATCTCTCTTTAACTTCTCTTTCAATGTTTCTTTGCTGATCTTTTTTAGCTAAAGAATCACGTTTATCATAATTTTTCTTACCTCTAGCTAAAGCGATTTCCACTTTTACAAATCCCTTAGATAAATGGATGTTTAAAGGAACTATTGTATAACCTTTTTGCATAACTTTTTCATGTAACTTTTTAATCTCTGATTTATGTAGAAGTAATTTTCTAACTCTTCTCTCATCAGGATTATAAACACTACCAAAAGACCAAGGAACAACAGTCATTCCCATAATAAAAATCTCTCCATTTATTATTCTAATAAAAGATTCTTTTATACTAGTTTTTCCAGCTTTAATAGATTTAACTTCACTTCCAACAAGTTCAATTCCAGCTTCAAATCTGTCTTCAATAAAGTAGTCAAAAAAAGCTTTTTTGTTATTTGCTAAAATCATTAAAATCTCCCCTCTTTTCTTCTCCCAGTGTATTCATGATAAAATTCAGTTGGTACAACTTCAATTTCAAGCATCTGTAGATCAGACCTAACTATTAAAATCTCCATTTTATCACCTAAATGGAACTCTCTACCAGTATCCAAGTCTTTCATAACGTAGTTATTTTCATCGAACTCATAGAAGTTTTGAGCTGTCGTTACATCCCAGAAACACTCCACATGCTCCTCTGTTTCAAAGAAGATTTTTTTATTGTTAAATCCAACTATAGTGGCTTTAAACTCATCCCCAATTTTATCAAGCATATATTCAACTATCTTAATTTTAACACTTTCATCCTCTACTTTCATAGCTTTTCTTTCTGTTTGAGAGATGTGCTTTGTAACTTCAGGTAGATAGTTTATAAGAGTTCCAAATTGCTTTTTAGTAGGGTATCCATTTATGGCAATATTTAAAATTCTATGGATAAGTAAGTCAGCATATCTTCTAATTGGAGAGGTAAAGTGTGTATAGTAATTAGATGATAAACCAAAGTGCCCTAAGTTTTCAACTCCATATCTAGCTTGTTTAAGAGACATTAAAATCATCTTATGCACAATCATATTGATACCTCTAGCTTCAGAATCCTCAATAATAGATTGGAATTTTTTTGGATGTATATCCTCAAAAGAGTGTAATCTATATCCAAATCTAGAAAGTGTCTCATTTAAAGTTTTAACTCTCTCAGGGTCAGGAGTCTCATGCACTCTATAAACAGATGGAATCTCTAGCCAGAAAAGTTTCTCAGCAACAGCTTCATTAGCCATAATCATAAAGTCTTCAATGATTCTTTCCGACTCTCCTCTTTCAATATTTTTTAAGTACTTAACTTTTTTATTCTCATCTAAAACAACCTTTACTTCTGGAAGATCAAAATCAATAGAACCTCTATTATATTTAATAGCTCTTATAATTTTAGAAAGCTCCAACATAGTGAATAGCATATCTACAATATCGCTATATTTATTAGTCATCTCTGGGTCTTTTGCAATTATCTTATTAACATTTCCATACGTCATTCTATGTGCAGTTTTAATAACTGATTTATAGGTTTGAACATCTATTGCTCTACCTTGAGAATCAATAAGAAGTTCAACAGAGAAAGTAAGTTTATCCTCATTAGGATTTAAAGAGCAAATACCATTTGAAATCTCTTTTGGAAACATAGGTAAAACTCTATCTACTAAATAAACTGAGTTTCCTCTTTTTTCAGCTTCTTTATCCAGTTTAGAACCTGTGGGGATATAGTGTGAAACATCTGCAATAGCCACAATAAGTTTATAGTATCCATTATCTAATTTTTCAACATAGACAGCGTCATCTAAATCCTTAGCATCATCTCCATCTATAGTTATAATAGGTAGATGTCTTAAATCTTTTCTCTTTTTAATCTCCTCTTCAGATATTGTAATTGGTATTTGACGTGCCTCTGCTAAAACTTCATCTGGAAAATCTTCAGATAGCCCCTCTCTAAGTATTAGAGCTTCAATCATATTATCTGTATCAAATGGATTACCGATAGATTGAATGATTCTTCCCTCTGGTTTTTTCTCATCACTTCCCCAGAAAGTAACTTCAACAACAACCAATTCACCATCTTTAGCTTTGTTAAAAAAGTTTCTAGGGATATAGATATCTCTACCAAAAGATTGAGTAGGTCTCACAAAACCAAAGTTATCTTTCTTCTCAAAAATCCCGATGATTGTATTTTTCTCTCTCACTAGAACACTTACAATCTCTCCCTCTTTTTTCCCTTTTCCTTCAGGAGTTATAACATTTATAAGAACAGTATCTCCATCTAGCGCAGTTCCAAATTTACTTCTAGGGATAAAATACCCTTCAGTATCAGTGTCAACAAATCCAAACTTACCCTTAATATTTGAGAATTTACCTTTAATAAATCCTAAGTTTTCAGGTATGTTATATTTATTTTTTTTATTTTTCATAATTTCACCAGAGTTTAACCAAAGTTCAAGAATCTCTCTATTCTCTTTTTTAAACTTTGGTGACCATCCCATGGCTTTTGTAATCTCATCAAGTGTTAGAGATTTACTATCTTTTAAAATATTTTTTAATCTATCTAGTTGTTTATCTAATTTTGTATTTGTTTTCATATAATTCCTCCTATTAGCTTATTTTTAAAAGCCAATTTCGCATCTCAATAGAATTTATATGTATAATAAATTCATGTTTTATGAGATATTCAATTTTTTTATTAACCTCTAGTAAAATGGCTTCATTTAAGTCTACTAGGGCTAAATCTCTAATTTTTTCCACATGCGGGTACTCTCTTTTTGGTTCTATAGCATCAGCTATATAGACGATTTTTTCAGTTAGAGTCATATTTTTTCTACCAGTGGTATGGTATTTAATTGCATCTAAAATCTCAGTGTCCTCTATCTTAAATCTCTCTTTTGCAATATAGGCACTAGCATAGCTATGCAGTATTTCCACATTGGATATATAATCTTGTGTTTCAAGTTTAAAATGTTCGCTAGCAATTTTGATTAACTCATCTCTTTTTAACTCTTTGGCATAATCGTGTAAAATAGCGGCAATAGCTATTTTATTCAAATCTCCATCGTATATAGTACCAAGGTTAAGAGCAGTGTCTAAAACTCTAATTGAGTGTTCATATCTTTTTTTTGAAAGTACAGTGCTTAACTCTCTTTTTAAGAAATCTATTGTCATAAGAAGCCTCCAAATTTTTAAAAAGGAGTTTCTGAAAATAGAAACTCCTCAAAAATTTATATATTACTGTTTAATTTATAGCTTTTACTGATATTTATAAAATTGATTTTATCAGTTGGAACACCATTAATAAGTAAAACTACATTATCTGCTCCACCTGGTGTTAATAAACTATTTACAAAAGAGTAGATTAAAAGTAATTCCTCCTGCGGAGTTTTAGCAGAGGATAAAATTTTTGAATCTAAATCTAAGTATAGAGTCCTATTTTTTAAATATACTTCATATTTAAAATTTTCTTTTTTTAAGATATTTTTATCTTCTAGTTTTTGTATAAGCTGTGAAATGATATCCTTTAAAATATCCTGTTTATTAGTTAAATTAGAACTTAAAACAATATCTTCACTATTTAATTTCCCCTGTTTTAAATTTGGGAAAAAAATGGGTGTTGTTATCTCTGTAGCTTTAATTGTTTCTAATGTAGGAGTAGTTATGGGAGTGATAGTTTCACTTTTTTTATTAAGTTTATTTGAATATAGTCCTGTGCCTGCAGCAATAACTATTAAAATAATTAAAAATATTTTTGATTTATGTGACATAAAACCTCCTAATAGAAAAATGCTCTAATTTTATTTGCCAATTCATCTGCCATAACATTTTGATTTGCATCTTTAGAAAGTTTTGTTACGTCAGATTTATTTGTAATAAATCCTAACTCAACAAGAATTCCAGGACCATTAAATCCTCTAAGAACGGCAAAGTTTGCTCCATAGATTCCACGATCTCTCATTCCAAGTCTTTTAGAGAGAGAGTTATTTAAAGGTCTTGCTATGGTGATGGATTTTTCCATATTTTTATTATATGCTAGTTCACCCATTATCTGGGCTATACTAGTTGTCTTTTCTCCATATTTCTCTCCGAAACTGTTTTCATAAGATGCTATTTTTTCAGCATATGGGGATGATTTTTTAGAAAAATAGAATATTTCCATACCTTGAGCTGAAGAATTTTTTGAAGCATTCAGATGTAGGCTTACAAAGATATCTGCTTTCCCTCTATTGGCTATTCTACTTCTTTCAGAAAGACTTATAAAAGTATCAGTGCTTCTAGTCATGATAACATTGAAGTCCTTAGAAAGTTTACTTTGTAATTTTTTAGCCACAGCTAGGGCAATATCTTTCTCTCTATACTTATTAAATCCAATAGCTCCAGGGTCTTTTCCACCATGTCCTGCATCAATAGCTACTGTGAACTCTTTTTTAGAGGAGTTGGTTGACCTTAAATCAACAACAATTCTATGTGGATTAGTTAAAGAATAAACTTTGTGACCGGAACCTTTTTTTAATTTTATAAAAAATCCGATGTTAGAACCGTAGTCAATCATGTCTATTTTTTCGATGTTTTTACCTATAAAGTTAGAGCTATTTAACTTTGTTCCCATTTTAACCTTTTCAATCTCAATGAAAAGTAAACGATTGTATTCATCATAGCTTGAGCTATATTTTGGTTTTATTGTGCTAGAGATATCAAAAACTAATTGGGGTGGGTTATTGTTAAGTCTAATCTTTTTTATCGTACCATTGGCGAAAAGAGTCAGTGAAAATAGACAAAAAATAAAAAATATAAGGTATTTTTTCATATTTCCTCTCCATTGATTTAGAATAATAAAATAGGATGGAAAAGTTTATCCATCCCATCCTTTTTAGATATTTTTATTTTAAAACTCTTGAAATAGAATTCTTAAGCACTTGGATGTTAACACCTTTATCAACTCTAATAGTTAAGAACTCAGGGCCAATACTAGATATAGTACCTTTTATACCACCTGTAGTAACAACTTCCGCTCCCTCTTTTAATGAGTCTAACATTTCCTGATGTTTCTTTTGCTTCTTTTTGTTTGGTAAAATAAGTAGGAAATAGAATACAGCCGCCCAAATAGCGAACGTAAGTATCATTCCACCATATTTAGCAAATAATTCGTTCATCTTATAGCCCCCTTAGATAATATTTTTCTAAGACAAGTATACCACAAGGTAGTATTCTTTTCAATAATTTTTAAGAGAAGAAATCTTTTAGTTTATCGAAGAAATTTTTATTATCTTTATGATTTTTATCTTTTAAACTTTCATCGAATTTTTTTAGAAGATCTTGTTGTTCTGTATTTAAGTTAACAGGAACTTCAATTTTTATTCTAACAATTTGGTCTCCAGTGTAAGGACTTCTAGGATTTTTAATTCCTTCACCTTTCATTCTAAACATTTTATCATTTTGAGTTCCAGCAGGAATCTTAATAGTTTTCTTACCATTTAGTGTAGGGATTTCTATCTCTCCACCAAGAGCAGCTTGGGCAAAAGTGATTGGAACAACACAGATAATATCTACACCATTTCTCTCAAAGAAAGGGTGTGGTTTAACAGAGATATAAACGTATAAATCTCCATTAGGACCGCCCTCTGTACTAGCGTTACCCATACCAGAAAGTCTAAGTTTTTGACCGTCATCAATTCCAGCAGGAATCTTAATAGTCTTTTCAACAGTTTCAGTATCTACACCAGTTCCATTACATTTTTTACATTTTTTCTCAGGTACTTCACCTTTTCCATGACAAACATCACACTCTTGTGTAGTTTGGAAGTTTCCAAACACTGTTCTTTGAGTGACATGAATAGTACCAGAACCATTACACTTAGAGCATTTATTCATTTTTGAACCAGCTTGAGCACCAGTTCCATGACAAGTACCACAAGTACCAGTTCTCTTATATTTTAATGTTTTTTCAACACCTTTAGCAGCTTCTTCTAAAGTTAATTCAAGATTATATCTTAAATCCTCTCCTGGTTCAGGGCCTCTTTGATGAGAGCCACCAAAACCACCGAAACCACCGAAACCGCCACTTTCTCCAAAGAATGAACCAAAAATATCTCCTAAATCTTCAAAACCACCACCGAAACCACCGAAACCGCCAGCTCCAGCTCCACCACCGTTTTCAAAAGCAGCATGACCAAATCTATCATATTGAGCTCTTTTATTTTCATCAGAAAGAACTTGATACGCCTCATTAATCTCTTTAAATTTATCTTCAGCTTCTTTTTTTTCAGTATCACTAGCACCACTAAATTTATCTGGGTGATACTTCATAGCAGCTTTTCTATATGCCTTTTTTATTTCAGTGTCAGATGCCCCCTTAGCAACCCCTAAAACTTCATAAAAGTCTCTTTTAGCCATTTACAAAAATCCTCCATTTCTTAAAATAAGGGATAGAGTTCTCTCTATCCCTTAAGTAAAGTATATATTAATTACTTTGATTAGTCAACTATCTCAGCATCTGCAACATCATCATTTGCGTTGCTCTCTGGAGCAGCTCCACCTTGCTGTTTAGCTTGAGCATCCTTATAAATTTCTTCAGCTAATTTGTGAGCAGCTTGTGATAACTTCTCAATAGCAGCGTCGATAGCTTCTTTATCCTCTCCATCTTTAACTGACTTAAGTTCTTCGATAGCAGCTTCAATAGCTTTTTTCTCATCTTCAGTAACTTTTTCAGCATAATCTTTAACAGATTTTTCAGTAGAAGCAATTAACATATCGGCTTTATTTCTTGTTTCAACTAACTCTTTGAATTTTTTATCTTCAGCTTCATTAGCTTCTGCATCTTTTTTCATTCTTTCAATCTCATCAGCAGAAAGGTTAGTTGAACCAGAGATAGTAACAGTGCTTTCTTTTCCAGTTCCTAAATCTTTAGCAGAAACGTGAACGATTCCGTTTGCGTCAATATCGAAAGTAACTTCGATTTGAGGTACTCCTCTTGGAGCAGCAGGAATTCCTTCTAAGTTAAACTCTCCTAATTTATGGTTATCAGCAGCTTTAGCTCTTTCACCTTGTAATACGTTTATTGTAACAGCTGGTTGGTTATCCACAGCAGTTGAGAACACTTGTGATTTCTTTACAGGAATTGTAGTGTTTCTCTCGATGATTTTAGTAAATACTCCACCTAAAGTTTCAATTCCTAAAGATAATGGTGTAACATCAAGAAGTAATACATCTTTAACGTCTCCCATTAATACTCCACCTTGAATAGCAGCTCCTTCAGCAACAACCTCATCTGGGTTTATACCTTTGTTAGGTTTTTTACCGAAATAAGATTCAACCCACTCTTGAACAGCTGGTATTCTTGTAGATCCTCCAACTAATAAGATCTCATCGATATCTGAAGGGTTTAATCCAGCAGCTTTTAATGCATCTTTAGTAGGAACTTGAGTAGCTTCAACTAGATCTCTAGTTAAATCGTTAAATTTAGCTCTAGTTAATTTTATATCTAAGTGTTTTGGTCCAGTTGCATCCATAGTTATGAATGGTAAAGAGATATGAGCTTCCATTAATGTAGATAACTCTTTTTTAGCTTTCTCTGCAGCATCTTTAAGTCTTTGGTATGCCATTTTATCATTTGATAAGTCAATTCCAGACTCTTTTTTGAACTCGTCAACTAAGTATTTGATTATAGCGTCGTCAAAGTTGTCTCCACCAAGGTGGTTATTTCCTGAAGTTGAAATAACTTCAATAACTCCATCAGCAATCTCAAGGATAGAAACGTCAAATGTTCCTCCACCAAGGTCAAATACTAAAACTTTCTCCTCTTTTCCAGCTTTCTCAAGTCCATAAGCTAGAGCAGCAGCAGTTGGCTCATTTATAATTCTTTTTACATCTAATCCAGCAATAACACCGGCATCTTTTGTAGCTTGTCTTTGAGCATCTGTAAAGTATGCAGGAACAGTGATTACTGCTTCAGTAACTTTTTCTCCTAAATAAGCTTCAGCATCAGATTTTAATTTTTTTAGGATCATAGCTGAAATCTCTTGTGGAGTATATTGTTTTCCGTGAACATCAACTTTATAATCGCTTCCCATATGAGTTTTAATTGAAAGAATAGTTGATGTAGGGTTTGTAATTGCTTGTCTTTTAGCAATCTCTCCAACAATAATCTCTCCGTTATCTTTGATACTTACAACAGATGGAGTTGTTCTAGCTCCTTCTGCGTTAGGGATTACAGTAGTTGATCCCCCTTCCATTATTGCAACACATGAGTTAGTAGTTCCTAAGTCAATTCCTATAATTTTTGCCATTTAAAAAACCTCCTAATATATCTGAATTTTTTAATTTTATTTTTTACAAACTTTAACCATTGAGGGTCTGATAACCTTCCCCTTCATTTTGTAACCTTTTTGAAACTCTGCTATAATCTCGTCATTTGCATAATCTGCTGAATCTTCTACAGCTACAGCCATATGTAAGAGAGGGTCAAACATAGCTTTTTCAGTTTCTATAGCTTCAACACCTTCGCTAGCAACAGTGCTTTTCATTTGAGAAAGTGTTAATTCTACACCTTTTACAAGTGAATCAAAATCTTTTGTTTCAGAAGAAGCAGCAATAGCTCTTTCTAAATTATCAATTATATCTAAAACTTTTACCACTACTTTTTCAGAAGCAAAAGCTCTTAAATCATCAAACTCTTTCTCTTTTCTTTTAGTGAAGTTTTGGAACTCAGCTTGTTTTCTTAAGTAAGAGTTTTTCCAATCTTCAACTTCACGCTTTAGAGTTTCAATTTCATTTTCTTGAGATGCTGTACTTGCAGTATCCTCATTTTTAGTTTCTGTATCGTTCGTTATCTCTTCCACTATCTCTTCTTTTATTTCCTTATCTGTCATCACTATCTCCTTCATTACTTATTTCTTTTATAACTTTGTTCACCTCTTTTGTAACGTGTTGTATAAGACCCATAGTTTTTGAATAAGACATTCTTTTTGGTCCCATAACTCCAATTACTCCAGGAGAGTTATCCATATTATAAACAGAATATACAAAGCTATAGTCTTCTAATCCTTTTACAGCAAGTTCTTCACCGAAAATAACGTTTACTTCACCCTCTTTAAAAGGTCTAGATTTGATTGCTTCTTCGAAAAGTTCTTTTATTTTCTCTCTGTTAGAGAAAATATCTAAGACATCACTAATCTCATTAACTTGTTTATTTTTAAATATTTCAGAGGAGTTTTCTAAGAAAAGCTTACCCTCCACTTCGCTGTAAACAAAATCAATAATTTTTTCAATTTCGTGAGACTCAACAGAACTGTTCCTAATCTCATTATTAATTCGTTGTGATAGCTTTAAAAGCTCACTTTGACTACACATCTCTTCAAAGAAGATCTTTTTAGTTCTAACACTTTTATTTTCCATAACAATAACTGCCATGGCCATATAGTCATCAATATGAACTAATTCTACTTTTTTTATTTTTTCTTTTTTATGTGTAGGTTCAATAACGATACCAACATAATTAGTCAGCTTAGATAAAAGCATTGAAGTCTTTTTTAAAACAGAATCTAATTCTCTCATTTTAATCTCATAGACAGAATTTATTCTAGCTTGTTCCTCTCTTGAAAGTTTTTCAATTTTCAAAAGTTCTTCTAAATAAAATTTATAACCTTTATCTGTGGGTATTCTTCCAGAAGACGTATAAGTTTTTGCAATAAATCCCATGTCCTCTAAATCGGACATCACGTTTCTTATCGTTGCAGAAGATAGATCTATATTATATTTTTTTACAAGAGTTCTAGAACCAATTGTTTCTCCAGAAAGAAGATAAAAATCAATAATGGCACTAAGAACGAGCTTTTCTCTATCACTGACAACCATAAAATCACCCTTTCAAACTTTTTATTAGCACTCATCTTAGTGGAGTGCTAATCTTGGAATTAATATAATACAAAATAAAAAAAAAGTCAATACT
>Charlie_p2__coassemble_1430_pt1 | contig 21544 bp, 20 predicted proteins | sample Charlie_p2__metabat2_low_PE_014 | metagenome-assembled genome bin Charlie_p2
GTTTAGTGAGGAAAATATGATTCGGAAATTAAATAGAGTTATCCAAGATTTTCTAAGGCCAATTAGGTTAGAATTAGGTAGAAAGATTTGGGATAAAAAGAGTGAGAAACACTTGGAATTAATTAAAAATAATAGAGTTGATATGAGTAGAGTAAAGTCTATTCTTTTTTTACGTTATGATGGGAAAATAGGGGATATGGTTATAAATACCCTTATGTTTAGGGAGATACAGAAGAGATATCCAGATATTAGAATAGGAGTTGTATCAAGAGGTGCAGCAACAGATATAATAAAATTTAATCCACATATAGATATTATCTATAACTACAAAAAAGGTAAAGAGAGCGAGTTAGCAAGTGAGATTGCAAAAGAAAACTATGATGTCCTTATAGATTTTTCTGAGATGTTAAGAGTTAACCAGATGAAGTTTATAAATCTTTGTAAGGCTAAGATAAATATAGGACTTGATAAAAAGGATTGGGACCTATTTGATTTAAGTTATGAAAAAAACTATGAAAAACATATAACAGATATGTATAAAAATGTCCTAAATACTTTAGGAATAGAAAATCCAAATTTAGATTATGAGATTCATACTGGGATGATTGTAAAGGATGAGATAAAAAGACGCCTTCGTGAGCTTGGAAACCCAGAGAGCATAGTGATTTTAAATCCATATGCTGCAAGTAAACATAGAAGTTTTAATGTAGAGAAGATTTTAGAAATCAGTTGTAAGGTTTTAAAAGATTCAAAGAGCATGTTAATCTTTATAGGAGAATCAAGTAAAAAAAGTGAGATAGAGGGGATTATTGAGGTTTTAGGAGATAGGGATAGAGTAAAATATCCAACTCTTTCTGGAATTTTAGAGGTAGTGGAACTAATAAAACATGCTGATTATGTAATAACTCCAGATACTTCAATAGTACATATTGGAGTTGCAGAAAAACTTCCTATGACAGCAGTTTATAGATTGGATACAGGGGATAATAACTCAGTTGTTTGGGGACCAAATTCACCTCTAGTTAAGCAGATCTTCTCTAAAGACATAGCAGCTATTGGAGAGGAAGCTGATATAAATAAGTTTGATATAAGGGAGATTGGTGTATGAAAAAAAAGATAGCTATATATAATGGACAATTATATATGGGAGGAATAGAGAGAGTTTTAATAAACTATTTAGAAAAATTGGCAAAAGAGCCTGAGCTAGATATTACATTGATCATAAAAGAGAATATTCCGGAAAAAAATGTTTTTGCAAGTGAAGTTCCCAAAAATATAAAGATAGAGTATATAAAAGATGAAAGTCTTTGTAGAAAAACAGTGGAACTTTCAAAAAATAAAAAGAACCCTTTAGTGAGATTAAAATATCAGTGGAATCTTTATTATAGTAGAGTTACTATTCAGAGATGGATAGATAGATACTTTAAAAAAAATAAATTTGATGTGGTATTAGATTTTGATGGAAGTATGTGGAGATATATAAAAAATCTTACAGTCCCTGTAGTTGGATGGGTTCATTTCTCTTTGGCCAATAAAAAAGGTAGAAAATATGAAAACTATAGAAAAAGATTTGAGCTATATAAAAAAGTTGTACTTATTTGTGATGATATGAAAAAAGAGTTTGAGGCTATGTTTCCTCAGTTTAAGGATAAGGGAATAAGAATCTACAATCCTATGGACTTTGAGGTAATAAAAGCTAAAGCTTTAGATCAATCAGAACTTACTTTAGAGGATAAAAAACTTTTAGAGGATAACTTCTTTGTAGCTGTTTCAAGACTTGTAGGTGGTAAAAATAGAGTTGGATTAGTTGAAATATATGCAGAATTAAAGAGAAAAGGTATTAAAGAGAAATTATACATATTGGGAGATGGAGATGATAGACCCAATATAGAGAGAAGGATAAAGGAGTTAAATCTAGAGGATGAAGTACTGCTTCTAGGACAGAAAAAAAATCCATTTCCATATATGAAAGCAGCAAAACTATTTTTACACACTTCAATGGGAGAGGGCTTACCAACTGTATTTATAGAGTCAATGTTATGCGATACAATAGTAGTAGCTTATGATTGTCCAACTGGTCCAAGGGAGATATTGGTAGATGGAAAAGCTGGAGGGCTTATACCATTAAATGATAGTTTAGCTTTTGAAAATATGGTTTTAAAGATTTTAAATGATAAAAAATTAGAGAAATCTATAAAAGAAGAGATGTACAGAAAAATGAATGAGTTTACTTATGAATATATAAGAGAGGATTTATTTAAGTTATTTTAGAGCATTGAGGGAGAAACATTATGATTAGGGGATTAGCTATAAAGTTAGTAGGAAAAAAAAGACGAGAAGAGATCAAAAATGAAAAAATAAAAAGAGTTTTAATTGGTGGAGGAAGAGTAGGGGATATTGTAGTAAAAACTCCAATGCTTGAAGCACTATCAAAACTAAATAGAGATGTAAAAATAGATATAACAGTAATTAAAGGAGCTAAAAGCCTAGTTGAAAATATACCATATATCAATGAGATTATTGAAATAGATGAGAAACCAACAAGAAATAAGATTATTAAAGGATATAGACAGATAAGAGGAGCTTTTAAAGTTAGAAAAAAATACGATTTATATTTTGATTTTACAAATAACTGTAGATTTATTCATATTTTAGCACTGAGAATTATGGCACCAAGATATCTAATAGGAAGATATAGGCTTGAAAAATTTGGAATTAAAAGGGATGAATTGACAATTTTTGATGGCTATATTGATGTAAAAGAGGATGATCATGCTGTTGATATAAATATGGACTATTTAAAACCTTTAGGCATAAACTTAGATAATAGAAATTATAAACTATATTTAGGAAAAAATGAGAAAAAATATAAAAATTATTTTGAAAAAAATAAAACCAATATAGTTGTAAATTATAAAGCTAGTTCAAAGTCTAGAAGTTTATCTCTAGATCAATTAAAAGAGTTGAGTTTAAAATTAGTTAAATTAGATGAAAAAATAGTAGTACACTTACTGAGTATTCCTAGTGAATATGAAATTTTAAAAAATTTCATAAAGAAGATAAAAATAAAAAATATAAAACTACTTCCAAAGACTAAAGAGGTGGCAGAAGCAGCTGGAATATTAAAGTATAGCGATATGTTAGTAAGTGTGGATACAGGAGCTATTCATATAGCTTCTGTTTATAATATTCCAATTGTGGGTATATATCCTCTTTCAAATGAAAGTCCAAATCTATTTAGTCCTAAGAGCAAAAGATATGAGCTTATCAGAGGATGTAAAAAAATAAATAGTATTGAAGGAGCTTCTTTGGATGAAGTTATAAAAAGTGTTAATAAAATTTTAAAAGAAGAGAGTGTTTATGATAAAAAATATGCGGTATAGAGATTTTAAAATCTATTATAAAGATGAATGTAATAAGGCATTAGCTCAAAAAGTTTTAGATCAAAACTATATAGTGATTGATGAGTATAAGAATACAGAGAGAAACTATGTAGCCAAAATAGAGATAGATAAAAAGTTCTATGTATTAAAATCTCCAAAGGCTGAAACTGTTATACCTCAGAGAAAGGTTCAAACAATATTTAAAAAAGGGGAAGGGTTAACAAGTTTTAAAAATATAGACTATGCTAAAAGTATAGGATTGGATTTTTTTATAGAGCCACTAGCAGTGATGGTTAAAAAAGGGATATTTTTGCAAGAGAGCTTTATACTTATGGAGTATGTAGATGGAAAGTTAATTAGAACAGTAGAGGATATAGATATTATTATGGATATGGTTAAAAAAATTCATGAAAAAGGTATCTATCATGGGGATCTAAATACATCAAACTTCATTAAAACAAAATCTGGAATAAAAATTATTGATACTCAAGCTAAAAGAGAGAAACTTTGGCATTTTAAAAGAGCATATGATATTTTAACAATGAAAAATGATCTTTTAGTTTTAGAAAGAGAGTATGAAGTAGAAAAAGATTATAAGGTTCAAAGAGATATAGGATATCTATTGGCTTATATAATAAAAAATTTTAAAAGACTTCCAATAGTTGAGAAAATAAGAGGGTTAAAGGTAAAATTAAGAAATAAGGGGTGGAAGATTTAGTGGATAAAAGATATTTAAAAAAATCATATATACAAGAGGGAATAAATCTATACCTAATTAGATTCATACTTAGTTTTTTTAAAAGTAGATTTAAACCTCAAGGTAAAGTTTTGATAAAAAGTTGTGATGGAATTGGAGATATTTTAGTAAGAACAAAACTTATGGAATTAATTGAGAAAAAATATGGAAAAGATAATATCTATGTACTTATGAAAAGTGGTTATACAAAACTTGGAGATATGCTGGGATATAGAACTATAGAGTACTCTAGAAAGGAAAGAAAAAATTTACTTCCAAGACTTAAGAAAATGTATGAATTAAATTCTATGGGATTTTCTACATATATAAATATAGAGTTTGCCAATGATATAACTGTAGGAAATCTTTTTATTCCAGAGAGAATTGGAAGAGAGGATCTTGGCTGGCAAGTTGAAAGAAATAATAAGTATTATACAAAAAGCTATATTTTAGAAAATGATTATGTGATGAATCAGGTTTCTAAAATGGCTAAAGATATTCTTGATATAGATGTAACAGGAAAACAGCTAACACCTGATATTGGTGGATTATTTAAGATTGAAGATAGAGATATAGTTGTTGCGGTGGGATCAACTGGTAGAGAGAAAGTTTGCTCTCCAATTTTGATGGCTGAGTATCTAAAGGAAGTTCAACAGTTATACCCAGATAGGAAAATTATTTTAGTAGGAAATGGAGACCTTCAAGAGGGATATGCTAAAAGACTTATAGAACTTCTGGGTAATGAAAATATAGAAAATCTTGTAAATAAGACATCTTTAAAAGAGGTCTTTGAAGTTGTAGCCAAAAGTTGTCTATTTATAGGGTTTGATTCAGGACTTTATAACGCTTGCTTTGCACTTAGAAAAAAAGGGGTTATATTATTTAAAGATAGTGGTGGAGCTTTTATTCATAATGTTCCATGGTTAAAAATTGTAACGCCTAAAAAAGTTAGAGAGGATATTTTAGATAGGGAGTATCCAGCACTAAATATAAACAGTATAGAGGTAGAGGACTTTAAAAAAGCTCTAGAAGAGGTGAGAGATGAGAAAGAATTTAGTTATTAGAAGCGGTAGTCTTCGTATGGGAGGACTAGAAAGAGTATTAATAGAGATGCTACAGAATCTAGATAAAAATCGATATAATATCTCTTTAATAATAGAGGATGATTCAGGTAAAGAGAATGTGTTTCTAGATCAAATTCCAAAGGGTATAGATATATATTTTCTTAAACCTGAAGATCTAATAGCAAAAACTCACTATCATAGAGAGAGGAAGAAAAATCTTTATCATAAATTTATGTATAACCTTTTAATGAGTAAGGAACATAGTTTTGTTATAAGAAGAACACAAGAGGTATTACAAGAGATTGAAAAGAGATATGGAGAGATAGAGGTATTTTTGGACTATGATTGGGGAGCTAGAAGATATGTTGAAAAGTTAAAAGCCAAGAGAAAGATTGTTTGGATACATAACTCTGTTCCAAAACTTCTAAAGAAGGAATCAAAGATAGTCAGATTTGGTAAAAATTTAGCTAAATATGATACTGTAGTAGCTATATGTGATGATATGAAAAAGGAGTTAGAAGATATATATCCATATTTGAAAGGGCATGTAGAAAGAGTTTATAATCCTTTTAATTTTAAAAGAATACTGGATTTAGCAGAGGATAAAACGGGTTTAACAGAGAATGAAAAAACTTTGTTAGAGGATGATTATATAATAGCTGTTTCAAGGCTAGATACAGTGCAAAAAGACTATGCTACTTTAATAAAGGGATACAGCTTAGCTCAGGAGAGTGGAGTAAAAGAGAAGCTCTACATAGTTGGAGATGGTCCAGATAGAAAAGAGATAGAGAGTCTTATAAAAGAGAGCAGATTAGAGGACAAAATCATATTGATTGGGAAAACAACAAACCCTTATGTTTGGATGAAAAACAGTAAACTTTTTGTCCATAGTTCAAATTATGAGGGCTTACCAACAGTACTAATAGAAGCTATGATATGTGGAAAAGTTGTAATATCTTCAAATTGCCCAACAGGACCATATGAGATACTAAAGGGTGGACAGTGCGGAGTACTATTCCCAGTGGGAGATTATAAGGCACTATCTTCAGGATTACAAAATCTTTTAAATAACTCTTTAGAACTAGAAAAGTATGAGAAAACTATTGAAGAGAGAGTTTTGGAATTTAGAAGTGATATAGTGATAAAAGAGTATGAGAGTATTATAGAAAGTTAGGGAGAAGGTAATATGAAAAAAATAAAAGTTGGACTTTTAGTTGAAGAGTTTTATGATAAAGATTTAGGTGGATTTGGAGGATATGGGATACTTGCAAGAGAGTATATAGCAAAATATATTCCAAACTCAGAGATAGAGATAGAGGTTATAATTGGTAGTAACTCTAAAAAAGAGATAAAAACTATAGAAAGAGATGGGATAAAAATACACTATCTTCCTAAAAATTGGTCTTCTAAAATAGATGTAGATTTTATATATCTAAATTTAGTCCAAAACTTTTTTAAAGAACAAAAGTTTGATGCATATTTGAGTATAGAGATGAGTAGAATAGCTTATGAAGTTATGAGAAGGGAAAAAAACAAGAAATTGATACTTTGGGTACAAGATCCAAGACCTGATTATGATTGGGAGGAGATAAAGAGTGTTCCAATGTCCAATGAGTATGATAGTTATGTAAACTATTATAGTAAGTGGGAGGGAAGAATTCAAAATCTTTTAGGAAAGTTAAATGAGGAGGGAAGATTGATACTAATATCTCAAGGTGAGTATTTAAAGAGAAAAGCTAAAGATCTTTATAGATTACCTGAAAATACCAAGATAGAGTATTTCCCAAATCCAGTTGTTATAAATGATAACTTCAATATTGAGGATAAAAGAGATAATGTTCTATTTTTAGGTAGATTAACCCCTGTAAAAAGACCTTGGATATATTTTGAATTAGCTAAAAAATTTCCAGAGAATATTTTTTATGTTTGTGGTCAGGGAAATGAGATTGATGAGATAATAGAAAAGTATAAAGATGTTAAAAATTTGAAGTTTATGGGACATGTTTCAGGTGAAGAAAAGGATAGACTGTTAAGAGAGTGTAAGGTACTTGTAAACACGTCTATCCATGAAGCTATACCAGTTTCATTTTTAGAAGCAATATCCTATGGACAAAAACTTTTGAGCTGTCAAAATCCTGATGATATAACAAAGAATAATGGATATTTTACAGGTACTATTTTAGGAGAGGGAATCGATAGAATAGAGGAGTTCCAAAAGGGATTGGAGTTTTGCTTAAATAATTATAATGAAAAAGAGATTATAGAATCAATTGAGAAGATAAAAGAGAATCATAATTTAGACAAGTTTATCAAGAATATGAGAGCACTTTTAATGAAAGAGGGTGCATAGATTATCATGAAACCAAAGTTGACAATTACAGTGGCAATATATAATTTGGAAAACTATTTAGAGAGATGTTTAGAAAGTTTATTAAATCAAACTGTAACAAAAGATGTGGAGATTCTTCTTATTAATGATGGTTCAACAGATAGATCTGAAGAGATTTGTAAAAAGTATATAGAAAATGGGTTAAATGCAAAAGTTATAAATAAGGTAAATGGGGGGCTGACAAGTGTTAGAAATCTATCTATAAAAGAGGCACAGGGAGAGTATCTTTTAATGATTGATGGAGACGATTGGATAGAGGAGAATACAGTGGATACAATACTTTCAAATATTGGAGATAGTGATTTACTATGTTTTGGATTTAATTGGGTCTATGAAAATAAAATAATTTTAGATAAAAGATTTAAGGAAAATAGAGATTATTTAGAAAATATAACTGATACAATTTTTAAAGATAATATCAATACATCAGTTTGGAATAAAGTGTTTAAGATGAAAATACTGAGAGAGAATAATATAGTATTTCCAGAGATAAAGGGAGCAGAGGATTATCTTTTTGTTTATGATTATCTAAATAGTTGTAATAAGGTAAAAAAAATAGATAGTTGCCTATATAACTATTATCAAAGAGAGAGTAGTTTATCAAATGAAAAAAGCGAAGAGTTCTATCTGAATAATCTTGTAGTTTTAGAGGAATTGATAAAAAGAGTGAAAGAAAATAAAAAAGAAACACCAGATTTTTATGGCTATATATTAACAAATTATGTATACCTAATGAGAGACTATTTAAAAAAGGATAGTAAGATTTTATTGGAAAAAATTATGAAGAAAAGAGCAGTAGTTGAAAAGTGTTTGAAGGTAAAAAAAGTTTTATTTTTAAATACAATACCCTTTAAAATGAAATTAAGATATTTTAAAATACGGGGAAAATGTGACAGATAAAAAATTTAAAAGGAGTAATAGATGAAAAACCTAGTGTTGATTATTAATGAGAGCGGCAATTATGGAAGGCACCTAGGAACAACTCTGCTTTCTGTTTTGAAAAATTCAAAAGAAAATTGGAATATACATATAATCTATGAAAATTTATCAAAGGAAACAAAAGATAAATTGAATACTATAGCTAGCTCCTATAAAAGCAATGTAGATTATATAGAGATTAATAAGAAAGATTTAGAAAAATTTAAAGTTGGAGAGGGAACACATCTAAGCTCAATTGTATTTGCACGTCTATTTATTCCTGAACTTTTAAAAACAGAATTAAAAGCTATATATTTAGATTGTGATATTGTTGTTTTAAAACCATTAGAAGAACTTTATAATATGGATTTAAGTGGAAAATCAATAGGAGTTATTTTAGATGGAAGAAAAGATCAAGAATCTAGTTTAAAGAGATTGAATCTGAATTTAAATAGGACATATTTCAATGCTGGTGTTATGGTAATGGATTTGGAAAAACTAAGAGATAATAATAAGTTTTTAAATACGATAGAGTATTGTTTAAACCCAGATAGAGAGCTGCAACTAAATGAGCAGGATGCATTAAATATAATATTTGAAAATGATTATGCAACAAATGAGGTTATTTGGAACTATACTCATGGAAATAGTGAGGAGAATAGTTATTTAGAAAGTGAAATAGGAGTAATTCACTTTACAGGAAGTGTAAAACCTTGGGATTGTAGAAGTTACTCTCCATATAAATATCTATATTGGAGATATTTAAATGAAACTCCTTGGAAAGGGTTTAAAGAGGAAAATAAAACAATAAAAAACATTATAAAAAGAGAGGTAATTAAGTTTAAACTGAAAACAAGAAAAATAAGATATGCGTTAAAGGGGAAAAAATGAAAGAGAAGTTAAAAAAAATAGACTATGATACTATATTTTATATAGTATTGGGACTATTTTGTATTTTACTATTTACAACAACAAAATATAGCTTAAGATTAGCCAATTATATCATTATTCCAATGGCTGTATATAAAATTTATAAAAATAAAAAATATGAAAAAACAGGATTTGAATATTATATTTTAGCTTTTATACTGGCAATAGGAATAAGTTCTATAGGTGCTTTTAATTTTAAAAGTATAAGAGATGAATTTTTGGATACTTTAACAATGTTTTTAGTATTTCTATCTATATCGCAATTTAGTATAAAGGATAGATTATTACAATATGTTTTGGCAGGTGGATTATTAGGATATACCTATAAGATTTCAATCTCCTATTTAGAAAGATTTGGTTATATTGAAGGAATACATGATGGAATAAGAATTAGTGGAGGAGAAGAGGTTTGGAGATATGCTCCTATGATAACATTTGGAGTGATTATTGCCCTTTGCCTATTAATTTTTAGGAAAAACAGTTATAGGGAAAATATTGGTTTAATATTGTTACTATTTATAACATTGGATGTTTTGATAAAAACTCAAAATAGAGGAAATTGGGTAGCTGTAATTGGATGCTTATTGTTAATGATGGTTCTAAAATTAAAAAGAAAAGCTATAGTCCCTATTATAATTTTTGTAGTAGTATTATTTGGAATAAGCCAAAAATATAGAGATAATATGTATGTACAAAGATTAAATAGTATTGTTAAAAATGGAGATAAATCAAGAGTAGAGATTTGGGAAGCATCAGTGGAGATATTTGAAAAAAATCCAATAAATGGAGTAGGGTATAGCTATAGAAATTTTATGAATGCTGAAACTCCAGAAAAATATGTATATTTACCAAAATATGGTCATGGACACTCTCATAATAGCATTTTATACGTATTAGCTACTATGGGTATTATAGGTATTTTTTCATATGTTATGCTTTCTTTAAAAATATTATGGTTTAGTTTTAAAAATAGAGATTTAGATTATAGTATAGTATTTTTTATGATTTTATCAATACAAATATTCAGTTTCTTTGAAACCCCAGTGAAATATCTGGATCTTACAGGAATACAGATGTTAGCACTAGGGATTTTATTTAACTTAAAAAAAATGGAAAAATTGTCGAATATATAGAGTAAAAAGCTAAAGTTTAGTTAGAACCTAGACTTTAGCTTTTTTTTTTGTTATTAAATAAAAGATTGTTATATTATATGTTTTTAAATCTAATTAAATTAATCTGTTTTTTTATTTTTAGAATAGTTAATGATTTCTGGTATAGCAAAATATGTTAAAAATTTTTGGAGTATTATTAGTTTTTTATGTTTATTTTTAGAGAGGTTTAATTCATACTTATTGATTATATAGTCAATTTGAGAATCACTTGAATTTAAAAGATATTTAATATCATTTTTGCAGAATATAAACTTTTGTTGTTTAATACATGTACTTGAAAGTGATAAAATCATTTCATCTTTAGACAAAACAATATTCTCTGTAAGGGATTTTTTTTTAAAATAAAAAATTTGCTTAGCTATCTCTAAAAGCTGAGTATTTTTTTTAGGATTAGATATATTTTTCAAAAATACCTCCTTATGAATTTTCAGATAAAAATAAAGAATCAAGAAAAATTTCCACATCAACAATTATGTAACCATTATTTTTTTTGAAATTTGATTCAGGATATTTTTTAAATTTTTTGTAAAGAGTTTGTTTTTCAAAAGGTACTATAAGTTCAAGCTCCTCTACTAGAATAAAATTACCAACATGTTCTTTAATTAAAGTTTTAATATAGATACTATCCTTCATAAGTTTCCCCCAAAATATTTATTTTATGCATCTGCATAATATTGATAATACGGGACAATAAATAGCAAGTCAAACTTTTTTTAAAAAATAGATGAAGAGTGGTATTTTTAAGGAAAAAATAAAAGATACAAGAGTAGGATTCTGAATACTGTAATAAAAAAAAACTTATGTTATTATTAAAGCATCTCGAGATAATATAAAAAAATAGGAATGAAGGAGGTAGTAGATGAGTATGACGGTAGGTGGGGCAAAGGCAATACTAGAAGGAGTAATAATAAAAAAAGAGAAGAGTATTGAAAGAGAAAGTACATATCAAAAAGAGATGACAGATGATAGAGCAACACTATCATATATTGAAAAGTTACAAGCTGATGGAGAACCGTTACCAGATGGGAATCCATATGCATCATTTGTGGAGTGGAAAGAGCAAATAGAGAAAGAGATTAAAGCTGGGCAGAGTTCTTTAGATAGGATATCTATTGAAAAAGCTGAACTTATGGCGTTTAATTATTTTGTAGAAAATGCTCCAGAAGTATAATTTTATTTAAAGGTCTAGATAAAATCTAGACCTTGTTTTATTTTAAGAAAAAAAAGATCTAAAAACGTTCGTTTTCGAAGAAAAAATAATGAAAATTAAAAAATCTTCTACTTTAACTAGGTAGAAAAATATGGTATACTAATGTAGCAAAAAATAAAATTACAGAAGGGGATATATATTTTTATGAAAAAGTTATTAGTAGTATTTTCATTAATAGCTATGTTCGCAGCATGTGGACAAAAAGAGGAGATAACTCCAACTAAGGGGACAACTCCAGTGACAGCAGAGCAAACTATAGAGGAAAAAAAAGTTGAAGAGACAACTCCAGTAGTTATAGAAGAAACAGTTATAGAAGAGGTAACTCCAATTGAGAATAAAGCTTCTGAAGTGGTAGAGGCTGTGGAGGAATCAGTTATGGCTGATGTAGCAGAAACAACAAATGGAGAGGTAGTTGCGGAAACGCCTGTAGTAGAGGAAACTGTAGTTGAAGCGGTAGTTCCAATAGTAGAGGAAAAGTCAGCACAATAATTTTAAAGGGATTTTTCCCTTTAAAATTTTATTAAAAGATTTAAAGATTTAAGTTATTTAATAAGATTTTAAAAAAGAGAAAAGGAGAGCGGAAAATATGAATCACCAAGTTTCTACTGAGATTAAACATGATGATGAGATAGATTTGATGGAGTTATTACATATTGTCATAAATGAGAAAAAAACTATTTTTATAACAATGTTAATAGTGATATTGTTATCTTTAGGAGGAGCACTTTATGAAAGAAATAAAGCTAAAAAGGTTTCAGCTATTTTTAGTGTTAGTGAAGGATATAAAGAGGAAAATCTTTTAGTAGCAAATGTATTAGAAAGAGTTTATAGAGAAAATAATGTAAGAAAAGCAAATGATATCTCTCTAGATGAGTTTCGTAGTAAGTTCAAAGTAACTGGAATTATCCCAAAAGAGATTGAGGATAAGAGAGAGTTTTTATCAAAAAATGCGGAGACTTTAGCATATATTCCAACAAGCTATAGAGTGGATTTAAGAGTGGGGAGTATAGAGGAGAGTAAGCATATTTTAGAAGATTACTATGTATATTTAAATGAATACTACAGAGCGTTAAATGAATCTAGATATAGATTTAAACAGTTTGATTCGAATATTTTAGCTGATGAAAAATATAATTATGAGGATTATTTAAGAATACTCGATGAGAGAAAAGCCTCTTTAAAAGAACTTATAGCGGGAAGAGAGATATCAAGAACCGATTATGTATCATATGGATTTGGATATAGAAGAATTCAAATAGCATTACAAAATCTGGAAAATATAAGAATAAGGGATTTAAGAAACTATCTTTTGGCAACAAATATAGTTAGAGATCCTGATAAGTTTAGAAGTGAGTATCTGAATAGAAAGATAGTTTTAGAGAATAGAATTAGAGAGAAAAAAGAGGAAGCAAAAAACTACAAAAGTTTTTTAGAAGATTACAAATTTGAGGACAGTAATATAGTTGTTCCTAAAGGAGTGAAAGTTTTAATAGGTGATAATGAGAAAGAGAGATATTATATAGAACTTATGAATAGTTATTTAAAGGTAGAAATTGAACTATCTAATTTACAACAACAATTAGATGAATTAATCTATATAAGTAAAAATTTTAAGGTTGGAACAGAGGCAGAGAGAGCATATATTTTAGAAAGTTTAAAAAACATTGTAAAAAAATATAATAATATAGTATCAGAGGCTAATATTTTAGAGGCAAAGGAGAACTATATTAATAATGGGGCATTAATAAAATTGGCAGCTCCAATAGAGATTATTTCTAATTCAAAAGCTAAATTAATATTAGCAGCGGGGATAGTAATGGGGTTATTTTTGGGAATTATGATGGCGTTTATAAAGAATTTTTATAACTCTTTTAAAAACTTCAAAAAAGGAGTTATGGTATTAGCATTATTTTCTTTTGTAAGTATAAGTGGTTATTCTAAAGAGGAAGTGACTTTACAGTTTACTCACAAAGAGATGAAATCTGGAGTAAATCCAGATAAAACACCTTTTAATTTAGAGGAGACTTTAGTAAAAGAGTTTTTAGTCAAAAGATTAAAATTGTCTATAGAGGAGTTAAAAAATGTAACAATAACTCCAATTTTTCCAAAAAGAAGCCTAGATAATGTAGAGAAAAGGATAAAAGATGGAGAGGCAGATTATCTGTATTTACCAACAGAATATAAAGTAATTTTAAATTTAAAGGACAGTGTTGAGGAGAAAAAAATAAAAGAGAATATAATAAATGAGTTTCCATTATTTTATATAAATTATTTTTTTCAAAAAATATCTTCGGAGTATGATTACTTAAAAGATTATAGTAGTTACAGAGAGATTTTAAAAGCAATGGATAATCTAATGAATGGGTTATTAGCAGAGGTTAATTTTAGGAGAAAGAATGCAGAAACAAAAGAGATATTTTATGAATATAATAACTTAGAGGTGGAGTTAAATAAAATAAAAAATATAGGATACAGGGGTATATTAAACTATATAAAATCTAATAATATAGTATCGAATATTGAACTTGAGAAAATTCTTTTAGATGGTGATAATAGATATATAGTTTTAGAGTTAGATTCTTTAAAAACTCAAGCAAAAATATACTCAAGTGTTTTAAAAAATTATGAAATTGGAGATAAAAAAGCCTCTGTTCTAAAAAATGGAGATATTAGTATGAGTTCAGAAACTGGACTTAGAGAGAAGCAGTATATAGATATTTCTAAAACATATTTGAATAATTTAAACAGAGAAAATAGTTTAAAGATACAGCTTTCAGAGAATATAAGACTAATGAAAGAGATGAAAGAACCAACAAAAGAACAGAAATATAGAATTAGCAAAGAGTTATTAGATATTCAAAATAATTTGAACAATATAATAACAAAAATGACTGGAATAGAGTTAAGGGATTATAGAAGAGAATATATTGGAAGTGTAAGAGCTTTCTAAGAGGGGGATAAAAAGTGTTTAGAGAGAATGTGATAACAGAGCTATTTTCTAATAAGAGAAATATAGTAAAGTTAATAATAGACCTAGGTACAGTATTTACTGGAATCTTTCTAGGCCTTTTGGTAAGATTTGAAGGAAAATGGGAAGAACATACAGAAAGCAGCTATTTCATAGTATATGGAATAGCATTTTTGTGTTTCTATCTTATAAGAAAAAATTCGATGAAAAGTTGGAGTTATACGAACTCTTTAGATGTGTTAAATCTTACAGCAACTAATTTTGTAGCTTTAATAGTAACTTTGGCTTACTATGCTGTGAGCAGACAGCAATATTCTAGAACTGTAGTTTTAGTTGGATTTTTATTAGTAACAGTTTTACAGCTTTTATGGAGGTTTTTCTTTAGGTTGAATAGATCATATAGAGTTATGCTAGGTAAAAGTAAACCAAAACCAAATACACTTGTATATGGGGCAGGAGAAGCTGGTGTAGCACTACTTCGTGATGGGCTTACAAATCCAAATTATCCATATCATATAACTGCTATTATAGATGATGATAGACGTAAGCGTGGAACATATATAAATGGTGTAAAAGTTTATGGAGATTTTTATGATTTAGAAAATGTTATAAGAGAGCAGAGTATAGAGACTGTAATAGTTGCTATACCAACTATAAAAAGAGAGAGAATAAAAGAGATAATAGATATTACTAAGTGCTGTAACAATGTAAAGGTAAAGATACTTCCAGGACTTGATGAGATACTACAGGATGAAAATATAGCAAATCAGGTACGTGATGTTAGTATAGAGGATCTTTTAGGAAGAGAGCAGATACTTGTTAATGGAGATAATATTAAAGAGATAATCGAAAATAAAACTGTATTTGTAACAGGAGGAGCTGGAAGTATAGGAAGTGAACTTGCTCGTCAGATAGCTAAATATAATCCTAAAAAACTAATAACAATAGATGTAAATGAAAATGATCTTTACTTCTTGGAATTAGAGTTAAAAAGAACATTTAAAAATTTAGATTTACAAAGTGAGATTTGCAATATTAGAGAACAGGATAAGGTAGAGTTATTATTTCAAAAATATAAACCTAATATAGTTTTTCATGCCGCTGCTCATAAGCATGTACCACTTATGGAACATAATCCAGAAGAGGCTATAAAGAATAATATATTTGGAACAAAAAAAGTATCTGAGACGGCAATTAAATATGGTGTGGATAGATTTGTATTAATATCGACAGATAAAGCTGTTAATCCAACTAATGTGATGGGAGCAACTAAAAGAGCTTGTGAAATAGTTGTGGAGACAATGAATAAAAAAGGCATTACAAAGTTTATGGCAGTACGTTTTGGGAATGTACTTGGAAGTAATGGATCAGTTATACCAATATTTAAAAAACTTATTAGTGAAGGGAAAAATTTGACACTTACTCATCCAGATATTACGAGATATTTTATGACTATACCTGAGGCAGCCCAGCTTGTTATAGAGGCTGGAGCTATTGGAAAAGGTGGAGAGCTATTTATTTTAGATATGGGAGAACCTGTAAAAATAATTGATTTAGCTAAAACTATGATAAAACTTTCTAATGCCAACGTAGATATTGATATAGTAGGGCTTCGTCCAGGAGAAAAACTTTATGAAGAGTTGCTTTATGATGTAAATGCAGCAATAAAAACAGAAAATAATAAGATATTTATAACGCATATAGATGAAACAGATGTAGATTTAGATGAGCATTTGGAAAAATTGGGTGAAGCTGTTAAAAATCCTAAAAAAGAGGAGATAAAAGAGTTGATGAAGAAATTTGTAGTAACATATAAGGAGGCGACAAATGCATAAAACGATAGGATTATCAATACCAAATTTAGATGTAGAACCAATTATTAAAAATTTAAGAGAGTGCATAGAATCTGGTTGGGTGTCAACTGGTGGAAAGTTTATAGGAGAGTTTGAAGAAAAAATAGCAAAATATGTAGGAGCAAAAGAGGCTGTTGGAGTTCAGTCTGGTACGGCAGGACTTCATACAGCTTTAAGAGTTTTGGGAGTTGAGCCAGGAGATGAAGTTTTAGTTCCAACATTAACATTTATAGCAGCAGTAAATCCAGTTACATATCAACATGCAGTGCCTGTTTTTATAGGATGTGATGATACATTATGTGTTGATCCAAATATTTTGGAAAAATTCTTAAGAGAAGAGTGTATAGTAAAAGATGGAATAACATACAATAAAAAAACAGAAGCTAAAATAGCAGCAATAGCAGTAGTACATGTATTTGGAAATATGGCGAATTTAGAAAGAATAATAGATTTGGCAAAGGAGTTTAATTTTAAAGTTCTAGAAGATGCAACTGAGGCTTTAGGAACTTATTATACAGAGGGAAGATATGCTGGTAAATATGCAGGAACTATAGGAGATGCTGGAGTTTACTCTTTTAATGCCAATAAAATAATTACAACAGGTGGAGGAGGAATGGTAGTATCCAATAATCAGGAGTTTTTAAATGAAATAAGATTTTTAACAACTCAAGCTAAAACAGATCAATTATATTTTATACATGATGAAATTGGATATAATTATAGAATGCTAAATCTCCAAGCAGCACTAGGAACAAGCCAAATAGATCAATTAGAAAGTTTTATAGAAACTAAAATAAAAAATTATAATTTATATAAAGAGGCAATAGAAAATATAGAGGGATTAACTTTGTTACCTTTTAATACAGATATTAGACCAAATTACTGGTTCTATTCTGTTGTTGTAGACAAAGAAAAATATGGTTTAAATAAAGATGAACTTTTAAAGAAATTAGTAAAAGCAAATATACAAACAAGACCTATTTGGGGATTAATCCATCAACAAAAACCATATATAAATCATCAATCTTATGGAGTAGAAAAAGCTATCTGGTATCATGATAGAGTTTTAAATATACCTTGTTCCTCTAATTTAACTGAAGACGATGCAAAATATGTAATTGAAAAATTAAAGGAGTTTAAAATTAATGAGATTGAGTGTTAGAATTTTTGATTTATTTTTAGCTTCGATACTATTTATAGTTTTACTTGTCCCAATGTCGATAATAGGATGTATAATAAAATTAACTTCAGAAGGACCTATTGTTTATAAACAATTAAGAACTGGACATAAAGAGAAAAATTTTTATATTTATAAGTTTAGAACAATGACTATAGGTAGCGATAAAACAGGAAGCATAACGATAGGAAATGATAAAAGAATAACCAATATAGGCAAAGTTTTAAGAAAAATGAAAATAGATGAATTTCCTCAATTAATAAATATATTTAAAGGAGAGATGACATTTGTTGGTCCAAGACCAGATACACCAGAATATACTAAATACTATAAAAAATTTAATTCTAATTATTTCGAATTAATGCCAGGAATAACAGGAAAAGCCTCTATTTATTTATCGAATGAGGAGGAGTTAATGTCAAAAATTGCTAATCCTCAAAAATTTTATATTGAAGAAATAATTCCTAAAAAAGTAGAGCTAAACAATTATCATTTAAAACATTTTAGTATAGTAGATAATTTTAAAGTAATGATTGAAACAGTAATAAAGGTTGTGAAAAAGTAATGAGTAGAAAATTAGTTTCTGTAGTTGTTCCAAATTATAATTGTGAAAAATATATAAGGGAAACATTAAATAGTATTTTAAATCAAACATATAAAAATATTGAGATAATAATTATAGATGATTGTTCTAGCGATGAAAGTTATAAAATAGCTTTGAATTATGCAACAAAATTTTCTAATATAAAAGTCATAAGATTAGAAAAAAATAGTGGAGCAGCAATTGCTAGAAATAAGGGAATAGAAATTGCGAGTGGAGAATATATAGCTTTTTTAGATTCGGATGATATTTGGTTAGAAACAAAACTTGAAAAACAAATAAAAATTATGGAAGATAAAAATTATGGAATAACATTTACAGGATATGAGCATATAAATGAAACAGGAGAAAAATTAGGAATAGAGATTAGAACGCCAAAAAAAGTGAACTATAATATGCTACTTTGGCATGATTATTTTGGCTGTTTAACGGTGGTGTATAATCAAAGAAAGTTAGGTAAGATTTATAGTGAGAATATAAGAAAAAATAATGATTACTCTCTTTTTTTAAATATTCTAAAAAAAGAAAATTATGCTTACTCTTTAAATGAGAATTTAGCAAAATATAGGATTCGGAAAGGATCAATATCTAGAAATAAAATACATACAATAAAACCACATTATTATTTAATAAGAAAAATTGAAAAACAATCTATTTTCAAAAGTATAATGTGTATATTTAGTCATTTTTTAATAAAAAAAATTTATAAAGAAAAAAGGGTATAAACGATAAGGAGCTTAAAATGAAAATAGCTATAGCAGGAACAGGATATGTAGGGTTGTCAAATGCAATACTTCTAGCACAAAAAAATGAAGTTATAGCACTAGATATAGTAGAGGAAAAAGTAGAATTAATAAACAAAAAAATTTCACCAATAGTAGATAAAGAAATTTGTGAATATTTATCAAGTAAAAAACTTAATTTAGAGGCTACTCTGGATAAAAAAAGAGCTTATAAAGATGCTTCATTTGTTGTAATTGCAACACCAACGGATTATGATCCAGATAAAAATTATTTTGACACAAGCAGTGTAGAAATAGTTATAAAAGATGTTTTGAAAATAAATCCCAAAGCGACAATGATAATAAAATCAACAGTACCAGTAGGATATACAGAAAAAATAAAAACAGAGCTTGGAGTAGATAATATAATATTTTCTCCAGAATTTTTAAGAGAAGGAAAAGCGTTGTATGATAATTTGAATCCAAGTAGGATAATTATGGGAGAGAAGTCTGAAAAAGCAAAAATTTTTGCAGAGTTATTATTAGAGGGTGCTATAAAAAAAGATACGCCAATACTTTATATGAATAGTACTGAGGCAGAAGCTGTAAAATTATTTTCAAATACATATTTAGCTTTAAGAGTAGCGTATTTTAACGAATTAGATACTTATGCAGAACTAAGGGGATTAAATACAAAAGATATAATAGAAGGAGTGGGACTTGACCCAAGAATAGGATCTCATTATAACAACCCATCATTTGGCTATGGTGGATATTGTTTACCGAAGGATACAAAACAGCTTCGTGCGAACTACGCAGATATACCCAATAATTTAATTGAAGCTATAGTGGATTCTAATTCAACAAGAAAGGATCATATAGCGGACTCTATAATAAAAAGAAATCCTAAAGTAGTTGGGATATATAGACTAACAATGAAAACAGATTCAGATAATTTTAGAGCTTCATCTATTCAGGGAGTAATGAAAAGAATAAAAGCTAAAGGTATAGAAGTAATTATATATGAACCTGTATTGAAAGAAGAGACTTTTTTTAATTCAAATGTAATTAGAAGTTTTGAAGAGTTCAAATCTTTGAGCGATATTATTGTTAGTAATAGATTAAATGAAGAATTATTGGACGTGAAAGAAAAGGTATATACGAGGGATTTGTATGGAAGAGACTAAAAAAGTAATATATTGTCCTACACAATTAAGAGGATTTCAAAAACATTTATTAAATGAATTAAAAGAGAAATACAAAATAGAGGCTAATAGCAATCAATTTTTTGAAAAGATATCATTAAAAAAGAAAATTCTTTCAAAGATAGTTAGAAGTAGATTGGCTGATTTTTTTGGAATAATTCAAGTAATATCACCAAAATATAAAAATGACCTAATTTTCAGTTACAATAGATTCATAAAGGGTAACGATTACATTATAAATTTAGAAAATCCAACAGCTTTATATCATTATTCATTAGGAAGAAATAAGTCATTTTTAGGGAAATTAAAAATAAAGAAAGAACTAGATAATCCAAAGTTAAAAAAAATTGTATGTATTTCAAAGGCTTGTTATAGCACAACTTCAAAATTATTAAATGATGAAAGTATAAAAAGTAAACTATTGCAAATATATCCATATATTGAGGATAGAAATATTAATTTAAAAGAAATTGAAAAAAAAAGTAAAGGTAAAAGTTTAAATTTATTATTTATAAGTTCTGAATTTTATTTAAAAAGCGGAAAAGAAATATTAGAATGTATGAAAAGTTTAATTGATAATTCAATTCAGTTAACAATTGTAACACAAATAAAAAAAATAAAAAAAGAAGATTTAGCACAAATAAAAAAAGATAGCCGAATAAAACTTTTAGAATTCAATCTAAATTTCAAAGAATTGAATGAAATATACAATAGATCAAATGTCTTATTACATCCTACTAGACAGGATAGTTCACCATTAGTAGTTTTAGAATCTATGAAACAAGGAATTCCTTGCATAGGAACAACTATTTATGCTATTCCGGAAATGATACAAGATGGGAAAAACGGGTTTTTAATTGAACCAAAATTTTTATTTTTTGACAAAAATAATATGCCTAATCCTAAAGTATGGAATAATAGAAAAAAAACAATATATAGCGATTATTGTGATGAGAAAATAGTTGAATTTTTAAAAGAGAAGATACTATTGTACTATAATAACAGAGAATTGTTATATGAACATAGTAAAAATAGTTATTTAAAATCAATTAATAAGGAATTTTCAAGTAAAAATATAAAATCTAAGTGGCTAGAGTTAATAGGAGATATTTGTGAGTAAAAAGATATTAATAATAGATTTTAATGGGACTACACCAGTGTACACATATTATTTTGCAAAAAATTTAAAATCAAAAGATTCGATAGTAGATATATT
>Charlie_p2__coassemble_1450_pt1 | contig 20998 bp, 19 predicted proteins | sample Charlie_p2__metabat2_low_PE_014 | metagenome-assembled genome bin Charlie_p2
AATCCTCCTCTTTTAATTAATAATAAATTCGCAAACCGCAATACTTTTTATAACAAAATATTTTATATACATATTTTTTGTTTGACTTTTATATATGGGAGATGATAGTCTATAAAATACAATAAGTTGGAGGTATAGAGTTTATGAAAAATATTATTATTTTTTCCTTTTTATTAGCAACTGTTAGTTTTGGAAACTCCTTAAAAATTGATATTCAAAATAAAGGCTTAAAAGGTGTAGCATATTTAAGTCTGTATGAAAACAGTGATAGTTTTTTAAATACATCTAAGGCCTTTAAAAATATTAAATTTGAATTAAAGGACAATAATACTTCACTTGTTATAAAGGATATTCCCCAGGGAGAATACGCATTTACTATATTTGTAGATGAAAATAACAATGGGGTACTGGATACAAATGTTTTTAAAATTCCCAAAGAGCCATCTGCATTTTCAAATAACTATAAACCTAAATTTAAACCTAGTTTTAAATCAGCAAAATTCTCTATTGATAACACTGCTGAATCTATTCAAAATATCGTATTAAAGTAGGGAAAACTCTCCCTACTTTTTTATTGGAATTGGTATAGGAATTATTGTAAATAACTCCCCCACTCTCAAGTCACCCATTCATAACCAGATTTGGTAGCCACAGTGTAAGCTGTGGTATAAATGTAAGGCATAGGAGGTATACAAAAAGCATTATATAAAAAGGTTTTAATGACTTTGCAATTTTTTCAATGGAGATACCTGCAATGGAACATCCCACAAAAAGTGTGGAACCCACAGGGGGAGTAATTAGACCAATTCCTAAATTCAGCATCATGACCACACCAAATTGCACAGGATCCATTCCTACTTTTGTTACAACTGGGAGAAGTATTGGAGTTGTTATTAAGATCAATGGTGCCATATCCATTATCATTCCAAGTGCTAATAAAATTAAATTTATTAATATCAATATAAAAAATTTATTGTCCGTTATTGAAAGAAGGTAATTAGTTATAGTTTGTGGTACTTTTAAATAGGACATCATATAAGCAAAAGCACTGGAAGTAGATATTATAGACATAACCATGGCTAAAGTTTTTAATGTATTGACCAAGACCTATTTAAAATCCTTTATACTCATCTCTCTATATACAAAATAAGTTATAATAAAGGCATATATAGCGGCAATAGCAGCAGATTCAGTAGCAGTAAAAATACCTAGAACAACCCCTCCCATAATTATAATTGCTGTCATCAAACCTAAAAAACTATCTTTTACAATTTTAAGACTATCTTTTAAAGAAATTCTATCTCCTTGTGGATAATTTTTCTTAATAGCTAAAAAATAACTTAAAATCATTAGAGTAATTCCAAGTAATATTCCAGGTATGATACCACCTAAAAATAGCTTTCCTATGGAAACTCCACCAGCAGCAACTGAATATATTATCATATTATGACTAGGTGGAATTATAACTCCCTGAGTTGAAGAGGTTATTGTTACATTTACGGAAAACTCCTTATCATAGCCTTTTTCCTCCATCATAGGAATCATTATAGTTCCTATTGAAGATGTATCTGCTACTGATGAACCGGATATGCCTCCAAAAAACATGCTAGAAAGTATATTAACCATAGCCAATCCACCACGTACTCTTCCTACTATAACATTGGAAAAGTCAATTAATCTTTTTGATATCCCTCCTTGCCCCATAATCTCTCCTGCTAATATAAAAAATGGAATAGCTAATAGTGAAAAACTTCTTACACCTTCAACCATTTTCTGAGCTATAACAATAGCTGGAATATTCATATACATTGCCGTTATAATAGAGGAAAGTCCCAATGAGAAAGCTATGGGTAACTTTATTATCAAGAATAAAAGAAGCGAACCTATTAAAATGAGTGCACCCATCAATCACCCCCGTAAAAATTTTTTATAAACTTTTGAATTAAAAAAATTATTATAATAATACTCATTATTGGAATAACTATATATAAAACCGATGTAGGCACTTTAAGAGATGGCATTTTGGAGTTAAGTGTCATTCTTACTAAAATAATCCCACGAGTAAATAGGATATAACTAAAAAAGAGTATCAATATGTAATTGAAATCAGTAATAAATCTTTGAAAATTTTTTGAAAGGCGATTAAAGAAAAACTCTATACTCAGATGAGTATCTCTTTTAACTCCCAAAGCTATCCCTAAGAAAGAAAACCAAATCATAAATAGGAGAGAGAGATCTTCGGACCAACTGGGAGTAAAATTAAGAAAGTATCTGCAAAATACTTGGACTCCTATAATAATAACCATTAGTACCAACAGGGTTATTCCAACTATCTCAACCACTCTCTCCAAAAAATCTGAAAAAATATCATATTTATTCTTCATTTATAATCCTTTCAACATCTTTTAAATATGGCTTTGCAAAAGCTTCATATAAAGGCTTTACCTTATCTTGGAAAACTTTTTTATCATTATCTGTAAACTTATATATTTCAACATTTTTATTACTTTTTATTTTCTTCATTGATATATTTTCTCTCTCCTTCCAGAACTCTCTTTGTTTTTTAGCTGCATCAAAAGCTGAAAGTCTTATAATACTTTGTTCTTCAGGAGATAGTGAGTTTAAAGTATCGGTATTTATGATAAGCATCTCTGGAATTCGAGTGTGTTCATCTATTGTGTAAAACTTTGCCACTTCAAAATGACTAGTTGAATCATAGGAAGGAGTATTATTTTCAGCACCATCAATCACTCCTGTTTGTAAAGCACCATATACTTCTCCAAATGACATAGGTGTTGGGGACGCTCCAAGAGTGCTAATCAATTCCATCATCAATTCACTCTCTTGAACTCTTATTTTTAATCCCCTCATATCTTCGGGTTTTTTAATAAGTTTTTTAGAGTTATAGAAGTTCCTAGCTCCGGAATCAAACCAAGCAAGTCCAGTGATATTGATATCCTTTAATAGATTTAGATATTCAAGCCCAATATTTCCATCTAAAACTTTAAACATATGAGTGTCACTGCTGTATAGATATGGGAGCATTAGAACATTGAATTTATCACTGTATCTTGTTAAAGGACTTATGCTTGCTCTAACCATATCTATCGCTCCAAACTGGACCTGCTCTATTGTATTTTCCTCTGAGCCTAACTGTCCACCAGCATAGATATCCACTCTAATTTTACCATTACTTCTTTCCTCAACTAAACGTGCAAACTCTTTATCCCCTAGTACAGTGGGATAATCTTCAGCATGATTATCCGCTAACTTTAAAACTTTGTTAGCACCAAAACTTAAAGTTGAAAGTAATACTAATCCACTTAATATTAAGCTTAGTTTTTTCATAAAACATCTCCTTGAAATTTTTTATAAATTAAATGCTTAATTCTAAAGCATTTAACTCCTCTTTAATCTCTGTCATAACTGATTTTATAGTTTCCTCTTCAAAAGGTGATTTTAAGTTAGCCTTTTGTAAAAGATTTAAAAATGAATACAGTCCTCCTACATTACAGATTCCTAAATAATCTTTTAAAGCCTCAGCATAGTTCGTTTCCATTCTACTTACAAATTGTAAACTAGATACCTCAGCAAGAGCATAATCTATATAATAAAAAGGTATTTTAAATATGTGAATCTGTTGAAACCACCAATTTCCAGCCTCTAAAAAACTCGATTCAGAGTAATCTCTATGTGGTAGATATTTTTTTTCAATTGCTCTCCATAACGCTTTTCTCTCCTTTGGAGTTAGATTTGGATTCTCATATATTTTTTCTTGAAACTCATCTATAGTGGCAGCATATGGTATAAATTTTATAGCTGAAGATAAAATCACAAATTTGTATTTCCCATTATTTTTCCCATAGATTTTATCAATCCAAGGCAAAACAAAAAGTTCCATTCCCATAGAGTGTACTTCAGCACTTTCAAGAGTACATCTATAACTGGGTATATCTATCCATTTAGAGAGATAGGCTTGTAAGGCATGTCCCATCTCATGTGAAAAGGTTCTAATATCATTGTAGGTATTATTAAAATTAGCAAATATAAAAGGGGCTCCATGATTCCAGATATATGAGCAATATCCACCTAAGGCTTTATTTTTTCGAGTTTTTAAATCTAGTAGATTTCTTTTTGTCAAAAATCCAAATAGACTAGCTGTTTGAAGGGAGATTTCATTAAATATCTCTTCAAATGCATCCATTGTTTCATTAAAGGAGAGTGAGGTAGATAGATTGTTGTTAGAGAAAACAGTATTTTCATCATAGTAATTGAGAGTTTCAAAACCCAATCTATTTTTTTGTTTTTCATATAAACTACTTGCAAAAGGAACAATATATTTCAATACATTTTCCCTAAAATTTTTAACTTCAGATAGACCATACCCATTTCGTTTCATTCTAATATAACCAAGCTCTATATAGTTTTCAAAACCGAGTTTTTTGGCCATCTGATCCCTTACTTTAACAAGATTATCGAATATATCATCTATTCTACTCTCATATTTTTTGAAAAACTCGTATTTAGCCTCATTGGATTTTTTTCTAACTTCCCTATCAGGTGAAAATCCAAAGTATGATATTTCAGACAGATTATATGTACTATCCTCATATGATACTTTAGCAGAAGCTAATAGATCCATATACTCCGTTACAAGTTTATTCTCATTTTGAATATCTAAAAGTATCTCTTTGGAAAATGATTTTTGATTCAATTCTAAGAGAACAAAATATTGCTTACCAAACTGATGTTCAAGCTTGTCTTTAAAGGGTGAGTTCAATATATTGAATTCAAACTCTAAGAAAATACTTTGATATAGAGGCCAGTGTTCATCCCAAAATTTTTTTTCCCCTTTGTAGTAGCTGTTACTTGTATTTGTTGTATATCGTATGTTAACGATAGCGAATAACGTTTCAATATTTCCTCTTAAAACATTAAAAGAGTGAATGTTTTCAAGGGTTTTTGTAAAGGTTATATCAGTTTTTATCTTTTCAATTAGGGATAAAAAAAGTTTTTTATCCTCTTCAAATTTGGGGTGAAAATATTCATAATCATTAAATTTCATATGTTCCATAGTGCCCTCCTAAATAATACATTAAAAAATATAATATCTTAATTAAAAGTATAATGTAAAAATTAATTTGAAACTATCATTTAAAAAAGAAAAAAGTTATAAAAAATATTTTTATTTCAAATAAATAGGTTTTTCTCCATAAAAATAGATATTTTATTAAAGAAGAGGGGTTTATTTTTTTTATTTCAAACAATATAAGCAATGAAAAAGGATATAATTGTGGCAATATACAAAATAATATTATTTATCTATTTATGGAGGAGGATTCATTATGAAAAAATATCTAGTTTTATTACTAACTTCACTTATTATGATTTCAGGATGTAGTAAAGAGAAGGGGGAAGAGGGAGTTACAGCTCCTAAAGAGACTATATCAGAACAAAATCTTGCTCAGGCTGATAAAACAAATGAGCTTTTAGCTCCAGCTTTTATTGATTTAACAAAGCCAAATCCAGCTCTTAATAGAGCGGATTCAGAGAATACATTAGTCGTAGGGTATTCTGAAGCTGCAGGTAATTTTTTACCAATTTATTATGCAACATCATATGATGCTCCAGCACCTGCCCTTGTTTTTGAAGGATTACTAGAAACTGATAAAAATGGAGAATACGTCCCATTGTTGGCAGAATCTTTACCAGAGATATCAGAGGATGGAAAAACATATACTTATAAAATAAAAGAGGGAATTAGATTTAATTCAGGAAACTCTTTAACAGCTGATGATGTAGTCTTTACCTATACAACTTTAGCTGATCCTGCATATGATGGTAGATTCACATCAACTGTTCAAGATTTAGTAGGATATGAGGAGTATTCTCAAGGTGAAACAACTATATTTGAAGGTGTTGAAAAAGTGGATGACTACACTGTTAAATTTCATTTTAAAGAGAATCTGGTTACTAATATAGTAAAAACAGCTTCATCCATCATGGATAGTAAGTTTTATGCTCATGATATAGGGGATATGGAACCTGTTAAATCAAAAATGCAACAACTTTCAGGAACAGGGCCATATAAACTTGAAAAGTTTGTTCCTAGACAATATTTTGAGTTAGTTGTTAATGAAGATTATCATGGCGAAAAACCTAAAATAGAAAGAGTTATTGTTAAATCAGTTACTGGAGCAACAGATGTACAGGAATTGATTAGAGGAGATATAGATCTTTTAGCAGGAATTATTGAACCTGAAAAACTAGAAATTGCTAATAAAAGTGGGATCATTAATAAAAATCTATACCTTCGTCATGGATACGGATATTTAATGTTTAATAATCAAGATCCTATATTAAAAGATAAAATTGTTAGAAAAGCTCTATCCTATGGATTTGATAGAGAATCTCTTTTGGAACTTTTCTTTAAAGGGTTAGCAATTGAAATCGATGCCCCTATTTCAAAAGCATATTGGACATGGGATGATGAATTAGAGAAAAAAATGATAAAGTATGATTATAACCCTGAAAAAGCTAAAGCATTGCTTGATGAAGCAGGTTGGAAGATAGGGAATGATGGATTTAGATATAAAGATAATCAGAAGCTAACAATAGAGTGGGCTACAATAAAGGATTTAGATTTAGTTAACTTTTTAATGCCTATTTTAATTGCTAACTATAAAGAGTTAGGAGTAGATTTAATAGTCACACCTACTGATTTTAACTCTTTAATGGAAAAAGTATATAACGAAAAGAAAGGGTTTTCTCTATATAATATGGCGACTACTCTTGGGACTTTCCCAGATCCATCCTCTTCATGGCATTCTAAATATGATATTCCTGGTGGAAGTAACACAGGACGATTTAGAAATGAGAAAAATGATGCATTATTAGAAAAATTGTTGATAACTCATGATCGAGATGAATATAAAAAGCTTTGGCAGGAATGGGCTTTATTAATGAATGAGGAAGCTCCATTAATCCCTCTTTATACAAATACATATGCAGATTTATATAACAGAAGATTAAAGAATTTTGAAACTGATTCCTTATGGAGTTGGACACAAGCTATCCTTAAAGCTGAGTTTGTTAAGGAGTAGGTGAATATGGGTAATTTTTTACTAAAAAGAATCTCCCATATGTTAGGGGTTCTATTTATTATATCACTTGTGATTTTTGGCATGGTTAAATCCATGCCAGGAGATCCATTAAATGCCTATGTGGGACAGGGAGTTGAATTAACAGCAGAAAAAAGATTACAGCTAGAGGAAAGATTGGGATTAAATGCACCTATATATATACAGTATGGAAAATGGGTAGGGAGAGTAGCAACTGGTGATTTTGGAGAATCTATAACATATAAAAAACCAGTTAAAGACGCTGTTCGTCCTTTTATTATAAACTCTTTTATTCTTAATATAGGAGGGTTTATCTTAGCCTTTTTAATATCAATTCCTGTAGGAATTATATCAGCTGTAAAGAAATACTCATTATTTGATAATTTTTGGACTGTATTCTCATTGTTAGGAGTCTGTTTACCATCATTTTTTATGGGGTTACTATTAATTTCAGTTTTTTCTATTAAGCTTAGAATATTTCCAATAAACGGAATGATAACTCCGGGAAAAAATGCAGTTGGAATAGACTATATTTTAGATATAGGGAAACATCTTGTTCTTCCCATTGCTGTGGTAACTCTTTCATCTTTGGCATCTTTAGTTAGATATGTTAGAAATGCTATGTTAGAGGTATTGAGTCAAGATTATATTAGAACGGCTCGTTCTAAAGGGCTTAATGCTCGTGTGGTTATATATAGACATGCTTTAAAAAATGCCATGATTCCAATAATAACATTAATTGGATTTTATATCCCTGCTCTTTTTGGAGGAGCAACAATACTGGAAACTATTTTTATATGGCCAGGAATAGGAAAGGAACTTTACTCAGGGGTTATGTCTAGAGATTATAACCTAGTTTTAGCATTGAATATGTTTTTTGCACTATTGACACTGCTAGGAAATTTATTGGCTGACATTGGATACGCCATAGTGGATCCGAGAGTTAAAATAAAATAAGAGAAAGGAGTCAAATTAGATGAGTCAGGAATATGAAAATATGCAGGAGAGAGAAAAATCTATTGGACCTTGGATGATGATATGGATCAAATTTAAAAGAAATAAACTTTCATTAGTTGGATTATGTATTTTTTCTTTAATAATATTAGCTATAGCTCTAGGGCCTGTATTTTCTTCCCATACTAGAGATTTTATGAACTACAAAATTGCAAATAACCCTCCAACAGCTCTCAATTGGTTAGGGACTGATAGTTTAGGAAGAGATTATTTAACGAGGTTACTTTATGGTGGACGAATATCCATACAGGTAGGGTTTTTAGCAACATCTATAAGTGTTTTTATTGGAATTATTATTGGAGGAACAGCAGGCTTTTATGGAGGGAAGATAGACTCCTTTTTAATGAGAGGAACAGAGATATTTTCTTCCTTTCCTTTTCTTCCATTTGCAATTACTTTATCAGCTATATTTGGCGGAAGAGTTTCTCCAGCTTTACGAATGTATATTATTATGAGTATTATTGGAGTTTTAGGATGGACAGGTCTTGCAAGAATGATAAGAGGACAGATATTATCTCTTAGAGAACAAGAGTTTATGTTAGCTGCAAAAGCTATAGGTATATCCAATAGGAAACAAATTTTTAAACACTTAATTCCAAATACTTTTGCATATATAATAGTAAATGCAACTTTAAGTATAGCTGGAGCTATACTAACAGAATCTGGATTGTCTTTTTTAGGATTAGGAGTTGTTGAACCGGTTCCTACTTGGGGGAATATGATTCAAGCTGCTCAAAATCCATATGTCCTATCATATAGACCTTGGCTTTGGATTCCACCAGGATTGGCCATATTCTTTACCGTTATGAGCATTAATTTAGTTGGTGATGGGCTTAGAGATGCTATTGATCCAAAATCGGATAATTAAATGAGGAGAGAGTATGTTGGAAGAAAATGAACTATTAAAAGTAGAAAATTTAAAAACTTATTTTTTTACAAGAAAGGGGGTTATTAAGGCAGTTGACGATGTTAGCTTTTCTCTATTTAGAAAAAGAACCTTGGGAGTAGTTGGTGAATCAGGATCTGGGAAAAGCATAACAGCTTTATCTATATTAAGATTACTAGAGATTCCTGGAGACATTGTAGAGGGTAATATTATATTTAAAGATAAAAATCTTGTAAAAATATCAGAAGAGGAGATGCAACACCTTAGAGGAAATGATATGTCCATGATATTTCAAGAGCCTATGACCTCTTTAAATCCTGTATTAAAAATAGGATTTCAAATTGAAGAGGTTCTTAGCCTTCATCAAAAATTAAATAAAAAAGATAGCCAAAAAAAAGCTATAGAGATGCTAAAATTAGTTGGAATACCTAGACCTAAAGATATAAGCGAAAGCTATCCTCACCAACTTTCTGGTGGAATGAGACAAAGAGTTATGATAGCCATTGCACTGTCATGTAATCCTCAAATCCTTATAGCAGATGAGCCTACAACAGCTCTTGACGTTACCATTCAATCTCAAATTTTAGCATTTATGAATACTTTAAAAGAGGAGCTAGGAACATCAATAATATTTATAACACATGACCTTGGAGTTATTGCAGAGATGGCAGATGATGTAATTGTTATGTATTGTGGACAAGTTGTTGAAAGTGCATCTGTGAATAGTATTTTTGAAAAATCTTCTAAAAAACATCCTTATACAAGGGGATTACTAAATTCAGTTCCAAATATTGATGATGACAAAGTAGAGTTGGAAGTTATTGAAGGAAGTGTTCCAAATCCTCTATTTTTACCAAAAGGATGCAGATTTGCTCCAAGATGTAAATATGCAATGGATATATGTAAGAATTTTATACCAGAGCTATTGGAAGTTGAAAAAAATCATAAAATAAGATGTTTTTATATTCAGGATGGAGGAAAGTATGAATGATAACAAAGTGATATTGGAAGTAGATAATTTAAAAAAATACTTTCCAATTAATAAAAAAGGGGAGGATGGAAAAAAACTTGTTGTAAAAGCAAATGATGGTATCTCTTTTCAATTAAAAGCAGGAGAAACTTTAGCATTAGTTGGAGAATCAGGATGTGGGAAATCAACTTTAGGAAGAACTATTTTAAGACTTTATGATCCAACAGAAGGAGATATAAAGTTCAGAGGTGTAAATATAACTAATTTGCTTCAAAAAGATTTAATTAAATTAAGAAAAGAGATGCAGATTATTTTTCAAGATCCATACTCATCTTTAAATCCTAGAATGACTGTAGGAGAGATTATAGGAGAGGGACTTTTAGAACATAAAATTTTTACAAAGAAAGATGAAAGCTACCATAAAGAGATTGTTAGAATACTAGAAATTTGTGGATTGGCAGATTATCATATAAATAGATATCCTCATCAGTTTTCAGGAGGACAAAGACAAAGAATTGGAATAGCTAGAGCTCTAGCTTTAGACCCATCTTTTATTGTTTGTGATGAGGCAGTTTCTGCTCTTGATGTATCTATTCAATCTCAAATAATAAATCTTTTAATGAGCTTACAAAAAGAGTTTGGATTATCATACCTTTTTATTACACATGATCTATCAGTTGTAAAACATATCTCCAATAGAGTGGGGGTTATGTATTTGGGGAATCTTATTGAAATAGGAGAGACTGAAGAGATCTATAAAAATCCAAAACATCCATATACAAAAAGTTTATTGTCAGCAATTCCAAGTATAGATTTAAATAAAAAGGCTGGTAAAAAACATCAAGTTATAATAGGAGAGATTCCATCTAATATAAATCCTCCATCAGGTTGTAAATTTCATACTAGATGTCCAAATGCAGTTGAGAGATGTAGAGTTGAAATACCTGAGCTCAGAGAGATAAGTGAAGGATATTTTGTAGCTTGTCATGGAGTTTAAAGATTATATTGCATTTGGGATTGCATTTTTGCAGCTTATATTACCTTTTATTTTAGCTTTTGTTATTTGTATTTTAATCATAATTTTTTTCATATTTTAATCAAAAATATATAGTGGGAGTGAGAAATTAATGATAATAAAAAACGGTGTAGTATTTATATCAGAGAAAAACTCTTTTATTAATACTGATATTAGAGTAGTAGAAAATAAAATCAGTGAAATTGGAGAAAATTTAGAAGTTGAAGCAGATGAGTTAGTTTTAGATGCAACTGGAAAATATGTATTACCTGGATTTATTGATGCACATAGCCATATTGGATTAGGTGAGTAAGGAATAGGCTGGGAAGGAGCTGATTATAATGAGATGACAAATAATCCCATAACTCCTAGTCTTAGAGCTATTGATGGAATTAATCCTAAAAATATATCATTTGAAGAAGCTATTTTTTTAGGAGGCGTAACAACAGCATGTACTGGCCCAGGTAGTGCCAATGTTATTGGAGGACAATTTGTAACTCTATCTCTTTATGGGGATATAATAGATAATATGATAATTGATGAGTTTGCTGCTATGAAGTGCGCCTTTGGAGAAAATCCAAAAAGAGTATATGGGCAAGGTAAAAATCTCTCTCCTATGACTAGAATGTCAATAGCTCATCTTTTAAGAAAAACAATAGTTGATACAATTAACTATAAAAAACAGAAAGAGAAAGCGGAAGAAAAAGGGGAGTATTTTCCTATAAATCTTGATTTTGAAGCTATGATTCCAGTTATTGAGGGAAAAGTAACATTAAAAGCTCATGCTCATAGAGCGGACGACATATGCACTGCTATTAGAATTGCAAAGGAGTTTAATCTAGCTATGACAATAGAGCACTGTACAGAGGGACATCTTATAGGAGATAAACTGAAAGAAGCTGGTTATCCAGTAATATTGGGACCTACTTTCGGTACTAGAAGTAAGTTTGAACTTGTAAATAAAGCATATGAGGGGGCGGCTATATTACATGAGAAGGGTGTTAAGTTTGCTCTTATGACAGATCACCATGTAATCCCTCAGCACTCTTTAAATTTTTGTGCAGCTATAGCTGTAAAAGGTGGACTAGATGAGATAACTGCTCTTAATGCTATAACAAAGTATCCAGCTGAAATATTAAAGATAGATCATTTAAAAGGTGAGATAAAAGAAGGGCTTTTAGCTGATATTGTTATTTGGGATAAAATGCCTCTTGATATACAGGCAAAGCCAGAAAAAATAATTATAGATGGGAAGCTTGTTAAAAAATAGTGTAAAATATATACAGTGTAAAAAGGAGGGGGAGAATCTCCCCCTTTTTTTCAACTGTTATGAGAATATAGGGGGAAGAACTTAATGGAAAAAGGGGAAAAAAGATTTTTATTTTATATATGAGTTTTGTATTTCTATCAAATTTCAGTCTATTAGCCCGTTTTTTATCAGCATTTTTAACACATATAGAGTTTAATTTATTTACGATTTCAACTCTATATCTAGTTTTTCAAATAACTAAATTTATCTTTGAAATACCCACTGGTTATATCTCGGATAGATATGGAAGAAAAATAAGTGCTGAACTAGGAATTGTTCTATTTATTATTTCATATGTGTTATTTTTAAAGCGTGATTTAAATCTGTTTTATCTTTCATTTTTTTTAAGAGGAGTGGCAATAACTCTATTAAGTGGGTCAGTTGAATCAATATATGTTGAAAATATAGATCCAGATAATCTACTTAAATATAATACCATTGAAAGATTAGTATTTTTTATCTCCTATGCTTTAGCAGCTCTCACAGCTGGATATCTAATAAAATTTATAAAGTATGATGGAGTTATTTTAATAGATATTTTTATCTTATTCATTGTGCTGGGAATAATCTATCTCTTTGATGAACAAAAAAATAGTAAAAGTCATTCAAGTGATAAAATATCTTTTAAGAGATGCTTACAACTATTGTATAATAACAAGATTTTATTATTTTTATTAACAATGGATTTTTGTGCAGCCTTCTCTTTTGTGGCAATTGAAAATCTATACCCTGCTTACTTAGAAAAACTTGGTTTAAGTACCAATTTAATAGGTACTTTTATATCTGTACAATTTATTTGCTCATCTGTTTACGGATTATTTGTACCTCGAATAAAAGAACGTATAAATCCCAAAATTTTACTCTATTCTCTACCTTTAATCCGAATACTTTTGGTTCTTCCTGTATATATTTTTAATATACCAATATTCTTGATTCTGGCAATATTTATACTACAATATATTTTGTTTGTTTCATATGCTCCAATAAAATATACCCTATTTCAAAATAATATTCCCAATGAATATAGGGCAACTATTATATCTTTTCAAAGTCAAGCTATAGCGCTAGGAGCTATTCTTTTCTATGGTTTTTCAAGTATGTTAAGTTTTTTATTTTCAATGAGCGTTATAATATCATTTGCACTTATTGTTACTTTTATATTAACTTTTATCTGTTGTTTTAATCTATATAAAATAAAAGCCTTAAAGTAATTTAAAAAGCTGGTGAGAGAATAGATTCGCTCTATTTCTCTACCAGCTTTAATTTTAAATTTATTATTTTCCTGTCATTCTCTTTAAAGCATTTGCAACAAATTCAACTTGAGTTCCAACTATAATTTGAACAGAAGTCTTACTTGGCTTTAATACTCCAGCAACTCCTAATTTTTTAATCTCCGCATCATTAACTAAAGAGCTATCTTTTACATCAAGTCTTAATCTTGTGATACAGTTGTCAACAGTTACTAAGTTATCTGCTCCACCTAAAAGTGGTAACATTTTTTCAGCTAACTCATCATTTGTTGAAGCTTTAGATGATTCACTTTCCTCTTCAGAAGGGTCTGCTTCCTCTCTTCCAGGAGTTTTAAGATTGAATCTTGTAATGATAAAGTAGAATATAAAATAATATAGGAAGAAGAATACAATACCTTGTATTACTAACATATACCATTTTGTAGCCAATGGGTTTCTAGATGATAATAACATATCTATTAGACCTGCTGAGAATCCAAATCCAGCAATCCAGTGCATAGTAGCAGCTATAAATAGAGATATTCCTGTTAGTATAGCATGAACTAAATATAATCCTGGTGCAACGAACATAAATGCAAACTCTAATGGCTCTGTAACTCCTGTTAAGAAAGTTGCAAATCCAGCAGCAATCATGATAGATTTAATCTTATCTTTGTTTTCAGGCTTAGCTGTTCTTACAAAAGCAACTGCAGCTCCTAAAAGACCAAACATCATAATTGGGAAGAATCCAGCTTGGTACATTCCTGTAACTCCTGGGATTCCTGTTCCATTTGCAATAGACTGAGCTCCACCTAAGAATTTAGGAATATCGTTAATTCCAGCAACGTCAAACCAGAATACAGAGTTTAAAGCGTGGTGTAATCCTACTGGAATTAAAAGTCTGTTTAAGAATCCATAGATTCCTGCTCCAGCAGCTCCCATTCCACTGATTCCCTCTCCAAAACTAACAAGTGAATCATAGATTGTTGGCCATACATACATTAAAATAAATGCAACTATAATCATAACAAATGATGTAATAATTGGCACTAATCTCTTTCCACTGAAGAATGATAGAGCTTTTGGTAACTCAACATCACTAAATCTGTTATATAGAGCTGAAGAGATAACTCCAACTAAGATACCTATAAATTGGTTATTTATCTTACTAAAACCAATAGGTACATTGTCTATCTTCATAATCTGACCAACAGCTCCAGGTGATAGTAGTGTAGTGATTACTAAGAATCCTACTAAACCTGTTAAAGCAGCAGAACCATTTTTGTCCTTAGACATTCCAAAAGCAACACCCACAGCAAAAAGTATAGGCATTTGATCAATTATCGCAGCCCCTGACTTAATAAAAAATGCAGCTAGAGCGCTGTTTCCTCCCCAACCAGTTGGGTCTATAAAGTAACCTAATCCAAGTAAAATCGCTGCAGCTGGTAAAACTGCAACTGGAACCATTAGTGCTTTACCAATTTTTTGTAAATAACTAAACATTTTCCCCTCCTAAACACATTTAATTTTGAAATTTTGTTTCGTGTATATTTTATAACAAAAGAATTATTGTGTCAAGTACAATTCATATTTTTATAGAACACATTAGCTTTATTATAGACATTACAAATTCTTCTTTACTTTATTCAAAAATATGGTATAATGTTAAAGTATTAATTGGATAAATAGGTGATGGAGTTCACCATTAAACGCGAAAGCTAATGACTCCTACTCTTTTTTTAGGGTAGGAGTCTTTTTTATTTTAAGGAGGAAAGATATGAATTACTTTATTGTTTTACTTTTTTTTATTTTTTTAGCATTTTACTCAAACTGTATAGGAAAAATCTTTGAAAAAATCAAATTTCCATCTTTAATAGGAATGATGGTTGCAGGAGTTATAATAGGACCATATGGTCTTAATAAAACACCAGAGTTAGCTCTTAAAATAGCACCTATACTAAAGGACATAGCTTTGATAATTGTCCTATTTATAGGGGGCTTGGGAATAGGAGCAGATCAAATAAAAAAAATTGGTCGTCCTGCAATATTATTAAGTATTATTCCAGCGACTTTAGAGGGATTTGCGATCGCTTATTTATCAACTATTTTCTTAAACTTCACCTTTATTCAAGGTGCTATTTTAGGTTTTATTATAGCTGCAGTTAGTCCGGCAGTTTTAATACCATCAATGGTAAGTTTAATAGATAAAAATGTTGGACAAAAAAAATCTATTCCACAACTTCTATTAGTTGGTGCATCTGCAGATGACACTATAGCTATAACACTATTTACATCTTTTTTAGCAATCTACTTTCAAAAATTAGATGGTGGAACTTTTGATTTTAAAATGCAATTGATTCTTATTCCGCTTTCTATTATAGCCAGTTTATTTATTGGATGGATAGTTGGATTAGTAGGAAAATATAGCTATTTAAAAATAAAGAATAGTGGTTTAAAAATTATAACTATTTTCTTTATCTGCTTAATTCTTAGAGGTATAGAGAATAGATTCCATCTTTCTCTATATAACTCACTTTTAACTATAATGTCTTTAGGATTTTTTATTCGTTACTATCAAGGTGAAAAATATAAAGAGGTTCACAGTGGAATGAATGAGATTTGGAAATATGGAAAAATATATCTATTCACTTTTGTAGGAATGGCTATAAATCCTGGATTAGTTGGAGGGTACTTCTTTATTGGAGCAACAATTTTAGCCTACTCCTTAACTATTAGATCACTTGGGGTTTTAATCTCTTTAATTGGAACAGATTTAACATACAAAGAAAGGCTATTTTGTATCATTGCATATCTCCCAAAAGCCACTGTTCAGTCTGCAAAGGCAGGAATTCCACTTCAAATGGGAGTTGTAGGTGGAGAAATTATGCAAGCTATCGCAATCTTGAGTGTTTTAATAACAGCTCCTTTAGGAGCCATTGGAATTAACTCTACATATAGGAAACTTCTAAAAAATTCTTAAAAAAATAAAATAAAAAAAGGAAAAATAGGATTTGAAAGTATATACAAGTAGCTGCTTTTATTTTACAAAAATTTATATTTTGAGGTGATTTAATATGATTGAGTTTAAAAAAGTTACAAAATCTTATGATAAAAGAACACTTGTTTTAAAAAATATAGATTTCAAAATAAAAACTGGAGAGTTTGTTGTTTTAATTGGTGAGTCAGGGTGCGGGAAAACAACAACTATGAAACTTATTAATAGACTTATAGATCCGTCCAGTGGAGTTATACTTATAGATGGAGAGGATATTAGTAGAGTTAATCCAAAAACACTCAGAAGAAGAATAGGGTATGTTATACAAAAAGAGGGGCTCATGCCACATATGACCATAGGTGAAAATATTGAATTAGTCCCTAAACTCCTAAAATGGGATAGGGAAAAAAGAAAAGAACGAGCATATGAGTTGTTAAATCTTTTAAATCTTGATCCTGAAATATACTATGAAAAATATCCACATGAGGTATCTGGTGGACAAAAACAAAGAGTAGGTATAGCTAGAGCTTTAGCTACAAACCCAGATATAATTTTAATGGATGAGCCTTTTTCTGCATTGGACCCTATAACTAGGGAAAGTATTCAAGATGAAGTTTTAAAATTGCAAAAAGAGTTGGGTAAAACTATTATATTTGTTACCCATGATATGGATGAGGCTATTAAACTTGGGGAAAGAATAGCTTTTTTAAAAGATGGAGAGATTTTACAATTTGATACTCCTGATGAGATTTTAAAAAGACCAGCTTCAGAGTATATAGAGCAATTTATTGGGAAAGATAGAATTTGGAAAACTCCTAAAAAACTTCTTGTTTCAGATATAATGTCCAAACACTATTGGACAATAGAGAAAAGAAGCAATATTTCAAGAGCTTTTAATCTTTTAAAAACTCATGATATAGACTTCCTTATTGTTACTGAAACAGAGGGAGGGCGACACACAGAACCCCTTGGTATAATTTTTAGGAAAAATTTAATATATGCAATGGAAAATAACATATTGAGAGTTAGAGATATTATGGATAAGGATTTTACTACCATAGATAAAGATAGCAATCTGCTACATGTACTAAATAAGATGTCCAGTATAAAGGCAAAGGTTGTCCCTGTTGTTGATGAAAAAAATAGATTGACCGGAGTTATAACAAACTTGGGATTGGTAAATGCTATTAGTAAAATAGCTCCGTCCTCTGAAACAGAGGAAGTCTCACCTGATATGGGTGATGCTGTATGAACTCATTTATAAGATATTTTATTGAGAAACTTCCAGAGGTCTACATAGCCCTTATGCAACACATTCAGATAACTGGTCTAGCTGTAATTATTGCAATAGTAATAGGTGTTCCCATTGGAATTTTTATAATTAGAAGTGAAAGACTATCCAAAATAGTATTAACTGTGGCTGGAATCTTTCAAACAATTCCAAGTTTAGCCCTATTCGGACTTATTATTCCCATTATGGGAATAGGTATAAAACCAGCTGTATTTGTACTTTTTTTATACTCCCTATTACCTATAATAACAAATACATATATAGGGATAAAGGGTGTGGATAAATCAACAATTCAAGCTGCAATAGGTATGGGAATGACCAATTTTCAAGTTTTATTAAAGGTGAAATTACCAATTGCTGTTGCTGTTATAATGGGTGGAATTAGAATCTCTACAGTGGCGACAATAGGAACAGCTACAATTGCCGCACTAATTGGTGCTGGTGGTTTAGGAGAGCTTATCTTTAGAGGAATCTCTACAAGTAATAACAATCTGGTTTTAACAGGTGCTATTCCCACTGCAATATTGGCATTTGTAGCTAACTATATCCTGGGAATATTAGAAAAAGTTCTAACTCCAGGAGGAATGCTAGCTAACCCTAAAGAGAAAAAAAGAAATATATTTATTGCGAAAATTATACTTGCAATTTTACTCTTAGGAATTGGGTATAAAATATATGAAAATAGTAAGGAAAAAGATGTTCCAACTGTTGTTGTTGGTCATAAAAACTATACTGAGCAGAGAATTTTGGGTATTATGATGTCTCAGGTAATAGAGGCAAAAACTCCATATAAAGTAAAAACAGTGGAACTTGGAACAGGTACAGTTATTTTTGAAGCTATAAAAAGTGGAGATATTGATGTGTACCCAGAGTATACTGGAGTGGCATATGCTGCTTATTTAGGAAAGAAAGAGAAAGCAGATGCTAAAACAATATTTGATATTATAAAATCAGAATACTTAGCAGACCATAATTTGGATATTAGAGAGCCTATGGGATTTGAAAATACCTATGCTTTTACTATGAAACCAGAGGTAGCTCAAAAATATGGAATAAAAACTATAAGCGATTTGAAAAAATATGCTAATAACATGATTCTAAGCGGTCCTCATGAGTTTATGGAAAGAGAAGATGGACTACTAGGAATACAAAAAGCCTATAATATCAAATTTAAAGGTATCCTATCTATGGATCAAGGATTAGTTATCAACTCATTGGTATCTGATAAGATTGAAGTTGCTTTAGTCTATTCAACAGATGGATTAATTGCTAAACACAAGTTACTTCTTTTAGAGGATGATTTGAAGTTTTTCCCACCATATGAGGTTGTGGTTACTATGAGAAAAGGGTATGAAAATACAAATGGTGATGTCATAGAGGCATTGGATTCTCTTGTGGGAGCTCTAAATGAAACTGAGATGCAGGAGTTAAATTTGATGGCAATTGAAAGTGATGAGCCTATTGAAAAAATAATTAATAGATTCCTTATAGAAAAAGGGATTATTGAAAAATAAAAGGATAAAAGAAAGCTGAAGAATACTGGATTCTTCAGCTTTTGTAATTTTATTCACTCTGATATCTAATTAAATTTTTTATAAGAAAATAAAGTATCCCAATAGAGGTAAAGTTAAAACCAATACAGGAATATTTAACTCTTTATATCTTCCAGTTAATACCTTTATAATAACATGAGATATAATACCCATACTCATTCCAGAAGCCATATTATCTGTAAACACAGTAAACATAATTGTTATAACAGCTGGTACAAACTCAGTCATATCATCCATATCAATAAACTTTATACTTGTCATCATAAGGATTCCAATAAAGATTAAAGCTGGAGCTGTTGCAGCTGAAGGTATTATGTAAACAATAGGTGTTAAGAAAATAGTAAATATAAAACAAATCCCTGTTGAGATTGCAGTTAAACCTGTTCTTCCTCCCTCTTCAACTCCTGCTGCTGACTCTAAAAATGTTGTTATTGTTGTAGAACCAAATAATGCTCCAACAATAGTTGCTATTGAGTCAACTAAAAAAGGTTTATCAACTTCAGGTAAGTTACCATTCTCATCTAAAAGCCCAGCTTGAGCTGATACTCCCAATAAAGTTCCCAGAGTACAGAAGAAATCTCCTACGAAAAATGTGAATATTAAAGGTAAAAATGCAAATTTTAATGCTCCCATTATATCAAGTTTAAATGCTATACTAGATATTGATGGTGGCATAGAGAAAAAGCTCTCAGGTATCTGAGTTATACCCATAGGAATCCCAAGTAGTGTAGTAATTACTATACCAATTAAAACTCCACCTTTAACTTTATTTAAAACAAGTGCAATTGTAATAAAAAGTCCGATTAAAGATAATATAGTATTTGGATTATAAATGCTACCCATAGATATCGTTCCATTTGAAATTGTCATTATCTGACCATTTTTAAATCCTACCATAGCTATAAAAAATCCAACAGCTACTCCTATAGCAAACTTTAGATTTTTAGGAATTGCTTCTACAATAAGACCTCTCAGTCCAAAAACTGTTAGAACTAAAAACCCTATTCCAGATAAAAAAACCATTCCCATAGCTACCTGCCAATTAACCATTCCTCCAGCAACTAGGGTATAAGCAAAAAATGCATTTCCTCCCATAGCTGGTGCCATAGCAAAAGGTCTGTTTGTATATAGGCCCATAACAATAGAAAAGGCAGCTGATAGTAGAGCAGTTACTATTGTAACAGCTTTAACATCCATTCCAGCGGTACTCATAAATAGTGGTTGTACAATTAAAATGTATGCCATTGTCATGAAAGTTGTAATTCCAGCAGTTATCTCTGTTGAAATTGTAGTGTTATAGTGGCTAAGTTGAAAGTAAGAATCAATAGCCCCTAGCACACCATTATTCTTTTGTTTAATGTTCTCCATTACTCCTCCTAATAATAAGCCATTTACGGTGACTTGTAGAAACTCCTAACCATATTTCAGGATTATATCAGTGATAAAAATACAGACCATTGTACTATAATTCACAAATTTTGTCAACTTTTTTGTTTTTTGGCTTTTAGATAAATTATAAAGTTGAATTTTTCTCTCTATTTTTACAATAAATTATTGATACTTAAAAATAATAATTATAACACATTATTTACAGTAACAAAACTACATATAATGC